>Ga0307509_10005434_pt1 | contig 17734 bp, 22 predicted proteins | sample 10_EM_MG_FD_202245 | JGI IMG/M metagenome (GOLD analysis project Ga0307509, IMG submission 202245) | Populus trichocarpa ectomycorrhiza microbial communities from riparian zone in the Pacific Northwest, United States - 10_EM | ecosystem: Host-associated > Plants > Roots > Unclassified | place...
CCCAACTTCAATCCTGAAGTAGTTGGAGGTGGGAGAGTCCGAATCATTGCCTGTTTTTTGATAACCGAGTCCACTAATCGTGAAAAACGCAAGATCTTTTTATCCGGCAGAAGAACACGTGGCGGGGATTCGCCCGGGCGACGCAGGACATGTTTATATTAAACCTTGGTCAGAAGATCGCACAGAGGCTCGAGAAACAGCATAGCATCAGGCAGGAGAGGAGAGAGAGCTTCTCGGACGATAACGACGCCGTTTATGCGGAACTGAAGCGTCAGCTAGGCAACCAGACTCCGCGAGATCCTGCCCTACCGAGACAGATGCCGATTGACACCCACGTCGGCGGCCTGGGGGGGCTCGAGGATAGTCCAAATCGGTCGCAGGAGACGGAAACATCACTGGATCTCAGTCAAACGTCGATTGACTGGGAGCTAACCTTTCTGGATTCGGATGGGTCGAATCATGGGAGTCTTGACAACGCAGGGGGGGCCTTCGACTCTCAAATGAGCAATCGCTTATCGCTCAGCCTGGAGGATTCCCAGAGCGGAGAAGCTGGGCCGGGGGCGTCAGGGGCGCTGGAGGAAACCAGTGGCCGGCAGGATGGTGCGAATACCATGCAGGGTGCTTAAGGGGAGGTGGTACGTGTAGGTAGATTTAATTTTTTTTCTAGTGATGGGACGCGCAGAAGCGGGGGTAATAAAGGTCATATGCAATAGTCACATAGTCTCATAGTAGATACTGTAGTATAGGGCGTTGGGATGACTGCAATAAATTATGAGCAATATCACGATAATTTTGGAAAACGAACTTGAATCTAGAACATGAAAGAGTGTGAGGAAGAGGTCCAGAATAGTGGCTATGTGATCAGCGCGTGCGGATGGAGGGCGGGAGTATCGTGAGTCCGGAAGGCGCGACAAGAAGTAACCGGCGTCTGGAAGGATCAGGTAAATAGTGCGGAGGGTATAGGTATCGGGACGGGGAAGGCGCATACAACAGACACTAGGATGGCGTCAGGACACGATGGCCTAGCGTCGGAAGGCGTCAGGAGACAATGGCCTAGCGTCGGAAGGCGTCAGGACATGATACCCGAGCGTCGGAAGACTTCAGGACATGATAGGCTACCGTCGGAAGGCGTCAGGACGCACAGGACGTAGGGTGCATTTCAGGACGTTGTCAGGACGCAACGGGACGTTGAGCGAATCTTCTGGACGCGGCGTCGGATCGACGTCGCATACAGAATGGGAGTTTACGTCCTGTGCGTCCTGTGCGTCCTGTGCGTCTGACGCACAGGAAGAGGAATAACTTTTTTTGCTGATGCTGGCAGATGGAGGAGGTGCTCCTTGGGTTCGAGCAAATCAGGGGTTCTCATACGGGGGCTAATATGGCAGGGATGATTAATGACGTTCTAGCCAGATACGGGATTCATGATAGAATTCTGAGTTTCACGACCGATAGTGCCCGCAATAACCGAACGCTCACCGAAGCCTTACACAATGCTTGGAGTTTACTATCGGTTGAATGGTGTCAATTGGAAAATCATATTCCATGTATGGCCCATGTTGTTCAGCTTAACCTGGGTTCATTGATAAGTTCGATCAAGGTGAAATTGCGGGATGGTCACATGCCGTCTCGCTGTAAGGCGGGCTATATCGAGAAGGTTATGAGATTGCATAACGGCTTTCACAAAACAGTAGAAAAGGTAATGTGTCTAAGACCTCATATGTAGCACCTATATTACAAATTCATACGCACAAATTCATACACACAAGGGTATATGCACAAATTCATTATTCCAAATTGAATGTGCACTAATGTGAAAGGAGAATCAAGTGTTTTCCCCATTCTTCTCACCTAATATACCTTTAGTCAGAGATAATGCTAATAATGTTTTATAGCATCGGAAAATGAGTATGGCGGGTGGTGCTTCACCTCCACCGCGTCAACACTTCATCGAGATACAGGATAACGGGGTTAAGATCCCTACTACACTACTTTATGATATCACAACTGGGTGGAACTCAACCCTTAATATGTTGGAGAGAGCTGTACGGCTATGCGAATTCACCAAGGACTGGTTACTAACCTATGCTGAGTTTACGACTCTCTGGTCAACCCTGGAAGAGTGGAGGCAAATTGAATACATCTTAGAGGTACTTCAACCAATACGAATTTGGACTTTGTCGATGTCAAAAACACGTTGTGTCACAATTCATCAAGTGTTTCAAGTGTTTCAAGATATCTTTGATCATTTGGAAATGCAAATTTCCAGGTTAGAACACAAGGGATGCAATGGAAGGTTGATATTCGTGAGGGCCTAGTGAAAGCTAATTGAGGGCCGCCTTTTACTTTGGTAAAATGGAAAGTCCAAGAGGTCTTCTGTTCGGCATTAGAACTTGCCTAACTTCCTATTGCAAACTCAACCTTTTTCGAGAATGGGATCTTGATGCCCGTAGGGAGACTGAGTATGAGAAGTCATATAAAAAGGCGTTCATAGAGTATTATGATCTGTACTATGCACCAATAAATAATGAGGCACCTGACATGTCAATTCCACGTAGTGGTCTGCACAGTCGATCCAAACACCTTTACTCTTCGAGACACAGAGCAGTTATCCTAAGTGAGGCACTAGCGTAGATCGAAACCCATTCTAAGATTGAGCCGGTCGAGCCAGATGCTGAGGCTACGGATCCCACATGTGAGGCTTCCCCAGCTGGGATTTTTTACGAGGCAAATATACTGGAGTGGGGGAAAGTTAATGCTGGAATATTCCTGAATTTAGCTCGGATGGCTAAGGATATTGTCGCTGTTCAAGGGGGTAGTGTTGGAGTAGAGCGGGTGTTTAGCATGGCAAGAGATGTGATTCCCAATCGGCGCTCAGGACTCAAAAGCAGTACAATTCGATCTTCAATCCTGGTGAAATACTACGAGAACCAAGAATTACCAAGAGAGCTAGTAGGTGACTATAGTGAATGGGAGGCAGAAAAACTCGCAGAATTGACTGCTGCGGAGGATTATCGTTATTCGGCTGATAGGAAGGAAGAAATCATAGAGAACTATAATGGCTGGAGCTCCGATGATGACGAATCACACAAGAAGGACACCGTATGGTCTTTCCTTGATAAAGAAGGCAGGCGAGCATTTGGAAGAGAGCCAAAGGCTATACTACCTGAGCGTGGACTGGTTGAATCTCCATATGCATGGCCTGGACCACCTTGAAACCCAGGTGTTGATCACTGGGGAGGCTCCGAGCAATCAAATCGTGAAGAAAGAATCTGGGATAGTACAGTCAACATGTCTGTTGTATCCAACACTGATGAGGAGGAAGGATTACAAGAGGGTGAGGTGGAGATTCCGGGTGAAGGACTAAGCGATCTTGCAAGTATCGCGCAACAGGGTGATGAAGATTCGTGGTGCATAGCAGGCTCATGGGGCCACCTGGAAGAGGATTGTTCTTAGGAGGAGGCTCAATTGAGAACCACTGATTCACTACCGGTTATGCGTGTAACCCGCAAAAGAGACAAGACAGGCACCAATACCATGATTCAAGTTGCACCCAGGAAGTGTGCGAGAACTAGAGGGAAAGAACAGAAAACATCCCATTTCCGCTAAGTTAATTTCGTTTAAAATAATTATAAACTCATAGAATTTGACTGAGTAATTGAGAAGGCATTTTTTATGACCCTAGCGGGAATAGCTTGCATAATTATGCGCGAGGTATATGCCACCATAGGGGAGAGCATATATCTGAACCCAAGCTTCCTGAGTAGGGACTTCCCGGAGGCATCTGGGAAACTACTCAGGAACCACAAAGAGTTCACGTTTCAAGATATGGCTAACTGATTGGAACGATGATTAGAGAACCAGTTCTCTACTCTTACTAATGCAGGGGCATTATGCATTGATAGATGAATATCGGACTTGATCACTCCATATTCATGATACTATTGGTATGTATGTATTTAGACTGCATATTCCATTATAGTCTATCAGGACGAAGAGATCGAAGAGTGACTCCTGGTGGAGTAGGGAGACCCTCAGAAGCAATAGCAGTGGGGAGATTCTCAGAGTCAAGCTGGGCAAGATTCAGGGTCAAACAGTGTTCGCACTTTATTCTAACGAACTAAACTCTTAGAAAGATACTTCTTTACTAGAGAAGTCAAAGTAGCGTGAACATTAGTATAAATAGTAGGTCTCTCCCCGATGGTTGAGAACATCATCAAGCAACGGAGAAGAGACCTTAACAATATTACAAGTTATTACGATATTCTTCTCTTACTTTACCGAAGAATTTATCTTGTACCTTCCTGACCTATAATCCGTTGTCTCGAGTATCCGCGGCCTAGTTAGCCCGGAATCCTACCGTGTTAGCTACCCCGTAACATTGTCACTATCCCTTAACTTATTCTAGTGGCCAAGACATGCCGTGGAGGTGTCAAGTCAACAATGTATACCGTAGTGAATGAACAGCCGCCATGGATTGAGTGGAAAATGCACCATATATTCGGGGGAGTGCATCTGCGATGGGGTGGACGGGGTCCATTTTCTGACCCTCGTCCGCCTGATCAGATGTGCACACCCCCAAGTAAATGTAAGAGTCAGTAGAAGGATTTTATGTTTTCAGAGGCTGAAATTCAAGAAGTCTGAATACATTGTCCATTTATTCAAGTTCTTACGATAAGTTACAGGAACAGGAGCATCGTCATGAAAATCATACGCACGGAAAAATCATACGCACACAAATCATAGGCTCAGAAAAAATCATACGCCCAGAAAGATCATACCTACACAAATCATATGCACACAAAATCATACTCTGAGAAAAATCATAGGCCCAAAATAATACACTGGTAATGGTGTCGTAGATAATACGCACTAGTGGAAAGGCTAGTTGCATTGGCTCTAATTAGTCGAATTTGTCAGATCATAGCATGATTTGTCTTCACCTATATTCTTTCTGTTTCCCCTTTTCTCCCATAGACACAGAAACCATTCGCCCAGCCGCCCTCTGAATCTATGTCCCGGGCTGCGCCCTCTTGAACCCAAGTTCCTCCTTGCCTGAGTTCCTCCCGCCCAAGTCTCTCCTTACCTACCATCCACTGGAGCACATTTGCATACCTTTAACGTGGCTCTATACCAACAGCACTTCATTCTATCCTGCTTTGAGTGGGAGGGAAGCTTGCTTTGAGCGAGTTTGTGTGGCTACGGAAGACTACGAGAGGGCTATCAAAAATGAATAAGAGGGATGCGAAGAAGCGCAAGTGGCAGCGCGAATGAAGAAAAGCTGCGAATCACCTCCACAACTCTGGACATTGGAGTAAAGATATTGCAAATTCTACCATGGATGCCAAAGGGGTGTTATTCTCTGCTATTTAACCTATCTCTCTGCATGGGCTTGAAATTAGCAGTTGTTGTATTTGGCTTTCGACTCGCTCACATATCTGTATTTAGGGCATATACTAATCTTCTCATCGCTTGTATTAGATTCGGGGGAACCATGTCTACTGCTGGATATGGATAAGGTTGATTCAAGGAAAAGGAATATTTCCCACATGTTGAAAACCCCCTATCATCCACGCGTCAGATACCACCAATGTGGCAATTTTGACGTTCTGAGCTCAATCCTTTCACGACCTAAACGGCAGCCGGATAGCAACTTGAAGGAGCTTTTTGAACAGGAAAATGAGCCCCAATTACACCGGATCACTGGTGACCTTGTTATAATAAAGACCAAGTAAGTTATTCATCCTTTGGGCTAAGACTAGGCTTATATACTAAACTATCTTTAGGCAAAGCGTCCCATATGTAATCAAAGCTGGGAATAGCAAGGAATGTTGGCTATTACCACCAGTTGAACAGGCAATAGACAAATATGTTGCGTCACGGAATATACCGGCAGATCACACCTGACATGGTGCAAGCGGTACACAGAAGCGCAATAGGCCAAGCGAGATGGAAGGCGCTCCAACCACTCATCTGGCTGCCAGTGAGAGAATGAAGGATGCTACAACCCTGAGTTCTGCTGCAGGAAACGGGAACAGAGAACATAACCCGGACGGTACTTTGAGACCAAAAGGATTTATAATTGAACAGCGTGCCTTTGTTCCACAAATGGGATCACGAACGCAGAATATTGAACTTGGACCCGCACCAGCCCCGTGATATAACACGAAATCAGCAATTCACGCACTAAAAGAATTAGGTCAACAGCTTTTACTATTGACTCAAAGTGTTGAAGCCCGATTTCAGACTTTCCTCCCGGAGGAGCATTCCAAATACACAGCAGTCTATGAGACTATTTACGATGGGAAAGCTGGGAATATGGATGAGGCATTTGGACTATGGACCTCGCGCTTACTTGTCATCAATGCAAATACCAATAACCAGAAGGATCTGGAGGACGTATGCGATGGGAGGTGTGCGATAGTAGTATTCGGAGACTTTGAGGGCGGCGATGCCTGCTTTCCTGAGCTTGGAGTCAAGATTGATTGTATCCCTGGTATGTAGAGACTCCGCCCATCTTATCCAATTCCACTAAGTGACCAAGATATATTCTCTAGGTTCCATTATTTTCATGCCTTCCTATGCAGGGGAACATTATATTGGCTCTTTGGTGTGAAATCGGTGTAGTGTTGTCTACTTTACACATCAAGAAGTGCACGATGCATATGTGGAGGAGACGGGAAGCCATTGTGGGAGTTCAATAAGATGCCTAAATGGTGGCAGAAGTTGCGCATGCATCTGAATGTATAATAATGTTCCTAATCATTGATTTTTCTTTTTAGTATAGGTATATACATTTGAGCTTGGCCTGCTCTCGTTTGCAAGGTTGTGCCCCCAAAATCATACGTCCAAACTATACGCCCAAAGCCATACGCCCAAACTCATACGCCTATAACCATACGCCCAAGAGAGTCACCTAAAACCATACCTTTTTGTACACCATAGTGAGCGCCCTGTTTAACCAACTATCTGCAAGTTTAGGGTAAGTGATTGCCTGAACCTCAGACCAGATTTAAATAGTGGCTAGTATTTGGGTGAATGGCTTGCGAGGTATGTGAGATGTGACGCCTAAACCAATAGTCTTTGAATGAAAAGCCCAAACCTGAATGCCCAAAGCCATAAGCCCAAAGCGATACACCCTAAATGCAATCAGGAAATGATAAGCCAGAGACCACATCCTCCGCACCATAGGAATCGTGCATGCACCAGTATACAACCATACGCTTAGAGTTATGTACCCGGAATCATATGCTTAGAAGTAGTTGGAAACATACCTAGATTATATGCTTACAATCATATACTCAGAGGGATTGCCAAACACTATTTATCTCAAACTAGAAGCCCAAATGAGAATGATAATGTGAGCACTAACGTGGGTTATGGTGTAACCGACCATGACGGTAGAACCGATCAGTGCCAAGAGAACTACCCCGCCTTTGCCTCAAGTACCACCGAAGAGCGAGACCACAGGTAGCAATACGCAAAGGACATACCATGTCTCAAAGAAATGCAGGGAATGAATCAGAGTGTAAAAATAACCTTCACCTTGCGATGCGGGCCTACCTCAAGGGCAAAGCCTCATCCATGACGGCGATGGCAGAGAGGTATGGGGTACCATACTCTACACTTCGTGACCGGCTAAATGGGGCCCAGGATCGGAAGTCCAGTCGCGAGCCCATGCAGTTGTTTACCAAACAGGAAGAAAAGCCAATTGTTCGGTGGTGCAACCACCTAGATGACTAGGGATTTCCGCCTAAACTTACCCTGTTGAGCAAATGGCTGAGCCCCATATGCAGAAGCGTGTGGGGCAGCAAACGTTGGGAAAGCATTTGCTGAAACGCTTGTTGGACAGAAATCCTGAACTAGCAAGCAGGTTTAGTAGTAGATTGGACCGACAGCGAGCATTGGCAAGCAATCCTGCTGTATTGAGAGCCTATTTTACAAAGGTCGGTCTCTTGGTATTCTTTTTTTCTTTTATTAAGTGCTAACCAAGAAATATAGCTATCATGGGCGATCAAATACTATGGAATTTGTACCTGAGAATATGTATAATATGAATGAGAAAGGGTTTATGATGGGGAAGGGAGAAAGGTGTAAAGTGATATGTAGAAGGGGGAGGAAAAACCCAAGACTAACACATGATGGAAGCGGAGAATGGGTGACCGTAATTGAGGCTGTCTCAGCATCCGGAATTGTCCTACCCCCAATGCTAATTAATAAAGGGGAAGTATATTATATGAGCTAGTATGCAGCCTTGCGGAAGGGAGATTGAGCTACCTTTTCCTACTCAACAAAAGGGTGGACCGATCAGGAACTTGGAGTAGAATGGCTGGAAAAAAACTTTGAACCTGCGACGGTAGAGCGGTACGTATTGCAATCTTACTAGTTAATTATTGACTAATGTACATGTCTATATACCTAGTAGTAGAAAGCTTATTCTACTTAGATTACAAGCTAAGAGGATGGATGCTGATAGAGCACAAGGAAAATATCGTTACTCTTACTCGACGGTCATACTTCGCATCTCACCTGGGAACCTCTTGACTTCTGCCTCTCCCGCCGAGTAATCCCAATGTGTTTCCTGCCCACTCAACACACCTCCTCCAGCCCCTTGATGTAGGGTTGTTTGGCCCCTTACCGCACTACTATAGTGCCGGACTAGATACATGGATAGCAAAGGGGGAGGAAGCAATGAACAACGGGGAATTTCTACGGTACTTTAGTCTGATGTTTGATTTAAAAACAGCTTTATAAATTAATTAACCTTCCGGATATTGCTACCAGTACAGAAACGTGCATATAGAGAAGAAAAGGTTCTAAGGGCATGGGAGGCGGGTGGCATACAGCTCTTAAATCCAAGACATATCTTGGATGGCCGAAGTAAGACAAGGCCCGCACACACGACCGAAACCGCAACCCAAATTTCTACCACCCCATGAACCTCATGCAATACCTGCCTGTTAGCGAGAGGGGGAGTGAAAATGGTGAACAGTGAGACTTTTGAGCAAAATAGTTTGGTGCACAGCGGATTCGATCACTGACAGTGGGAGGAACCAAAGACTTTTATCGATACGAACAAGTAAGGTGACAAGGAAAGAAATCCAATAAAGAATAAAGAAACGAGAGACTGATACTCTGTGTACAGAAGATAGAGCGAAGAGAAAAGCGAATGTCTAATCGATCGTCAAAACAACGAACAAAGGGAAAACAGGAGTCCTTTTATCCTCCTCGAAGTGCAAGCTTTCTTTGGGACGTACGACCTGCGTATGCTGATTCTCTCCTCGCATTTCCTCCACTACCCATCTTTGCTGAATCTCCTCCGACTCATAACCGAGGTGAAATCTAGTTTACCAAGGGTCGGGGATGGCACGCTGCTGTCGGTATCACGATAGACCGAGGGATGTTATGTTTAGTGTTTCGATATTGTCGAACCTTTCACTTAAGGTGTTTCGTGGTTGTTGATCGTGATGAACTAGGTATGCAGGGTTGTGCATTATCTGTATGAGGCTAACAGTTGGTGCAGTCGATATCAAACAAGAGTAGTCGGAAACTAGTTCGTTCTAGTAACCATTCGACTCGGATAAGATGTTATCCTCGTTGTAGTAGTTTTCCGTCGAAGAATCTGCATGTGGTGAGCAGCAAAATTTCAACAGAGACTATCTCGGCACGAGAATTAGGAACTATTATAGATTCTTTGTCACAGGGTCTTCGGTAAATCATTATTGAGAACGAAATTGCACAAGAAACTTATAAGCAGTTTTGAGAAAAGGTTCTCAAAACATCAAAGATAAAGACAGGGAACCACCGGCGTCTTACAAAAGTGCGTGTCATTCATACTGAGGGGGTATTACGACTACGCGAGGCAAGAGAGACAGCTGATGCCATGAAGGCAGCTAAAGCATATGGCAAGCTGAGGCGGCAGAAAAAAAGCCCTACAGATGGTATGGAACAGCCAACTCCTGCAATAACAAAAAAAAAGGTTGTTATCATTGAGGAGAAAGGGGAATTCCATTCTACGGGGTCTTCTATCAAGGGATTGGGGCAGGAGGATGGTTGGTCTACTGAGAGTGAGGGGGATTGGAAAGGTGATATGCGGGGTTTTGATGGAATTGCGATAAAGGATGAGGGGAGTGAGGAAGTTCGAAGAGCGTTGAGGATTGCTGAGACGGTGGCAAATAATAATAGAGTTTTTGAGGAGCATGGGAGATCATTTCGTCCTCGGGTGGCTAAAGAAACATTGGTCAGTTGCTGTGATCGGTAACACCGTCATGGGCGGTTACAGGGTAAATTACGTTATATTCAAATCCTATCTTTTGAGATAGTTGGCGGATTGCTATATGAAATATCCAAATAGTGGAGTCATCATACCAGACATACATAATAATTAGTGGGTGTTTGGCTAGTCAATTCTGATATCAAATTGTGATTTCAGATCAGAATGGCCAGGCCAAACACCCCTTAGATTTGAACATGCCATTTGTTTAGTCACAGAATATCACTCGTAGGAATAAGTGAGGCCCCGCACAGGGGCAAGAGTGGGGGACGAGAAGACGGGGGCGGTCTAGGCAATCAGCGGGGAAAGGAAAATACCTGCCCGACCAAATAGCCCAGCCAGGGCCCCGTGTCATACCGGGCGGGGAGGAAAGGCAAAGAGTTGCCCGAGGGCCGGAGTAACGGCGGGATCACAAAGTGAAAACCCGCCCCACCCCGCCCCGCAACAAACACTAGGGGTGAGGCAGGCTTCTATTGCCAGGATATCGGGCGGGGCACTGGCGAAGCTGTTTGTACACCATCTCTGGACTTTGTGCCAGAAGAGCAGTAGCTTTCTTACGATATGCACCGTCGGGTGGAAGACGTCTCCCCCATAGCTCAGGATGGGAAAGAGAAGGGGTGCGGCCAAGAGGTGGCAGAGGTAGTGGGGGAGGCCCATCCCCGGGGGGGAGAGGCATTTGATTACGAGGAAGGGGGCATGGGCTTTGCCCAGCCTTTTGGTGCAGTTGGGGGTTGTGGCAACTGAAGGGGTAAACCAGAGTCCAAGCGATCATAGCTCGGTCCTGAGGTGGAATACCAACCCATGGAGGTCAATTGGGGCTGCCGAGGGTGGGACCCTGTGCCGGCTTGTACGCCCGTGAATCCGTGCAGTTTTGGGGACAGCGTAACCCACCCCTAGGTGGCAACCTTTCGCTTTCAGGATGGCATACTGTCTTTGCAGCAGCTGAATGTTGCGGCGTTAGGAGCTCGACGAGACTGAAAGGGTGAAGTCTTCCACATAGGAGAGTCTGAGGCCATAGGGGATATCTATGTGGAGTCTCGAGACATATATAACGAACAAGACGGGTCAGACCGGAGACCCTTGAGGTGTACCAACAGCGACAGGGGCGAAGACTTTGAGCGAAGCCAGGAAAAGCAGGCGACAGGATCTGCCCTTTAGGAAGGAGCGAGTCCAGCGCACTAGGTATGGGCTGACCCCCTTGGAACTAAGCATGCGACAGAGGAAGGAGGAGTTGATGTTGTCAAAACCCCCTGTGAGGTCAAGGAAATGAGTGGAAACTTTGATTTTATCCAGCGGGAGGGTCCTGATATCCTGGGTCAAGGTATTGCAGGCATCTGCCACAGACAAACCGGCCAGAAAACGGGCATTGGTAGGGGTTGATGAGGCCTGTTACTCGAGCTACGCAGGGGAGGTGACCATTGATAATCCTTTCCTGGATTTGCCAGAACGTTTGGAGGAGAACAATAACACGCGAGCAGGAGGGCGAGTCGTAGCACGACTTGCCCGTCTTGTCCAGAACAATTCTGTCTGCTCTTTTCAGTGAGGGGGGGTGGTAGCCGTACGAGAGAAGGGAGGTGAGAAGGTCGAGGATGACGTCTGGAGCCACTTTGTTGATGCGTTTCCACTTAGAAATCGGGGTCGTAGCAGGACCGGAGGCCGACGAGCGGTACGAGGGGGGCAACACCCAATCGATTTCCGACGCTTCCAGCACCAGGATGTCCCTGAAGCAGAGGAGGATGGTGTGGTGTTCGTCAACTTGGCTACCCGGAATCAAGTGACCTAGCAAGGCCTTGTTGAGCTCCCACAGTGTGGTGGCCCCGGGCAGCACGGTGAAACGAGTGGGGGGGCAGCCTATGGAAACCTTCTTCGCCGTCTAGACTGTCTGGGGAGAAGCTGTCCATAGGAACTCGCACCACTGATCTCTCTTTGCCTTCATTATTGCTTTGAAGTAGCAAGATCGGGCGGCTCTGGCGCACATCAAGGGGGAGGCCTCTGGGTGTTCTATTTGGGACATCCAGAGATCGGAGTTGTACACCTTTCGGAGTGCCGAGTGTGTTGTGATCAACCATGGCTCGGACCAGTGGTTGACGTTTTGGAGGTGAGTGTGCAGGGCCAAGGTGGCTGAGATCCTGTTGAAATTGGTGTCCAATGAGACGCCCAAGCAGTGGGACTCCAGAAGGGACCCGGATTGATTTTAGGGGTTTGTCTGCGGGGGGCCAGTGGGTCAGGGCCCAGTTTGGCTTGGGAGGTGGGGCATGGAAAAGTGATGCATCAAAACGTAACCGGCTGGGGATATAATCTGAACCCGTAGCGGGCAGGGGGTCGGACTACTCCAAAAAATAGGGTATGAGGAGGGTGTGGGCAAAAGCCAGGTCTAAAGCCAGTGGCCTGTCCACAAGGGACATTGAGAAATGGGTGTACACCCCGTGCGTGTTGAGGGGGCAAAATGCAAGGTATGTTGCTTTGTCAAAGTAGGTGACGGAGGTAGCGAGCTCGTGCTCTTTGATGTTTGTCAGAGGGTCCCCTGTGTTGCGGGTGATGTTCGAGTCGCACAACGGGAGCCTCAGTCCTGGTAGGCTTTGGAAAATGAGGTCGGGGGGCACCCATCGAGGGTCGTTCGACTGGCCTTTGGTGCTATAAGAGTTGATTATGGTGAACGTGGTCATGGAGGGGTTGAAGAAACCAGGAGGGGTGAAAAGGTCCAGAGGCATGATGTCGCCCCAGTCAAAAAACCGGGCAAGTAACGTGATAGTGGACAAAAAGGAACTAGAAACATAACGTGCAACACGCGGCTTCTTGTTCCCGGTGCCTGGGGGTGAAAAACAAGAGTAAAATTGAAAGGATGGAGGCTTGCCCCGGTAAAGAGGAGGGTCCTGGAGGGCAACTACTGAAGGGGCGTGTGCCAATTGCGAAAATAAGCCAAATAAGGAAAGAAACACATCCCAGCTCCCGAGGCAGGTGTGTTGAACTAGTGCAAATGTCCGCGGCGCAGGGGGAGAGAAAACCCCCTCGCCCCACGGGGTGAGAGGTTGTAGTACATTAGCAGGTCAAGCCCGAACATGTTCGAGGGGGAGGGGAAGGACTAGGGGGCTCCCGGGGAGGCCGGCCAGAATAGTGGACAAACTTGGAGCACGCGGTGTCGCCATTTCGAACGCCTGTTGTAGTGAAAGGGTGGGAGAAGCCGGGGCCTGCTGGACCCCTGCATTGGTGGCTGTGTCCATCGTGTCCTCCGCGGGCGGTGGAACGATCTCGGCCCGAAGGAGGGAATGCCAGAGAGTGCGGAACGCCTGAGAGTGGGGAACGCGTGAGAGTGGGGAACGCCTGAGAGTGGGGAACCCCTGAGAGTGGGGAACCCCTGAGAGTGGGGAATGCCTGAGAGTGGGGGGGACTGGTCGTTCAGAACAGTCTCTATCAAGGGCAGTGTGATCTTCTCGGCAATTAAAGCAGCCGGCCGGGGAGGTAGAACTACTGTTAAGAACAGGCTTAAGGTTGCCGCTGCCGGAGCAGGTAGGGTTTGCGCATCGATGGTTGCCTCGGGTGTGGTTGAGGCAGCGGAGGAGGCAGATGGGATATTTGGACTCGCATCGTGGTGCGACGTGGCTAACACCTCAGCAGTTCCTGCACGGGGTATAATGGTTGGAGGAGTAAGCCCGCTCAACGGTGCCCGACCGGGAGAAATGTCTGATTGAGGTTCCCATGGTGGGGATGTCCCATGGGTGTACTGAGAAGATGACCAAGGTCGTGCATTTGTCCAACATAGACTCTGCGTTTGGGTTAAGGAACCTGCCTGCAAGAATGCGGACGTCCTTGGAGTTGTAGATGCAGGCGGCGAGACTTGGGAATAGAGCCTGAGGCTCGGCAGAGAGGAAAGCGATCGGATGGGAGGGAAGGGCGAGCTGGACTTCGTTGGGGGCGAGCCGGAAGGGCAACCAGGGAGTGTCTCCCACTGGAAAGAAGCGGTTGAGATGCGTCGTAAGCGTGTCGAAGTCTGGTGCAAAGACAGCAGCGGGAGTCGTAGTGTCGGTGACAAGAAGGATAACAGAGCATCTCTCGTTGACCTTAGTGGTAACGGCGAGGGGGAGGGTACAGTTAGCATCTCCGAGGACGCTTGCGGCAATGTCTGGGAGAGGAGGAGCTATCACGGCAGCTTGGTGGTGTTCAGAGCGGGAAGAGTGCGGAGCGTACAACCATCTTTCTGCAGGGCGGAGCGATAGAGGGGTCAGGACATTCGGTACCGAGTTGCTGACCGACGCGACTTGTCCGGCAGTGGGGAGGCTCCTCTTCTTTTTACTCTTCTTGAAGGCAACAGCCCTGGCGGCCTGAGCGGAAGTCTGGTGGGGTTTGCGACAGTCGGGGTCAAGATGGCCCGTGAAGAAAGACGTCCGGTCCGGGTATTTGCCATCTCAGAATGCGTTGGCTTCCAACCAATCAGGGAACTTGTCTGTATAAGCGCGGGGGTCTCAGTACCAAACCCACCTGACAGGATTGTAACTGTGGATGGCTGGGTCAAAGCCCGTATTATTGCCGCTAACTATCGGGTAGGATCACGAGGTCGGGGGAGCGCCGATGTGGCTGCAGGAGGTGTAACAACACCAGTCCGGAGAACAGAGAGCTTGGCGTAGGGCCGGGGGGGCCGCGGATCGTGAATTAATCTTTTATGACAAGTCACGAAGCCAGGTGTTGATTAGGCAAAGTTTGTTATCTAGTGCCGTGGAGGTAGGGTGGGTGGCCACGATGGATTGTACAGTGGCGAGCTAGGTGGTGACAGTCTCATGTTGGGTGTCCATACCTCGAGTGAGGAGCAGACTAACAGGATAAGGTTGAACACACTGTCGGAGAGGTCATTGAGCTGCCCGTCGTCAGGGATGGGAATCTGATCTCGGGAGAAACATAGCCTGTTACGCGTTTCATCAAGGAAATAACGGGGGAGGAGGAGATGCCAAGAGGGTTCTTCACTTATGGAGGAAGACCTTGAGGAGGGGAGGGCGGGGAACACCGCGGGAATGTCCGGTAGATTGTCCATGGTAGGGACGGGGGATCAGGGATGCAAAGCCTGAAAACGGGGCAGAAGTAGGAGTTGAGAGAGGATCGTGCAATGAACCTCGTGGTGTCGTAGTTTCAAAGACTGGAGGTGTAGAGAGGGCAGAGTGTCTGAGGAACTAGGGCCTTTTTTTTTTTCTTTTTTTTTTCTTTTCTGTTTTTTCTTTTTTTTCTTTATATCCTATATTCGTTGTTAGGGTACAAGAAGTGGCATGGAGCACCAGCTAGGGCGAAAACAAAACCCAAAATGCAAAACAAACAAACAAAGCAAAAATCCGTCGCCAAACATCTTCATAAGGGTCGGTACTGGTCCCTGGCCCACATGTCGGCATGAAGGTAAAGCAAGTAAAGCAAGCAAATCAAGGAAACCCTCCTACCACCAGTGGAAACTACCACCAACTCGAACAAACTATAAAACGTAAACCTAGCTGTCCTGAGATGACATAAAATAACCAAAGGGAACAACATTAGGCTAGCAGGAGGAGCTGGCAGACGAGGTCGGGTGGGAAAACATGTCTGGGGAGAAAGGGGTCCTGGTGGACCTAATAATGCGGGACTGGGCACAGAGGACGGCGGCTGAGTACCAAACAAGGGCATCGTGCCCCAGATCCGAGCGAGCCTGAAGGTGGCGGATCCTGGCAGGCTCCCTCGTGGGGCAAGATAGTATGGCGTGCTCAACGGGCCCGGGGGACTCGGTCCTCCTGCGGCAGGTTGTAGGGTTATCATTATCCCAGGACCGGTGGCCGCGGAGGGAGGTTTTTCCCGATCTGATCTGGTGGAGCCTTCCTGCACCGAACTTGTTGAGACCCATAAATGGGTGCTGTGTGACCCAGGGGGGGAATGGATATCTGGCCAGGGCAGGGCCCCTGGCCTTCCATTCTTCCATGAGCAGGTTGCGGCAGTGCCCTCTTAGCTGGGGGTGTTTGCGCCCTCCTTGGGGCTCTCGGTAGGAATGGGCCTCGAGGTGCTGAGAGGTGACTGGGAGGGCAGCTACCCCATCGGAGCCCAGCAGGAAAAGCATTGAGTAGGGGATCTCATCCAGCGTGAGGTGGCCCCGGTTCTTGGTGGGGGGGTCGCCTGACAGCCAAGGTAGAGGGAGCTGAGTGCCCGCATTTTTCCCTAGCAGAGCATTTTGGTCAGGGACTTGACGGAGGAGGGAAGGGGTCTGCACCCAGGGGGCAAGAAGGCCTGCAGTGAAATTAATTTTGGGGGGGACCACAGTCCCCGAGGGTGGCTACTTGTCTTTTGCAGGCCACAAGTAAGTCCAGGGGGGGGAGGCGGGCTTCTATTGCTAGGATATCGGTTTGGATGCAGCTGAAACAGTTCTTGCACCATTTTTGGACCTTGTGCCAAAAGCGTGCGAACTTCTGCATCATATGCACCGTCAGGTGGAGGACATCTCCCCCTAAGCTAATGATGAGGAAGAGACGGGACGCAGCCGGGCGGTGGCAGAGGTAAGGTGGGAGACCCATTCACAAAGGGGAGAGCCATTTCATTGCTACGAAGGCGGCCTAGACTTTGGCCAGTCGTTTAGTGAAGTGGGGGGTGGTTGCGAGTGAAGGGGTAAACCAGAGTCCGAGCCATCTCAGCTCACTCCTAGGGTGGAAAACCGACCCATCGAGGTAGATTGGGGCTGTTGCGGGCAGGTCCCTGTCCCGTCTTGTGCGCCTGTTAAGAAACAGCAGGTTTTTTTTTTCTTTTTTCTTTTTTTATATCATATATTTGTTGTTAAGGTACAAGAAATCGCATGGAGCGCTAGCCCTGGTGAAAACAAAACCCTAATTCCAAAACAAACAAACAAAGAAAAGTTCCATCACTAGTCATCTTCATAAGGGTCCGTACCGGTCCCTGGCCCACTCATGGCCATGAAAATCAAGCAAGTAAATCAAGGAAACTCTCCTATTACCAGCGGGTACTACAAAGAACTTGAAAGTTCAAGAAATATAAACATAGCCCTCCTGACATGACATAAAATAACCAAAGGAAACTACATTAGATCAGAGGGAGGAAGCGGAACTAGCAGTGGTGGTGGGGCAGGAAAACCAACCCGGCAGGAAGGCGGTCCTGGTCGACGTAATGAAGGGGGAGAGGCCTCCAAGTAACGCCGCCGAGGACCTGACAGTAGCGTCAGGGCCCAGTTCTGTCACCGCCTCAAGGTGGCTGTTGCTGGCTGGCAACCTAACGGGGCAGAACAGTCTGACTTCCTGGAAAGTCTCGGGAGACTCGATGCACATCAGCAAAAATTAATCCTGGGTCTGAGGCGCGGGCGCCGCGTCCGGACGCATCCGACGTCGTTTTTCCGTCCTCTGCATCCCCAGCGTCCGGACGCCATTCCCAACGCCGATTGCGTCCTGACGTGACGTCGGACCTTACCCACATCCCGCCGCCACCCCACAACTCCTGCTCTTCTCCCCCCCCGTAACT
>Ga0307509_10005436_pt1 | contig 17734 bp, 23 predicted proteins | sample 10_EM_MG_FD_202245 | JGI IMG/M metagenome (GOLD analysis project Ga0307509, IMG submission 202245) | Populus trichocarpa ectomycorrhiza microbial communities from riparian zone in the Pacific Northwest, United States - 10_EM | ecosystem: Host-associated > Plants > Roots > Unclassified | place...
ACCCACCAACACCCTCCCCCCCCCCCCCCCCCCCCCCCCCCCCCCCCCCCCCCCCCCCCCCCCCCGGGGGGCCGCGGGCCCCCCCCCCCCAACCTATGTTGTGGGCTCTTTTGCGTGGCATGTTTAGACTTTCAAACGATTGTTCGAAGCTCAAATATGCCGTGCCGGACAGCTCCTCAGTATTCGTTGCATGAGCTGGGTGATCTCCTGTTCCCCTTGGGGCGAATGCTTATCCGCTAAATCTGGCTTGTTCGTTTGGCAGCTGTACTATTTGCTAGGTACTATATATTGAAAATTTATCGAAGAGGGGAGGGTTCTAGGAGGCTTAGCTTGGGTTGTCTTTACAGGGTGTTTCAAACTTGCCTGTTACAAGCGTACTCCCCTACCGGACGCTGCACTTATATGTACTGGTTAGACCTGTGACCCTTGAAAGCTTTTCTCATGTTTGATCCCTCCTCTATGGCCTTTCTACCTACACTTTCCTCCCCTTTTCCTTTCTTTTTCGCACTTAACTGAATTGGTCCCGGATTTCTTAACTGCTTAATATGGACTCTATGTGATCACTTGAGACGCTCCACCCAGCTGCCTAGAATCCTCCACTCTGATCATTACCTCTTATTCTATTACCAATATTTTCAATATTGCTGGATGGTTGACTCGTCGAGTGAGACCACATGACCGGTTTTGTCCCGCTACATGATACTAGTTGGGATGCCGGAGTTTCCCTTCTATGTGGCGTATCGTTTTGCCTTACTGGTATTTTGTTCGGCACCCGTCAAAATGGGAAACTCAGACCCTATGAGATATTCTCTTATCCAACTTAATAAAAGTATGATCTAGGGAACCAGCCGTGGTTGCCTACCTCCATTCTAATTTAGCTAGTTGGAAATGATCTCTCCGATTTACAACCAATAATGAACACAATACTTTTCCTGCGCACACATCCGAGAAATGCGGTTTCTGAAAGAGGATCCCCATTGCTGTATGACAGGTTAGGGTCTACTGATGGGATTGTTGCCGGGTTTGGTGCTCTGAGGAGCAGGTTTTCACGATATGTGATAATGGGTCAACTGACATAGGTTGGCCACCATAAGCTGTGCTCATTCTGGGGGGTTTTTTTTACTCCGTGCATACATCAGAGAGTAAGCATAACCTTTTGCTTCTCATTGCATCCATTCCTCTGAGTCTCTTGGGCCAGTTCCCTCAAGGCCGTCTACTTCAGGGCAGTTCCCCCCGCCGTGTGATTTCCAGCTTGTGGCTTATTGATTGATCATTAATTTCCTCTTGTGCTTCATCAATTTGATGCTATTCCTCACAACTCTACCATAGCTAGCTAAAAGGGGGGGTCTCCAATCAACTACCCCAACCTCCCTCCACTATTTTCAAAATGGTCAAAAATAGGGCACCAAATTGCAACAGGAATGGATAGCACGCAATGTCTTCTCTTCGTTCTTGCTTGCTACTCTGGTGGTAAAGACGGAAGTATATATCAAAAACTAAACCAAGCTCTGATCCTTCTAAATTTATCGATCACCACACATCTCCACTTTCTTTCCCGCAGGTTCCGTATCTCAAAACAGAAACAAAAGAAAGAAACATTCTGTGTAATCTATAGCAAAAAAAATGCATCACAAAGACTCCCACTCTCGTGCGCCCTTGGTCCAATGCCCAACTCTTGTTCTACATTCATCTCCACAGCCGTCATGTATTCCTTTAACAGTCTATACTCCTTCTCTCCATCAACGGAAACATATTTCCCATGCTTCCGCACTTGCATAAAACAAAAGAAACTATAGCATGCCGAGCGGAACTAACTGATTTCCAACACACTATTCCTAACTCTCTGCCACAACCTCCGCACCCAACGCACCGCCGATTTCAATAGATCCACCATTGTAACCATGGGATTTTTTTAACCAATGTTTCCTCCAGAATGGTGGTTTCTGTGAGAATGGTGGGAAATTGGCATCCATGTCACTTGCCAGATCCACCTCCGGCGGGCCACCATCTTTGCCCTCCCTAGCCCCATAACTAACCGACGCCCCTAAGACACCATCAAGAGATGCCGCCAATTCCTCCCCTGTCATTAACTTGCCGCCATCGAATTGGGTTATGACTGTTTTTAAAAGCTCCGCGGTTGCCAGGTGGCTATCATCTCGGGTGTAGACTCCATTGCAGTAGTAGAGAACAGCTAGGATTGCCAGGATTTGGCCGACCATAATGCTTACTGCTATGATGGTAATGCGTTGCCAGTTTACCTCTAAGGTCGTATGCAGATATGCGGTACCGGAAGTCTGATTGGAGTGTGTATCTCGCGTATACAGAGGCAGCACAGTATTTGCATGCTGGATTGCAACAATGGGTAGTCGAGCTACAAGACCGGAAACCCAAAGCGTAAAGTTATTCCAAGGTACTGTATTCAGGGGGTCCAAGAAATCCTGCAAGCAAATCTTGTCTAGTCCATCCAGTGCAGTTGGACTGAATAATCTGCTACTGGGCTGATTCAAATAGAAGATATAATTACCTCCCGTATCGGTGCGGTTAAGTCTGCCTCCGGAGTTCACGACTAGTCCCTGTCTAAAATACAGGTTTGTAGGATGAAAGAAACGCTCATAAGGTTGAATTTGGTAGGATTCATTCGTAGTGGTTTCTGTTAGGGTAGGCCAGCACTCCCAAGCAAGATTTCTACATGAAATATCTAGCAGCATTGTTATGTTAATGCTCCCTGACATTGATATAATTATGGACTGATAGTACTAACAAATCTGGGAGGATTTAGGTTCTTTATCCCAAAGGTTTAGGGGTGATACCCATATATTATGGGCGACGCGGCCTGGGCTATTGTGAGTTGCATGGTACATAGATCGACTAATATTGTATGCCTGCAGTGCACCAGCGACTGGATCATTGGGATCGCTACCCCAAGTCCAGTCTAATATGCCGAATAAAAAGTTAGCTTAATTAAACCTCGTACAACGGGCCACCGAGTTGTGAAAGAAGTCCTACGTACTGAATGGTCCTGTTCTATCCCAGTTGTCCCAGCGCCAATATTGGTCCTCTGCAACCTGGATCAAGCTGCAGTTTGCAGCAGAGTGAACAGTACGGTTTGACAAAATAACATGGCCCTCCTGGAAATCCTTCAATTGGTATGAATATTTAACCGTGTTTATGCCGACTTCGAGGGTGGAGTTTGAGACTTCAAGACCAAAGGGCACATCAAAGTTCTTGTTATCTCTGAACTCAGGATCTAACTGAGATCCCGAGACTGCAGCCCACTGTGGCATCTTGGCATACTTCTTCAGTCCATTCCATACTGAATCCAACAACTCTTCTCAGATCTGTTAGCGGAAGTCTATTGCTATAGTGTCAGACAACCAGAACTTGCCCTCGTGGCCAACTTGATCCAGAATTTCTGAAGATTTCAATAAATTAGCAATAGCCTATGATTTTGGATGTCCTATAAGATTATTGAGGAGGCTGTTGTGGTTGGAATCAGAATTGAGAATGATGCTCATCGTTACCAGACAGCCACCTGCAAGAGCATTTCAATCATGAATTAGAGACTCTGGAATGAGATTCTCCATAAAATTGCTGGGAGAATTATTTTCAAGTCTTTCTCGTGTACTAGTAATTCAGCATACCCAGATTTTCAGAGAACTTTGGGCGGAGGGCAGGTTTTGGTTGTCCGACACTATATAATATAAGGATTCAAGTTATAGATGCAGTATCCTTACCTTCCGCTGCCACAGGATTCAATAGACCCCGCTCATCTTCCATGTCGGTGGTATTGAGATTGCCAGTCCATGCAGCGGATGTCCAGTTTGTTGCAAGGATTGGATACTCAATCCCAGTTTTATCCATCATATTGTAAGCTAGACCAAAAATAGCCACGCTTAATCTCCCGAGAACATTCGTGATGAGGTATAGGGTGACAAAAAAGGTGGTGCGTGATATCCTCCGCTCTCGGATATGTCGTTTGATGAGCCGCAGTGACCCGGCTGGTGGTGACATGCCTAGTATTGATTCTACCTAATATGCTAGTTAACAAGGATCATTTTAGGAAAGGTAAGCTGTCGTACATCTTGGATTTTATGCATTGTTTGGGCAAGGAGAGGCCATCTAAGCATTGAGCCTAAGTATCCAAAGAGCGATCCAAGACCCAAACTTGCACTTCCGGAGAAGAGAATTGATAACAGATTGAACCACCGCTGCTCCCACTTGCTCAAAGGCCGCGATTTAGAAAACTGCCACAGAGAAAGCAAAAGGAGGGAGAGGGAGAAAAAGGTTAATAAGAATCTCCATAGAAGTTCAATGAGGTTCCTATGGGGTTGGTCGTCGCTGCTGAATGTTTTTGGTGGGGGCTTCTCAGAGTCTGTTGTGAGCGACTCATTTGTGCGGTCGGTGTGATGGATGCTTTGTGGGGTGTCGGAGTGCTTCGGCAGGGTTTTGTGAGAGAACATTGTACGAACTGAGACCTGTTGAAGTACCTGAAGAGATCAAGTATAAGGTGAATATTTCTTTTTCAGAATCCAAATCTGATATTGGCACCCTTCATATGTGGAGGGCCTTCAGAGCATATATGTTAACTTCCGGGCCTGTTCGGAGACGTGGGATGCCAATATTAGTACACAACTGATCGGTGGTAGTATTTCAAAAAGTCCTACTTATACGCGCCGGGTGATGAAAAGCCCCCATGCCGGCTTCTCCGGTTAAAGGAGTTTGATGTCAGTTCATGCCTTGCATACCAAACTGACAAATTCTAACCATCTACTAGGGTCTTCGCCATCGCAGAATTTTACTCCATGGTAGCCCATGCCCAATACCACAGCTATCTAGAGGCACAATTGTATCGTGCGTCCGCCTAGTAGGAATACTGGTCAAATCCCCCTCCCGGCCACCTCTGCCCTGCAATCAGCCCCGTGCAGTGATGACAGTCCCCCGCATATATCGTGCTGTTGGGCAGTAGTATTGGGGCTGTTTAGGCAGTGCATTTTACCATGACAGGTTACCACAATGCCACAGCGCGAATAGCGAGTCAGTAGTTGGGATAAAACCGTTTATTCAGTATTGAGAAATTTCGTTCAATTCCCATATTATTTCTGTCGTTCACTATTTTCCGCTCTACCTCTCATCTAGGCTTCCTCTCGAATATTTGCTAGTCATTTCTGTTCAATTGTCGCTCGATTTTCATTGTTCCAAAGAGCAGGGTCTAGCCACTAAGATAGTCGGGTTCTGCTAATGGTATCATACCCGGGTACAAGGGCAGAACCTGCCTCGGCAACTGGCGGGAAGCTCATCCTTCTATGCTCAAGTATCAGACTGGCCCAAGCGATGTACCGCAAGAACTTGAATAATTGGACCGTGTGTTATGTCGTTGAACTTTCCTCTCTCAGTAAGGTGGAAAAAAAACTGCTTTTTTCTGTCTCAAAGGGTGGAAAGGGGCTGTGTTTTTTCTGTGTTTTTTGCCCCCTTTCTAGAGATGGGAATTCTAGACTACATAGCACACGGTATCCAACTACCGCGAAACCGTTTAAATAGAGGAGGCCGAAACTCTGCCTTGTCGGTTGAACTGCGATGGACTCCTCTTGCGCCAGGCATAGTTGCCGAATGCCTCGCCCCAGGGGGCAAAGCCTCCGGAAAAATAGAGATAGAAAGCCGGAAATCAGACGCCTGGGACCAAAATAGACGGAAACCATATCTAAGCGCCTGGGGAGATGCCCCTGTACTAGGCAAGAAGTACTGAAACGATGATTTCGGTCCCGGAGCCAGGTTTACCTGGATGGGGGTCTTCCGCGTAGGGAAGTGAACGGAGTGTAAAAAGAGAAATGATCAACCGGCAGGAATGCTTAAACAGAACCTAAGTGGGCAATCTGAATCGTGGCTCGCACTATAGGAGGTAGTAAACTGATGTCGATGACGATCGCGGAGAGAAATACCAAAGGAAAAAACCGCTAAGTGAGAAAAAAATAAAGAACGAGGTGTAGATACATAGGCGAGCCCTCGCTCTCATCCGTAGTTTTTCCTTCCTTCCCTCACCTCCGCCATTTCTGAGCCCACGATCTCCCCTAGTGATTGCGAATCACACCCCTCCAGGAACCACGAACACCACAAAATCATACCATGTAACTAGCTAACTGCGGTAACCAGCCACTCCCTACCCATTAAAGAGAAGAAAATTTAAATGTAAACCCTATAGCCCAATTTCTAACCCCCTCAGCACCTTACAGGTTCGGGTAAATCAACTGTTCACTAATTTTCTCTTGTAGATGCTTGTACCGTAAGAACTCGAACAATTGTTCCTCATGCCGGGACGTTGGAGTTGGTAGGGTCTGGCTTTTTCTTTCTTTTTTTTCCGATCTTAAGCGCGGGTTAATCTTGGTTGAGATTGCCCTGTAGTCTATCTAGTTAGCTTTCCCTGCCTATGGGGGGTGTGTCTGTCCTGGTGCTGCCTTTGCCGACCCTGAGCTGATGGCATACGATACCTGGATGGGCCACTGCCGGATGTGTTGACGGGTACTATATCATAATGGTTGTGGTTCTCCACTAAGAGGCCTAAGGTTGGCCACAGGCCAGAATGACTCCGGGATAGCTGGGGCAGATTTCCCGTTAGCTTACCTGGAGGACATATTGTCGTCGGGGCGCATATGCCATGGGTTTGTGTGGTTATCCCCATAGCTAGCTACAAATAAAGCCTACCGGCACAGTACTCGTCCCAGCCAAGAATTACCCAGAAGTAGGGATTAAAAAAGTATATGTGAAAACCCCTGCGATTGTCTGAGCACCCATATAAACTCAAAACTCGTATTTTCGAATACTTCTTCCCTGGGACGAGTATTGAAGAAAAGGAAGAAACGGTGGTGGCATGTTGCTATGTTTTCCTCTGCAAAAAATTCACGCCTTGTGCTAAAACGTCTTGCCTGATGCTTGTATTGTGCGTGGACAAAATTAACCAATCACGCAGGTGAGCAGTGGCAACGCATCGCTTCCGGCCCCCCACAAAAATCATTACCGCTCAACAGGCACTTCATAATACTTTCTCTTTTTTTATTAAGGCTGATGGATGGCATACAAGTACTGAGTGCTGCCATGTATTTAAATTATTTTTTACTCATTTTTATTGTTTGGGTTGGGGCGGTTGTAGCAAAGGAGGTTGACAACATCACAGAACATTATGAGCGTTGGTTGATCGGTTAATTTTGTCCACGCAACAATATCCTAGTTCCTATCTTAGGCCTCCAACTACTATGATACTTTGACCCAAAGTCAAATTATCTCTAAGCACCCACCAGACATCTTAGGCCACCACTAGCAGGCTGACTTCCAAACTTAAATCAGCGTTCTCTGGGCCATCCCCATGGCATCGGGATCGATTATGTCACAAGAAACTGTGGCTAATGAAGATTCACAAAGTCTAATATCATACCTTGAACGATAAGAATTCCCAAATCATTCGGGACCGCAAAAGTAAAAGCCCCCATCATCATCCCAAATTCGACCCTCTAGTAAAAAAGTAAAAACTTCCAAATGGGAAGGAGAGGTTAATCATGTGCTTTGTAGCGAAGGAAGAACCCCTTCCAATCTGCTCCCTTCCCGCCTTGGAGAGAAAAAAATCTATCTGCAAGCTGCTGTGGTTATATCGTATCGTGCCCTGCTACTAATCTTCTCCACAGGAAATGCTATTGGGAGAGAAGTACTGAGGAAAAAAAATACCATGATACTTCTGAAGGTGGCAAACATAGCATAGAGTATTTTTACACTCACTTCTGCTGGAAATACTGGGTGAAAGCGAGGAATACTGAGTATTATACTTACTACTACGGCAGTTGGCCTGGTGCATACCTGCATAAATTTATAGCGCACACCACACGACTCCTATACCATCACGGCGTAGCTATTACTCGAGTACAATCTTTCCCTACGTTGCGAGCACCCGGCAAAGCGAGCAGGAGGGCAGCGCTGAAGCGACTAGGGCTAGAAGACTCGTACTGTATCATACCAGTATGATACTTAGCTACAACCTTTTCAGTCAACCATAGTTTGTATTCTTCCTTAGAATTGTTCATAGCAAGCAACGTGCGGTTCTCATCAACTTACAGTAGGCGAGACCGGTGCGATGGCACAAAACTCACATGACATACACAGAGGCAAAAATGGGCCTCAATTAACCCTACGTAGACTCCCCTCTATCAGACTCCCCTTGCCCTTAGCTAGCTATCCATCGATCCGCGGTCCGCAAGCAAACCGGATATTAACAGTAGATCAAACCCTCACGAAAAGAAAATGAAGAAGAAAAAGATTATTACAATACAATCCCTCCCCCCAAAAGAAGAAAAGACTTTAGTTTGATATCACGGAAGGAGAAAAATGAAAAAGAAAGGGAAAAAAAACCAAATCGTTCACGAAAAAGTGCCCCCTTCTAACCAACCAACACGCAGACACAGAATTCTGATATGGACTAAACTAATCAATCGATCATAACCTCTTCCCCGGAACAAACACATACAAGCACATCAGCGCTGCGACCATGACGATAGTAAGCATAAGGATCCACAGAGAGCGCTTGCCGAGTAAGCGACGGACGTAAGGCTCCTTAATGCGTGTGAAAGACATGAGGGTGTACTCGCTAATGCCTATCAGGCCCATAATGGGATCTAGTTTGTATTGGTGGGCCATGAGGCAATAGACGCCGACCGAAAAAGGGAGGATGAGCTGTGATTGATTAATTTGTTAGTCCGTGGTAGTGGCATGCGGGCTTAGATTGGTGGAATATATGACTAACCCATAATCTGATAATCTTTGGTTTGATGTCCAAGAAGATGAGTACGAAAGCTGCCCAGAAGCCACCAAACATAGCTAGGAGGCCCACGATCAGACGGATGGTAGCGCTGGGGGGTACGAGATTCCCTAGGGCCTTTGCTGTCAGAAATCCTGGGAAGGCGTCCCTCTCCATCGCCTGGAAAACGTAGTCTTTCGCTTCATCAAAAATAGCTGGATCGTCGCGTGCCTCCACTTCGATCGCATTGGCAATAGACTGTAGAATGGCTTCTGGTAGAACAATCTCGCGCTCGGCGCCCCGCAAGAGGAAAGTGTACAGGATCTTTTCAGCAGAGGCGCGAAGATCATTCCTTGTAACTGTGTGGCCAGGAGAGGTCGAGTCTGTATTGGGATCAAGCGCGGAGGAGGACATGAACGATGGACGACCTGTTCCTGGAGTTTCCAGCGTGTCACCCATGGAGCGGCGGGCAGGAGACTCTGAGGTGCCTTCAGAACGGAGGAAAGCGGAAAGCCGCTGGTCATCACTTTTCTGCTCATAATTCTCATCACCCAAGAGATCTTCCGGAGCTCCTGAGGACCTCTTGCTGCCTTTGTCCAGATCGGGCGTAGAGACCAGGACACTTCGGCGGAGTTCACGAACATAGTGTCGGCAGAGCGAGATGTGCTGGGCGACGTCGAGCCTAGGAAAACAAACATGTCAGCTCGAAACCCAAGCCACAGCCTCAATCAAAAGCTGAACATAAACACCGCTCCTCCTCTCCAAGGGGGCAGAACGAAAACTTCCTTCTTCCAAGCGACGCACCAGAAATCTAGATAATCCACAGAGCGCTGCTGATCTCTCATGTAAATATAAAACGAGAACAAATCCACGGGTGGTAAAGTTCTCCTGCTAAGAACCTCGAACAGGGTTGGAAGACGATTACGGTCGCCCACAGTGCCCATGATGTGCTCCCGAACGACCGTAAAAATATGTTGCTAAAAAGTTGTAGAACCCTCGGTATGGTGCAAGTATATGGTGACACTGTCAAGCACTTAACGATGGTGGGTTGTGGTGGAGGAGTGGGGGAAGGTTTGTTGTTGGAGAAGTGAGTCGAGTGTGTCGATGGCAAGGAGCGAAGAAAATGACGGTCGCAACACAGGAACAAGTGCGGGAAGTCAGCAAACAGGCGAGGACAACACAGACAGGGCAAAACCGTATGTGACCGGCGAAAAACAAAAAGAAAAAAAAAGAAAGGGAGATTCTGAGAAACAAAAGTACAAAATTAATGAATGAATATCGACCAACCAATAGATTGTGCGCAGAGGAATATTGTTTTCAATCCCCTTCGTCAGTGGCCCGATTGAAGAAGTGTCTTGAAGGTGAAAGGGAGAGGTGAATAAAATTAGGAGCACCCCGGTCAACACCAAACCCTCCCAAACCAGGAACCCTCTCATCAATAAAATCAAAATTGAAAAACTGAAAAACCTCCAACTCACCATTCCCCAGCCAGAAAGTTTACAATGCCAGTATGATACCGGTAGCCCACTTACGATTTGGTATCCACTCGAATGCTGAGATCCTCTAAGATGGTGGAATTCCCCCCATGTATGATACTTAAATACCAGCGCAACCCCTTGCATAAACAGACAATAAAACCGGTTGCATTCCACCGCGGTCGAGTACCTTGCGCTATCCCCGCAGTGGAGATCAGGGGTCAGTTTCGAACACTCTCAGTTAAATTTGCCACAGAAAAAAATGGACCCGATGTTGTCACGTGACTTCGTTTAAACGAGTTCACTACCAGTATCTCTTCCTTGTTATGCTTGAGTATACCAGTAGCACTGCTCGAGTACAGCGAGCACAAGGCCAAACGAGTTAACTTATCTTTACACACTATGAGACCGGATCACTAGAATCTACTGTCCACTTAAACAAGGGCCCTTGGAAAACTCCGACTTCTTGAATTATCCGCCTCCTTTGCTGTTCCATAGATATTCTCCTTCCGAACCCCCCAAATAACCACAATTATCTTACCGGTGCTAAGTTTCTCCGGCCCTCTTACTTCAATGAGCCCAAAAGCCATAGCCGAAGCCACATCGCAGGTGGCTGTCAGGAACCACCCGCGATTTCTAAATGCTGGCCAAATTGGGTCGCAAGAAGAGATTTTGGTTGGCAGGGGCGATACGGTACCGTACCGGTATCATACCATCCTCGAGTACTGTACTAGACTCATGATGTGCTACCATAATATTCCCAGGTTCTAAAAGCAGACTTGCCCCTTCCGCGACCTGAATGTACTACGATAGTGGTCTATCGGTGCTATTATATGCCCATCTTTAGTTATCACCAACTATTATATGGTGCGACACTAAAAGATTCTCTGTCGCACTCTAGGGTACGATACCGTACAGCCAATCTAAGCATGAGCTATGTGCCTGAATAGATGGCCGATGGGTAGACTATCTCAAAGTTTGGAGATCAACCGGCGCATTTCCGCAAGATAATAGTGTATTTTTCCATGGCTGCCGAAAAGTGCCTGGACACCTTGATGGCCACGGAAAAAAAAAAATGCCACTACCGGAAGCACACCTCTCCGTTACCGTCATCAACATCAAATCTTCTATTATCCTTTCTTTCTATATACGGTACATAAACCTTACTCCCCCCCCCTCCTTCCCTCGCCGCGTGCACCGGTCATCCGTTCATTCTCTCCCATTCTCTCCCATTCCCGATCATCAAGACGGGTTTTTTCCCCCTAAGAAACAAGAAGAGGCTTACTTCCGCAAGCGCCGGAGATAGCGTGTTTGTTGTCGCGTTTAGCACGTTTAGAAAGGCTACGCTTGGGAATGGTTTCTGTAGACCTAGCGTATGTCGCAATCACATGGGCAGCAGCTTTAGTGTTCTGGATCCAAGCCTCTAGATTCAAGTTATTGATGTCGTCACCGGCTTTGTGGTACTGGCTGTCGACTGTATATTAAGCTGGTTAGTTCGGTAGCAGCTAACTGTCGTGTTTTACGTTGACTTACAGGCAACATCAGCTTGTCCGCCCCAGAGCGCTGCCTGCTCAGCAGTCTTAATCCCCTCTGCTCCTGTGAAGACAGCACCAATGGGAATTCCGACTTCCATGAATGGGGCGTAGTCTGAGCGGCCGTCGGAATTGCTGGGACGGGTTGGTAGTCCGACCTCCTCAAAGTAGTCCTTAAGAAGCTGCTCAATGGCGCCTGATCCTGGGGGGCCGGTAATGTTAAAGGTAGACCCATCGCCGTCGTAAACGAAGTATCCGAAGTTGGGGGATGCAATCATATCTAGGTTGAGGTATAGGGCAACCTTGGCACGTTCGGCTTCAGGGAGGGTCTCCATGTAGTGACGAGATCCAAGAAGGCTAGGAGTTCCCGTTAGCTTGGAGGTGTATTTGCAGCACCCAAGGAATTTGAACGTACCCGAATTCCTCAGCAGACCAAAAGCCGAAGCGAACGGCGTTCTTGACCGACCACTTGGTCAATTGAAGTGCAACCTCGAGATTTGCGAGAGACCCGGAACCGTTGTCATTGATACCAGGGCCAGCAAGAACAGAATCCGTGTGGCCCCCAGACATCACAATGTTGTTCTGATCTCCTCCCTTGGTAGTCGCGAGAACATTGTTGGTGTATCTGATTTCAGTAGTAGAGTTGACAAGCAAACTGCCTTGAACCGGTCCCGCCTTAATAGCAGCGAGCAAGGCAGTTCCGTTAGTCCCAGAGATAGCTGCAGCGGGAACATAGGGGCCTTCAGGGCGGGTGAGGTTACTGAGAGTAGGACCGCCAATCAGATCGGGTAAATTATTATAGATGATGGCTCCGACAGCTCCAGCAGCACCTGCACGGGAAACCTTCAAACCGAATTGGCAGTCTCCACGAGAGATCAGTGCGATCTTCCCCGTAAGTTCAGCGGGGTAGTCACTCTATTTTTGATGGTTAGTGCGAGAATTATCACAAGAAGAAACCCTTCGACATACCTGGTTACACCCAAGATTGGCTACCTTAACCAACTGGGCCGTTATAGTAGATCCTCCGGTTGACGGCGAGTAGGTCATGTATTCCGAGGGATATTCCGTAGAGAGGGCGGAGAACGAAGTATTCCCAGCAGAAAAGACATAAGTGAAGGGTTGCTTCTCAACATTATAGTACCCGGTTGCCACAAGAGTGTCGTAAAGATAATCCACAGTCAAGTTATGGCCAATGGAACCGGCAACACGATTCCGCTGGGGCGTGGAGTCCGCAAAACTCTGGTACTTCTCCGCGTGCTCATACAACACTTTCCTATGCAGAACACGCCTCAATTTGTTCGACTCCACAAGGCTACTATTATAGGGATCCTGCGCTTGAGGAGCGGCCACAACTGCACCAGCGAGTGAGGAAATGAGGAAAATACCGGTGGACAGCTTCATCGTGAGCAATTGAGGGGACGACAGCAACTCTGGGGAGAGGATGGATAGGAAAGTCGGTGGGGAACAGGGAACACTGGCGAGGGCTGCGGGCCCTGCCCTTTTTATAAGTCTCGCTGTGCCATCCGAGCGATTTCGCTTCATAGTAGGGCATTCACGCAATATCAAAGCCTATATTGAATACCCTCTTTGTAGGGAACAACTTTCCTCGCTGATCTAGGTGCCGCCGCCATGTGGCTCCCCAGTGGGACGTTGCACAGCAGGGTGTACGGGTGTATCGATATCAGTGGTAGTGTGTGCTAATTGAACGATCAAGAAAATTATATGAAAAACTTGATATACCAAACCAGGATGCCGTGGACCACGCCCTTCATATACCGGGAGTGATCACCCGTTGTTCCTGCGTCTAGCCCTTCTGTTGTTTTTCTTGGCATGAGGGAGTCGCGGTCTCTGCAAATATATTTTTTATTCTCCAATTGTTTATCATGTGGGAATGCGGCCCAGAGATCTCCGAGCCAGAGAGTACTCACCATCTCAAGAATGACCCCCCCTCGTTTACTTAAACTATATCGGTGCTTCGCTCGTCCCATCATTTGGAGGGAGTGTATTCAAGGCCTGATGAGGTTGAGAAGTAAGGAATATTGAATGCCCCTCCTTCTCCTCGTAGTGCAGATACCTTAAAATTCGCGAGGAAGCTGGGGGGTTGAGTCGTTCTGTACTGTAGTTTTTGTGCTGTATGGTACTGTGCCCTTGACGACACTGTTGCCTTCCCCGGAGGGATATCCCCTCCGTTAGTGCCAAGATTCTCAATGTTAGGGCTCCTGCAGAATTCCGATGAATTTAGGCTTTGGCAGCCGGAAATGGAAGGAAAATCGAAGATTCGTTCCCCTGGCAGGTTGGTCTAGCAGCGGAGAAGGCTGGAAACTATTAGATCAGATACCCTTGCAGTATCACCAGACCATCAAGAGATACCGGTAGGTACTATAACTTACAGTACCGTACCAGACATTTGATCAAGTTATTTTGGGGAGCCGATCCCCAAACGATTCCACCCCTATCGCCAAGTCTGGGTGCAGGAGTGCACGCTCTCTCTCACCCTTTTGCGTGCTGATGACGGTAATAATTACTCGGATGGATGATCCGTCTCTGCTCCTGAATACTGACAACCCGTAGTCCTGCCCTCACCTCTCGACTAGCTGTGGTACTAGTACTGCGCACATGCCGTGACCTATATCTCGAGCGGATCATGAAGTCAAAAAAAAAGCCTCGAGTTCTTTCGGGTAGCCCGGGGCAGTTTTGACGGCAAGCACCCGGTCCTCGGACATGGCGGTACCCGTAAAAACTCTTGCAATTCACTATCGAATCAGCCCACGATAGGTTTAGTTTGGCGGGTTAGCGGAACTGCGAAACACGTCCAAAGGACCCAAGCCATACCCGGCTAGGAAGGCACTAAACCTTCCCCAAGAGCTTTTGTCACTAAATCCGGAGAATAACGACCTCCTAGGGATAGCGAAACATGGGTTCTTACCGTACCGTACGGTACGGGAGCCGTTGTGCCATATCGTTCGTCGACCCCTACCCGTGATACACTGGGATGCCAGCCATCCTTTGGGCAGCGTAAGGTGCTCGAGCAGTTGGTGGGTGAGATTCACTATAAACGGCTCCTTGCTTCGTAATGCGGCCTGTTATGCGGACTTCGTGAAATGACCATACGGTACTCGGTGCAAGCAGGAATTGCTTTGCAAAGTGTTAGCCCCTGTACGGAAACTACACCTAGGTCTATCCGGAAAGCGGGTGGGCGCGGGGTTTGAGGGCAGAAATCCGGGGCTCTACTGATCCTGTAAACTCACTGTTCCCGATACCGGTACTTGTACAAAAATACGTTGTCATTTTTTAAGTATTGGGGCTTGCTAAAATATCAGCCTATTTTGTCCCCCGCTAGATCGGAACAGAAACGCTAAAAACCACGATAATAATATGATGCTCCAACTCTAATGTAATGCTTTTATTGCACGTTACTGTGCTCGGGTATGGACGTAAATGATGAGAAGGGCAGGGGTTTTGTGTCAGGCCGCTGATTACCGTTGTCGGGCTCTCTCACTTCAGCCCTTGTGTGGATGGTGTGTCGCGCAAGCTGTATTCCACTCCTGTCGCCCGAGGCGTGACCTTCTTCTAAACCGTAAGATAGTTGGGTAGCGGATTGACTCGATGCTGACCCACTTAATTCACCGGATAGAGGATAGTAGGAGAGAAGTGCTTGACCCAATCAAAGTAGAAAAAGGAAACGTTGACAATGGTATGCTTGCCTTGTGTGTTGTGCCCGCTTGTCTAGTTACAGAAGGTTGAAGAGGCTATATACAGAAAATTCTGCACGCCAAGCTATCTACTAAGTGGGTGAGTCACAACAGGGCTCAACACCAAGTGTGACCGTCTAACTACCCCATGATATGACCCTACCCCACACCGTCACAGGTAAAAAATCATTTAATTTGGCAGGAATAATTCCAGGAAGGTGAGAAGCCTTGCACCTTGAACCTCTATCCTTCTCGTTATTTACCTCCATACCTAGCGTTGTTGGCACTAAGTCGACAGAGTTTGTGCCATGGCACAACCCTTCAAATTGATGTGCCTGGCCCGGCACTATGTAGTGCCCAGGCAATACATGTACAAATAAAATGAAGAAACTCTCTACAAGCCTAATTCATATTGAATATCCCCATTTCCCATCCTTCTGAGTTCTCACTGTGCTGAAGAACATGAATATTTGCTTCCTCAATAACAGAAACCAGCCTGCAATAATTGAATTGTACCAGGCAAACCAGTGCTATCAGCTAATGTAACCACACTCTGGCATTTCGTAGTGCCCTGCCGGGGCACATTGGCATGGCACAAGGCACTTCAAGTGCCAACAACGCCATCCATACCCGAGTACTCGAGTGGCGCTAAACATATGAGGGGTCACTGTCTAGTCTTAAGCCTCCCACATAGGCTACCGTCTGAGCAACGTCTGCCGGTGATTTGGTACCAGCCCTCATATAGATGTTAAGCACTAGTACGATATTTGAATACAGCGACCCAACCACCAACCACGACAAAGCTTAAACTCACTACAATAGTCAAAAAACTGGTACCGGTAGATATCCCGCAACTACACCCCCAATCATGGTCGCTAAATGGTCCCGCTAGACACCTTAGATCGACCACTCCAGACTACCGTATCAACCCCCGGTACCCCCTACGAGAAACCGCAAGCAACCGGCGGTCACAGGGGGGCTGAAGTATCAGAATAGATAGGGTGTCTGCTTTCACGATATAGGGAGGCTCGGTAGTAGCATGTCTGACCTGAACGGTTAGTAGCCAGTTTCGACGAGCGCAAGAATGATTATTATGATGCTTTTGTCTGGTCAGATGTCTGTTCGACTGTTAGCTAAGGTAGGAGGCTGGGAGGGAGCAGATAGGCGGGGGAGCTAATTAGTGGGTGTGTTTGGAGGGTGCTGCTTGAGGTGTAATTTGGCTATGATTTGGTTATTTCAGAACATCGGGAGGGAGCCAGCAGTTTTGCGGGCGAAGGTTGTGCTTATTGATGATGGTGGCAATGCGGTAGTGGTACGACTATGGGTACCGGTAAATGAGTGTCACGTTATAAAAACGTTCACCGATCCCGACGAGTAGATAGATTATATGAAGGACCGCAATCGCACCTGCGAGTTACCATACAGTAAGAGTGTTCCGTCCTAGAATTGCTATCAAGAATACTGACGAAACGAGGAGTTGTATGTTATTGTAATAGGAAATATCTCCCACTCTAGAGTTTAGAGAGGAGAGCTTTCAACCTTCAAGTCAAGGGAGGACCATAAAAGTAAGAGAAACATGCATTGATAGGATGGTAAAAGGTAGCATTGCCGTGTCACGAGCCACTTGTGTTGCCCGTTTCTAGTATAGTACGGTGGTAGGCACAACGTCCTTTGCTGCTAGCCGGGACTGTAGCTACCCATCACAATTTCCTACACCGGCGATTGGGAGATTAAGATACCTATGAATGGCAAGGCCTCACATAGAGTATGTAATTCCGCTTCAGCCCACATCGTCAATTAGCCGTACGGGAGATCAAAGTTAGTAGCAGAGCAACGCTGGTTTCTCAAATTACCAAGGAAGTCTACTCCACTGGTCCATCATATTAACATTTGGTCTCCCATTACCCCTCCAGACAAAAAACAAATGGACAAACGACAAGAATAATCCTAGATAATGGTTTATCCATGCAAGTACAGTACTGGCACCATCGCTTTGCGGCACTCGTAACAGGCAATTGGCACCCAAAAATGGGGGTTCCAAAAATATAGAGCAAAAAATCTGTGGGTATCTGAGCTCTCACAAATCCACGACCCTATTTCAGCTACTCCTTGTCTCCTGCGAATAGTATCGGTACCAGTGTTCGCAAACGGCCAGTCCGTCCAGTCCACAGTAGTGCCCAGACGGCCTGGTCCAGTAGATGGATTGGGTAAAGCCGGACTCCAGTCCTATAGACCATGGGAGCAACAGTTTGGACTGACTAT
>Ga0307509_10005437_pt1 | contig 17733 bp, 17 predicted proteins | sample 10_EM_MG_FD_202245 | JGI IMG/M metagenome (GOLD analysis project Ga0307509, IMG submission 202245) | Populus trichocarpa ectomycorrhiza microbial communities from riparian zone in the Pacific Northwest, United States - 10_EM | ecosystem: Host-associated > Plants > Roots > Unclassified | place...
ACTTAGAAACGGAATGGTTGCTATCCTTTATGCCAAACGGTCATCTTGTTTGCACCATTTCGAAACGGAACGAAACGGTCATTTGTATGGGACAACGGAACGGAACCGTCGCAATCAAACAGGCCCTTAAGATATTGCAATACGATTACACATTACTCTCTTTACATATACTTCTCCTATACGAGATCCTACTCTCTAAGAACCCGGAGACTATTGTGATAGTCTCGACGGGCTGCTCGAACATAGGACTATTGTGATAGTCCTATCCAGTGCGATAATCCACCCATCTTACTATCTGACGAGATAGTATCCTTCAACGGGTCGCTCAGACAAGCAAACCAGTTCCGTACTATCTGAAGAGATAGTACTTCCTTACACCCTATTGAAGACAAGAAGACTTGCTCACCATAGGAAACTAATATCGTTGCCTGTTGCCAAACGACCTAACAATAGGATTGTTACACATATAGTATAACTCGCCGTCAAGAGAGATTCAAAAACAAAATCCATGCCAGGGACCGCCGATGCGTTATTTCCGGGGTTCAAGTTACCGAAGCGAGAATTCAAGCCAATATTTGGGATTCGTTTGAAGCCGCCCACATTTTTGCCTTGAAGCACAAAAGCATATGGGCTCAAGAGAATTACGGGAGGTGGGTCAAAGATATGGATGATATTCCAGGATCCCAAATACACTCCTGCCAAAATGGATTTCTCCTCAATGCAAGAATACATTGGGCATTCGATCAGTACCTGATATCGGTCAATCCTGATGATGGGTATAAGATTGTCGCTTTTGGTACGGATGATTTTGGGGTGTACGGGAGAGTTCTGGACCCTGTATCTCGGAATCCAAATGACCCCCACCGCGTTTCTCCCCATTTGCTTCAATGGCGGCATTTCAGGCAATCGGTTCTGGCCAACATGAGAGGAGCTGGAGAACCTCTCTTCTGCGACGACGACTTACCGCGTGAGCCGGATATGGGGGATGGGATCATTGCTGATCCACAGCTTGTGGCTGGGATTTCGCAAGTCGGCGGTGGGGGGACTGTTACCTTGATGGGTTAATGGAAATGGGATTCATGGGACCTTTGGTCTTTTTTTATTTTTTATTATTATACTTGCCAGCCATTATGCTGGCTCTCATTCTTACAAATAAGTCCAAGTCATTGCCCAATGCTGTGACAATCTGTGCACTAACCAGTATTGAGTAAAAGGTACGTAATGATATTTCAATAGAGAAGAAAAGCGAATAATTTAACTTCAACTTCACAATCATATACACCAAAAGATCGAGCATTTATTTAATAATATGTCAACACTTGAGGAGATATTTGAAGGAATTTTGGATTATACTATCAAATTATTATTTTTTGCCTTTAGAATGTATTAGAACTTGAGAGTGCGAGGTTGACTAGTTTAGGTAGTGCGGTCGTGTACCAAAGGTCTTGGCACCCGCGGGCCCAAGTGATGGAACAAGAATGCCTCTAAATTCACCACTTTGTGTGTCCTCCCTCAGCCTGAATTTATGATGGAGAATAAAAATTACAAGGTTCTGTTTCTCGTGATCACATTTCTGATTTGAGCACGGGGGTATGTGGAGTGGTTGAGGCGAAGATAGTTGAACAATAAAAGTTTGCCAGCGTGCCAAGACCTTTTCTTCATGACTGTACTGGTACTGTACATGCCATTCTACCTGTAATTTTTGTGGCTAGCCTCGTACTGTTCATCCTATAGTGGCAGGAGTGACTTAAAGTATGATCGCTGGGTAGATATGGTTCATACGGTTAAGGTATGTTGGGCAGAGAGTAACTTTGAACCCATACTGGTATTCTGTTGTCACTAGAGGTGTCATAGCCGCATTGGCAAAGTTCTTGTTTTCTACTCCGATGGGTACCAATGCTGGGCTTGGTTATGGCCGGTCATCATTCATATTGCGACTCTTCTCTCGCATAGTTTAGTTCTCGACTCCACCCTTCCAGTCTGCAAACCACCACTGGGAATTTCTACTCGAGTATCGGTCATGTAATTTCAGCCAATTGTTGACCTACGAAATAGTAGATAATTTAATTCTTTATCTTTGTTGATTTTCTTACAGCATAATAGTATATCTGTTATAGCCAAGCTAGGAATAGATATAGTACGAGTACAAGTATTATAAGTGAACAAAATTAAAGGCCTGGCAAGAGTACATGGCAATGCAACCCATCGCCGAGCACTTACACCACCTGAGGAAATTTCTCTGAGGAATTTGTGCTATGCATTCTACTATGTATTTACATTTTCAATTTGTAATTTTGTTTTAGTATACAGGATTCTAGGGTTGGTGGGGAGTGCGGTGGTCATGGCCGAAATTTCTCCTGCCCCGAGTCGGCAGTTCATTTTGTCTCCGGACAATACCAATCAGGATCCTGTACGAGAACCTTTTTTATTTTTATTTTTTATAGCAATCTATTCTCTTTCGGCTATTATGGCCTGGCATATTTAGCCAAAAGGGGAAAATTTAGGGAGTTGCTTGGTGTAATATGTCCTCGTTCAATAAGAGGGATTGCCATAGCCTGAGTATATACTAGCTGAGATTTCCAGAGTTAATAACTATGATTTTGCATTGAGGGGTTTCATTATGATCACATGTTGCACTTAGTATGGACTAATAGAATTGGTCAATGGAGACCAAGGGTAGACAAATAACTCTAAGGATGAATAGACAGGGTGAGTGTTTATTAAGGAGAAACCATCAGTGAGGCTTGACGTGGCTTGACACCAAATTTGGGTACTGGTTGTGCGGGGCTGCTAACGGGTCCCTGACCGGCCTAGGGATGTCACCTTGCTGATCGCTTATCTATGTGACACCGACAACCTTATGATGGTGGATCTTTCTATCTGTTGAATTGTTTTTTTAAGGTTAGTCAACCTACTATACATACGATCATGGGAGAATATTGGGGGAAAGAAATAGAGCAAGAAAAACAGTAAAAAATTAAATAGAATAGATTAAGAGAGAAGAAAAGATAAAATTGCCAGAAATCAGTGATGCTGCCTGGATGCTTGGGGGATAGTTGGTTTTATTCCACCAAGCTCTGGAGGCTTGACAAGATGTTTCCATTGATGGACTGTCAAGGCAAAGAATAAAGGCAAGGTTGATGAAAGCAGAGCAAGACACTAGTATTTGAACTAAAAATTCATTAGGGCACAAGTCTTTATGAAAATTTCTTTCTCTAAGCAATTTTACAGAATGGGGGGGGTTTTTTTTGTTGTATCGTGGTACGGGGGGAAAAAAAAATGCCAGTGGGGAACAGACCGGGTAAGGCTTCAGTGTACCGAAATTTGGTGTCTATTCATGACACGCCTCGCTGAGGGTGTTGCCTCGCTGAGCCCTCACCCGGTCTACTAGCATGTGGGAGCATCCAGAGAGACATGAACCTTCAACCGTGTCTAAAAAGATGATCTAGCCATTTTTGGATGGTTGTCCACCCTAGCATACTCTCACCCCGACGTCATTTTCAACATCAATTTATGGTCAGTAACTTTGAATAAGTTCTGTTCCTCTTTCCTACACAAAAAGTTTACTCTACCATTGCGACCTGGCCTATCCACCACGCAGATTCTCAGACCTTACCTGTATCGCTTTTCGGGTTGTGATCACTTCCATCATAACAAATACTAGCGATGTCTATCGATCGCTCACTCTTTCGCAATCTCTCTTTCCATGATGCTGCCCATCCGGAAGTGGTTCTTGGGGGGCTTTTCCAGCACGGATCCATAACTGAGGCAAACTGTCTTGACATCCTCCAAATAATACTTATCGTTGGGGGATATCCTTTTCGAGTGCAAGAGAGGATATCAGGCCATATTGTATCCAGGACAGATGCACTACTTAAAAAGGGAGTATATGATATTTATTGTGATAGTATGTACTATTTCCCAATATGCTAGTTGGTTCAATTGCTCATTATTCTAGTGCCTATTCAAGTTAGTGATGAACCTTGGATACCTCGTCGGATCTCGTATGATATGGCTCCTAGCGAAGAGGGATTCAGTCATGAAATCCAAAATCGTGACCGGAGATGTGTTATTTCAGGAAGAATAATTTCTGAAGCAAATATTCAGGCTGATAACTGGATTGGTTTCCAAGCGGCGCATATCTTTCCCCCGGAGCAGGAAACTCACTGGGTTCAGCACAATTATGGGAGGTGGATTACGGACATCCATGATACTTCTGGGTCATCTAAGATTGACTCATGCCAAAATGGGTTTCTTCTTGATGTTGGCATACACCAGACATTTAATCAGTATTTTATCTCTGTAAACCCAGACGACAATTACAAAATTGTTGTATTCGACACCAACCATAATGGGTTGGATGGTAGAAATCTCGAACCTGTGTGTCGCAACCCGGCCAATCCCCACAGTGTGTCGGATCAACTCCTCAGATGGCATTACCGGCAATCAGTTCTTGCGAACGTGAGGAGATCAGGAGAGCCGATCTTCGAGCACGACTTCCCGCCGGGGTCCGATATGATGAGTGAGATCCTTGATACTCCTTATGGGAAAGAGAGATTAGAGTTGGAGTTAGCGGCTAGGTTGAGAGGCTTTTGATTGAAACTGCTATTTTGATTGTGGAGGTACTTTTCAGCCGTGGGTTGGGCGATAATGGCAAAGACAGGATTGCAGAGGAGATTTTGAAAGTGAGAATGTATTGAGTAGGGCGGTGTCAACCTGATGTGCCTAAAGGATCTGGTTTAGTGGAAGTTTTCCTTGCTATATTTTTTTCTTTGTGCCTATATTTAGACTAGTAAAAGGAAAAAACCATGCCCATGATGCCCCAGAATTCCTTCGCAACAAGACTCTTCCTAGACATGTACAATTCCGAATTCATATTCCTCGCCTTACAACTCCTGGCAGTAATTGCCTGCCGTTGGCCCGTTGCGGGCCCCGAAATGCCGACAAAGCCCTGCTCAGCGGCGCCTTCACTAGGAAACGCGAATTCTGTATTGGCGACGGTTGGAACGGCGTCTCCACGATCCAAGCGGCTGACGTAGGTGTTCATATCGTCGGCAGGACCGTAAGGCTAGTCTTGAGGCGAGCTTTTTTTTGGAGCAATTCATCCAACAAAACTACTCATGTGGCATGGAAGGAAGCCATACAAACGAAGAGCGAAGCTCGCGCAATTTGTTATGCACGGGGGGCTTGTGATTAGCGTTTGCCGGACCATGTTCAGTATCGCTTCGAGGTTCGGACCAATTGCCTTGTATAAGGGGTGGCTGCATGTTGGATATAACAGCATTTATACTATAGCGCCGGTGATCTCCATGGTGAGGGATAGGGATTTGGACGAGCGTCTGGCGAATCTTTATCCGGAGCTTTATGAGGAACTTACGGAAGGGCGGTCGGTGAGTTATTGGACGTTTTTTCTTTGGGTGCTTCGCATTTATCGAGGTCAGTCTTTCCCTTGCATAATATTGCTTGAAAGGCGGAGTGCTGATGAAAACTTATAAGAGTGATAACACAAGACTTCTCCCAAATCCTCGTGGGCCTTGACCATTCCGATCGCATGTTATCTGTGAGTTTCACAGTACTGGTATTAAATAAACTCATAATGGTGCCCCTAGAAATCACAACTTGGTAGTTCCCCCGCCTTCCCCGCCTCCCTTCCCCTCCCCCCTCCTTTCCCATTCCCATTCCCTTTCCGGCTAACACTGAGAACGGGCACATGCGAATGACATTTGCAGAACCAAGAACAGCCCTCTTTTTCTTTCCTTCGATCCCCGTACTGGCTGAGTACCTTGACCTCGGTACGTCACCTAGTATGTCTTCCTGTGGCGCGTCGAGGTCATTAGCGAGATCAGCCTTGTGCCGCCGTGGATCGTGAAGACAGTTAGGAGGGAGTTGAAACCCCCGAGCTATGCTAAGGTTTGTGGAGGTTGAATGTGAGTCGCTGTTGGATTAGTTGGGCATTCTGCTCTGTTTTGTTTTAGGTGGTAGTGAGGAGGATAAGCGAAGGGGGATGTGATTCACCGAGCGGTCTGGGTGAGGTATTTGAATGTTTTTTGCGGTTTTCTATGCTGGTTACAAATACGTTGTACACTGTTCAATTTAGAAGGAGAGGAATATTGGTCCAGTGAAAATTACCGTATCCTATTACCGTCTTTCAGTGAACAGGGTCTGTAAAACCAAGTACCTCTCGCACACCTTGCGATAGAAGAGGAAGGAACATACATTCCCCCTCCTCTCGCATGCTAGATTGCTACTACCCCGGGTACCGGTAAGCTATTAACTTACGCAACGCTATCCCAGGAGCGTGAGCGAGACCCCTAGCCACTCTTAGATTTTAACCACATCGTCCGAAGGGGGTGGAGGACAGCACACATTCCCCTCAAAAACCACCACACTAGCAGCAAAGGTTGTCGGAATCCTCTCATTAAGACTCACCGAGATGGGTTAAAAAAATGAGTCACACAGCCTAGTATCATACCCTGTTCTTTCTTTCTTTCTTTGTACAGCAGTTTCTACCGTGGTTGAGCCTCTAATTAGCTGTGTTTGTGTGCTGGATGGTGAGGGCTGGTGAGTGCTATGGTATGGGTATCGCCGTAATCACCCGGGTTAGTATCAGGCTTGCGTATAAGGATTTCTATTACGGGCGGATTGGGTTGTTGGTTGGATGGCGCACGGTTTGAGGTGGGGTGTATGGTGTTTATTCTGGCATCTCCCTGTTAGTGAATCGCTTTTTCCCCTGTATACTCATTAATCAATTGGGTGACAATTAGTTCTAGCACAGAACACATCCCCCATTCCTGTCGGTATAGGGAATTAACTTATGAACTTAAATCGCTTGCTCACCTTTCACTTGGTTTGGATGGAGCCATCTTCATAGCAGATCACTCGGCCAGGGGACACACAAGGATAGCACTTTTAGCATCCGCCTTTAAGTTTTGAATTATCGGGAAGGAGTAAATAGAAGACTCTTACCTGTTGGAAATCATGGTTGTGCTCTGATATTCTCTCTTCCTTCGGTCATGAGTGACATCTGGTGACCCCATGCATCACCCCCTGCTCCACTCCTCTTTCAATGCTATCTTCTTTATTCCTCTTTTTTTCTTTTTTCTTCTTCTTCTGTTTCTATTTTTCTTCCATTTTCTCTCTTGCTCTCTTTCTATTATTCTATGAGTAATACAAGCTTCTTTCTTGCCCGGGTGACCAATCTCCGCTTAGTTACTCATGGTACTTCTTCACTTGAATTCAATTCATTCACGGGTGGTACCGCTCATCATCACTGTCACTCTAGACTGAAACTAAAGGAGAGAGAAAGAAAAACTATTAAAAATGAAGAAAAACAAAGACTTTTAAAATCCCTGAATTCACTGCATTTCGACTACGGTTTCACCTACTATACACTTCTTCCAAACCAATGGCTACATGCCATACAAAGGAGCAGAGGGTAAATCAGACCGGCTGTCACGATATCCCACTCAGGGGTGCAACCGTGGGAAATTTTCCAACTAGAATATAGTCAGTGGAGTAAAGGTGTGCCGTTATGGGCTAACTCGGGAGTCTACTAACTTATCCACCCTTCGGGAGAGAGCGCCTTGAGAAATTTCCCAATGTTTGTTTTTTAAATTTTTATATCCAGGGTAAACGCAGGGTTCATTAGTTGTGAGAAGAGAAAGAAAGAAAACCGACCGGAAAAAAAACCCTACCAGGCTGGCCACGCGTCTGGTGTGACTGTAGCTGTTCAGGTGTTGTGGTTCCCTTGGTGCTCTGTCCAAGATCTTCTTTCCCTTTACCTCTTCCTCCACCCTTAACACTACCACTATTTCGGCCTCTACCTCTGCATACTTTCAGCCTCATTCACACCTCCCTATCAGCTCATAACGGAACCTCTTCTTTCCCTCTGCGATTTCCACTAGCCAAGGCTAAAATTCTTATCCGATTCTGCCTCAGGAACCACTTTCTTCGCATCTCCCCCTCCGCTGCCACCCCTCCGCTGCTGCCAACCACCACCTGCGTTTAAAAGTTTTAGCTATTTTATCCCTATTTTTCGAGAAGATTTTTCCCCAAGGTCTCTCGTCGTACAACAAAATGAGTACGATGAATAAAATCCTGTCTTCCGACCCAGATGTCGCGCTGGTGCATACGAATACTCTAACCACCTTCGGCGTATCATCGAAAGTTCTCTGCCTCGCTTCCCCGGTACTATCTACTGTACTAGCACAGCACTTTCCTGGAGGCGAGATTCCTCCCCCAGCTAGGGGATTGTTGGAGGTAAAACTTTGGGATGATCTCACTAGTCCTGAAGCCTTAGAGATCATTTTAAATGTGTTGCACTACCGTTACAGATTTGTTGGAAAGCGAATCGATCCAGCTATTTTATACGACATTGCGGTGTTGGCCGATAAGTATGGCCTCATACAGGTACTAGGACTCTGGAAGGATACTTGGGTGAAGGAGCAGCCATTAAGTGGCAAAAGGCTGTTATGTATACTGTTTTTATTTCGTGATAAGGATGGTTTTACTGCCGAGTGCCGCCGGATGGCTCTAACGGGAGATAGCAGTGATGAAGAAGGCAGTGGTTGTGATCCCGATGGGAGATGGGATGGCGGTCTCTTGGGGGGAGTTCTTGGTATTATATATATCTAACTCTATTATGGTGTTTGGAGTCCTAGCTAACAAGATATTAGGGACAATCAAAGAGGTTCGAATGTCGGAAATCCGCTCTCTTCTGGCCATAACGGAGCGCTTTATAAACACCTACAATAGTCCGGGAATCAAGTGCAAGGCTCCGATACAGTTGCCCGTCTCTCGTACCTCTATTGAGGAATGCCTTGAGTGCGATGCGCAGATCCTGGGAGCCCTCTTATGGCATAAAAACGTTATTAGAAATACCTCCGGTACCGACGGCGATCCACCCTACAAGCATTTGTCAGTGTACAATCTGGCAATCCAAATGAAGACACATGACGACCGGCTGGACCCGAACCTGGAGCATGAGGATTGCTTGATCCGTGAGCAGGTGGCGATAGAGGTGGATGAGGTACTTGGTCGTATTGAGAGGTTGGATATTTGGGACCGTACCCATGGGGCGCCCTGTTAATGTAAACTATTTTCTCTTTGCTTCTCATGTGCTATTATTGTATTTGTATTCTTGCTTTTCTTATATTCTCCTTATTTGCTACTTTTTTTCTTTCTATTTTTTTTTTCCCTGCTGCTTTTTTTCCTTCTATTTTTTTCCCCGCTACTTTTTCCTTTCTATTTTTTTGTCATATTTTTATTTGCTGATTTTCCTTTTTTATTTTTTTATTTTTAATTATTGTTTCTTATTTCCTATTTCCTCTGTTTTGATAGTTCTTTTTTTCAAATTACCCTTTTGAAAGAACCTTCCATGCTACTGGGAGCTTGGCTTCGCTTGGTACCTGCACCTATCATCCCGCAGTCACGAGCTCTGCCCCACCATACATTATCTTGCTCAACCTCAACATATTTTTTCTTTCTTCTCAACAACGTTTTTCTTTCTTCTCAACATCACTTTTCTTTCTTCTGAACATCACTTTTCTTTCTTCTCAAAATCGTTTTTCTTTCTTCTCAACGTCGGCTTCTTTCATTTTACCTAGTATTAATTTTTTCTTCTCTGCATTGGGCTCCACTTCGCAATGGATTTGGCAAGAAGAAAAGTTGGCATCGGTCGGGAGTCATATACAATCCGAGCCACATCTACCTCCACAAATGCCTCGGACTCCACTTTGGCCTCTATGTCAACCTGTAGCCTGGGGTCTACAAGTACATTTGCCTCTTCAGCCCCGTCGACATTTGCATTTACTTCTACGCGGCCGGTTATCTTGTCCACTGTCCTAGCTTCTGTCCCCCAGCCACTGAAGCTTGTACTTGGATCGGGGGCGAAAGTGGTTGATCCTGATGGCGATATTATTGCTATCTTGCTTCCAACTACATTTACATTTCAGATATCGTCCAAGGTTTTATCGATCGCCTCGCCAGTACTGAAGAGAATGTTTTTTCTGTCTGGCCGTGATATCAGGGAGCTGGTAGAGGTGGTGTTCAAGGGGGACTCTCCGCGGGCATTAGAAGTCATACTTTGCGTACTACATCACCGACATGAGTGCATAAGCACAAATATGACTCACCACCAACTTTACGATATTGCCGTCGTAGCCTACAAATATGGTTTTATGGGGGCCCTCAGGCCATGGAAAGAGATTTGGCTAAAGAGTGGGGCGGGGGAAGGGGGAAGCGCTTTGTTTGTTCGCCATGTCTTTGGTGACCGAAAGGGGTTTGAGCAGCAATGTCGGGAAATGATTATGCAGAGTCTGGGATATGATGAGAAGGGTGGAGAAAGAGGGGAGGGAGAGGAGAGTAGATTGGGTATACATCTTCTTCCGAATCGAGTTCGTGGTATGATATCTCTCCTTGCCTCCTACTATGCCTACAATTCTAACTAATACAATACTAGAAATGATCTCTGAAACCAGGGTCTTGCTTATCCACGCGCTCCTTCTAGTCACCAAGCACTTTGAAGACATTTACTACAAGCCTGGTATAAAATGCAGATCCCCGCTTCGCACCCAAAAGGCTATCTCCAGAGTTGGCAGCCGTCCAAGAGTTACCGCCTGTGACCTCGGCATCCTTGGCTCATTGGGGAAGCACTATTTCGATATCGGAATAAGCCCTATGCCTCAGTCTCCATATAAGGGAATATCTGTTGAGAGCCTAGCCATCTCGGTAAAGAGTCTTCCCTGTGTTGTGAGCTGGAATGAAAAGCATCAGCAGTGCTCAATTGTTGGGGAGGTGGTTAGAAGAGTGGATGAAGTGCTAGCAAGACTAGACAGGATAGATGTGTGGGGCGCTACTTGGGGGCAGGGTAGTGGGGGTAAGGATGCAGAGGAGGGGAGAATTTGGCCGGTTAGCTTTGGGTTTCCCTTTGAAACTGTGTCTCTCAGGTATGGGATTGAGTGTGACGCTGAGGAGTAGAGGCATGTAGAGATGACTGGAAGTGGCGGTGTGCTTTGGACTTTGCAGGTGGGTTTAAACCATGATGCTTTTTTCTTTATTTTTTTCAACCAATAGCAATGTGCTAATTTAGTGATTTTCTGATGTTCTTGTCTGTCGGTTGACAGTGCTATAGCATATGATTTGCGTTACGGTAGCATAACAGACAACTATTTCACTATTTCACCATTATGCCTTTCCGCTGTGCCCCCCCCCCCCCCTTCCCCTCTTCCTCTCCCTTTCTTTATCTAGCCTACCTTCTTGTATTTGCTATGATTGTTTTTCTTGCACATACATTAATGTAAAATCATTCAACCTTCCAACACACATATCGTGGTATGGTATTTTACTCAATTTCAATACTTGTTCTCCTTCTGGAAGTGGAAATTTTAGGCTTTGGTATTGTTTGATGATCTTCGGTAAACTACAAAGTGTACCATGCATCTCCAGAGCCTTGTTCCCAAGAAACGCAAATCGAACTGAGTACTATGCCTCCACCTCTGCTCTCCTCATCTAAATTCCCAGCACCCTGCCCCCAAATGGAGTACCAAATATCCAACCTCTCCACTTAGATGAGTTGCTAAGAGAAAGTGTTCTAATAATACCGCCTGTTATGATAATTTGTATGACGGATCTCGCACGGTAGATTACCGTAGGGTATACTATCGCGATAGAATACAGGAAAAGGGCATCCCAGACCGTAAATTCTGATATTAGGTAATCCTGTCTTCTATCATATGTGTTTGCCTCAAGTTGAAGTAATCTAACTTCTGGTCTTCCTGGTCTGCCCTATTGTGATGACACACAGAGTTGGGGTATATTGTATACAAACTTATTCATGTCACAAAAGCCCTTAGTACTGATACTTCATGATCAGGATGGTTATTTTGTGTGAATGCTTCTATGAACCTACTAGTAGACTCAGGGAAAGAAAAAAGGTTGAGAGCACTAAAATGCTGAGGAAAGGATGACAAGCCCTGTAAAATATCAACTAGGCTAGGTATTCTTGGCAATGACAGAAGTATCGTTTCAGATCCAAAATTATAATCAGAAGCTCTATGGCGGTTGGTAAACGGTTCTTCAGGCTGCCAAGGTTTTTGTATGTTACTGTTTAAACCGTCTGAGGTCACACAGACGAGATCGGAGTCCACGTATAAGGTAAGGGGGTCTGATCAATAAAGAAAGCAGAGAGAGGTAATCACCATCCCGCTTGTTCGCCTATAGATGTGCCTAAGACTGCTGTATCTATAGCAATCGGTAGTATGAATATACATCAATGTAACTCCAGTCATTCCTAGTTCCTCATGTCCGAAGTGCCTGGTAGCTGGCCAAACATATCCATACTAGTTATTAGAGGTAATTGTTCAGACATCAATGTTCGTATATGGTTTCTTTCTCCTCTCAAATATTTCTTTCGGATATTTACAGTATGTTTTCCATGCTCGATACTGGCTGAAGGTTAATGTGCGTTCTTTCATTGTTCCTTTTATTCCTTTCTGGTGGCTTCTTTACTAAAGATCACATATAAGAGGCGATAGTATGCCGAAAAAGAGGAAGCCGGCACAGGCACGCCCGCTGATTTCAATAAAATAAATGCCACAGTAATTGCAATCAATATAGGAAATTTCGAACATATTCCAGAAGTCTAAAGTGTGTGGGATAGGTAGGCGTGCCGTATTGCCAGTGTAGAATCTCATGAGAGTTGGAACGGCACCCAGGCCAACACTGGCCAAGAATACAGGTGTTGCGATAGTAAGATCTCAAAGCCACCCGCAACATTGCTAATCAACACCCCCCCAACACAAGCTAATAGAGCATTCTGGAGAGGGTGGGGATGCGATTCCGGGATGGATAAGTTGATTCCAGTGCCTGTATTGTGGGATGTGGTCATCTAATATCACTCGCTTAGTGAACTGAAAAAAGTTGGATACTTGTGAACCTATTTTCACCACCCCTAATATAAGCCACTATCTCCATTCCAACCCTATCACATAATTCATGGAAACAATGAGTTCAATTAAGATAACCTTTATTTGAAGGTAATATATTATTGTGATAAAAATAGTAAATCTGTCAAAGTGCGGTGCATCACCTATTGCTTGGCAGGCTTGGTCGGACCGATCCTGACCGAGTCGGGCCCGATAATCCTCACTGTTCAGTCCATCTAATTTCCACCATTGCACTAGACTTGACTTTCGACCACACCAACAAGTTCAGTCCAGTCTTCAGCTTACTAGTCGGAACCCTGCATGTGGTAATGGCTGGATTAAACCACTGTAATATACAGCTGCTTTATGTCTTTCTTATTATTTCATTGACGAGAGTTATTGCAATAAGAGATCTGGACTATTTTCTCTTACTATGATACTTTGTCCAAGTACCGATCATATATTGCAACAATGAATTATCAAAGCCATCGAGTGACCGGCCGTGATTCAAAAATAAAATTAACGTTGCCTCAGAGCATGGTAACCGCCACCAGGCAACAGGAGAGAATTTGGCCATGACAACCGCACCCCACCAACCCCACAATCTGGTAAACTAAAGAAATACAATACAAAATGAAAATGTAAATATATAGTAGAATACCTAGTAGAAATTGGCCTGGAGAAATTTCTTCAGGTGGGGTTACAAGTGCTAGTGATGAGCAAGGGTGCATTAGTGGTCGTTACGGGGCGGGGCTGCGCGGGGTTTCACTTTGTGACACCGCCGTTATGCAGGCTCAGGGTTAACTCTTTGCCCCTCTGCCTTGCCCTGTATGACACAGGGCCATGGCCGGGCTATGGGGCGGGGCGCATATTTTACTTTCCCTGACGATTGCTTAGATGGCCCCCCATCTTCTCATTCCCCACTCATTCCTACAAGTGATATTCTGTGACTAGGCAAATGGTAGGTTGAAATCTAAGGGGGGTTGGCCTTTCAATTCTGATCTGAAATCTCAATTTGAGATCAGAATTGGCCGGCACAACACCGCTTAATCATTTTGTATGTCTAGTTTGATGACTCCACTATTAGGATATTCCATATAGCAATCTGGCAACTAGCTGAAAAGATAGGATTTGAATATAGTGCTCCGGGTATCATTACGATTTGGGCTTCTAGTTTCAGATAAATAGTGCCTGGAAACCGCTCTCAGCACATGATTCTAAGTGTGTAATCTAAGTAAGTTTCTAAGTACTTCTAAGCATATGCCAGTGATTTTGGGTAGATAACTCTAAGTGTATAGTTGTATAGTTATGTATGCATGATTCCTATCATACTGAGAATAGGATGTCCGGCTTATCATTTCGTGATCCCATTCAAGGTGTATGGCTTTGGGCTTATAGCTTTGGGCGTTCAGCTTTGGGCCTTTTATTCTAAGACAATTGGTTTAGGTATCCCATCTCTCATGCCTTGCAAGCCATTCACCCAAATACTAGCCACTATTTAAATCTGGTCTGAGGTTCAGCCAATCACTTACCCTAAACTTGCAGATAGTGGTTAAACTGGGCACTGACTATGGTGTACAAGAGGCTATAGTTTTAGGTAAATCTCTTTGGTGTATGATTTTGGGGGTATGGGTTTAGGGGTATAGTTTTAGGAGTATAGTTTTGGGGGTATAGTTTTGGGGGTATAGTTTTGGTGGTATGGCTTTGGGCGTATGGCTTTGGGCGTATGGCTTTGTGCATAGGGTGTTGGGTGTATGGTTTGGCTTTGAGTACCTGGTTTTGGGAGTATGGCTTTGGGCGTATAGTGTAGAGGTATGATTTTGGGCGTATGATTTTGGGGGCACAGTCTTGCAAACAAGGGCAGGCCAAGCTCAAAAGTATATACCCATACTAAATAGAAAAATCAATCATTAGGAACATTATTATACATGCAGATGCATGTGCAACTTCTGCCACCATTTAGGCAGCTTATTGAACTCCCACAATGGCTTTCCCGTCATATCCACATATGAATCGTGAACTGCTTGATGTGTAAAGTGGACAACACTACAGTGATTTCCCACAAAAGGGCAAATATAATGTTTCACTGCATAGGAATGCATGAAAATAATAGAATTTAGAGAATATATCTTAGTCACTTATTGGAATTGGATAAGATGTGCAGGAGTTTGTACATACAAGGGGTACAATCAATCTTGACTCCAAGCTCAGGAAAGCAGGCATCACCGTCCTCAAAGTCTTCCAATACTACTATCACACACTACCTATGGCCTATGTCCGCCAGATCCTTATAGCTATTGGTATTCGTATTAATAACAAGTGAGCGGGAGGTCCATATTCCAAATGCCTTGTCAACATTGTCAGCTCTTCCATTGTAAATGGTCCCATAGACTGCTGTGTATTTGGAATGGAGCTCTAGGAGAAAAGAGTTAAATAGGGCGTCGATGGTTTGCGTGAATGGTAAAAGTGGTTGGCCGAATTCTTTTAGTATGTGAATTGCTGATTGGGTATTAGATGACTGGGCTGGCCCAGGTCTAAGTTCAATATTCTGTGTTTGTGATCCCATTCGTGATCCCATTCATGGGAGAAAGGCATGGTGCTCAATGACACAGCCTTTTGGTCTCAAAGTACCATTGCGGTTATGTTCGCATCTCCTGTTTCCTTTGGGAGGCCTTAGGGTTGTAGCATCCTTTATACTGTTACTCGCAGCGTTATGAGTAGTAGGTGTGCCTTCCATCTTGCTTGGCCGATAGTGCTTCTGTGTACCACTTGCACAATGTGAGGTATGATGTGCCGCTATATTCCGTGGAGCAACATATTTGTCTACTACCGGTTCAACTTGCTGTAATAGCCAACATGCCTTGCTATGCCCAGCTTTGATTACACATAGGATGTCTTGCCTAAAGATAGTTTAGTATATAAGCCTAGTCTTAGCCCAGTGTAATGAAGGCACTCTGTAGGAAGACGGATCCTAAGATTGCGACTGCACTGAACACTCAAAGTAGATGTAAGGATCAAAATAAAGATAAAGATAATTGAACGTAGAATCAAGGGGTAAAGGTTAATATCGTTAAGCCTGAAAGGTTCACTCAATAAGTTCTCTCGGGGGTCTTTGGTTATCAGAATAGGGTGTCTCTCGCTTTAGTTAAGTAGAATAATGAAAGGCCAGAGGTCACCTGTCAACCATTCTGACCTTTTGCGAGCACTCTGCTCAGCTCAGGGCTGTCCAAGGCACCTGCCTAAAGCGAGCTAACACTCGCAGGCAGTTGGACTGCTCAGATATTAACTGTCCACACAAATAGGAAGTTCTACCATTGATGTCTCTCCAACTACATATGCATAGGCGAAAACTCTTTCCTATTGGTAGCATGTCAGTGGCCGACTGACATGCCCACCGTAGAGATAATATCGATCAGGACTCACTGGCCCAGTGGCGGTTTCGTCTATACAAGCTACGCAGTCTATCAGCAAATCTACTTGGCTATACCAGGCTTCTAAACCTGACTGCATGCTCCCACAATAAGAAATCTCGTGCATCTTGACTGCATGGCTGCTACTTACAGCTAACTAGGCGGGACCCTCTTAATTCGTGACAAGACTCACACCTCTAGACTCCACTCATAACCCATGGTAATGCTAGAGTTCTTAGGGTAGCCAGGGACTGGCGTTGGGATGGTTGTCCTGGAACCTGTGCCGGTTCCCCGGTCAGCCCCAGGTGGAGTTCGTTACTGGGCGGGGCGGGGCGGGTTTTCGCTCGCCAGGCCCCGCCCTTACAACGGGCCGCGGGGGTTATTTTGGGGGTGATCCCCGCCCCCCCCCCGTCCGGGGCGAGTCCCAGCTCATTCCCTGGACGGGGCCCGTTTCTCCCCACCTGTTTTAACGGGGACCGGTCTGGGGAACGGGCGGGGCTGGGGGCAGGGGCAGGGAACCCTCAAAAGACAAGCCCCGCCCGGGGCCATTCAGCGGGTCGGCGCCGGGAATTGTGCCGGGGGCCCACGTTTTCGGGGCCCCGAAGGCCCTGTAACGAACACTAGCCCCAGGCCCGCTACAGGTAACCATACTACTACCCGGAGGTCAAAGTATGCCCGTAGGTGGTTCCCAGGTATTATCCAGGTGGCTCCGCAGGAGGCGGTCACCCTCACACCCCTTATATATCCTGCGAACAGCTTCTGGTCTGTTGGACAGCCACAACTCATATGGTGTTGTGGGAGTGTTCCTATGGATCACACCTTACTAGGAAGCACACAGCTCCACAGCCGTACAGTGCTGTCACGCCGTACCAACGCTGGGGCAGCTGTGGGGTGATAGGAATATCACCTCAAAGTTACAGGAGGTTCGGACCACTTCAGCTCCATCAGTTGCCTGTTTCATGCCATAAGTAGAGCCCTGTAAAGATCTAAGAGCTCCACTATAGTGAGATCTGTTTCCCCAAAGTCCGCAGATGACTTTGTCAGTGAAGGTAGGGTAATTGGGATACCTCAGTAGTGTAACTGGGTCCCCATGGTAGGGTAATCATGGTACCAAGGTAGGGTAACTGTACTACTTTAGGCCATTATTCCCTCTGAGAGTCTGCGTGACCTCATTTTACATCAGCAAAAATAATACCCTGCGTCCTATGCGTCCTATGCGTCCTGTGCGTCTGACGCACCTGACGCCCGAACGCTAATCGCGAATCAGGACGCGACGTCGATCCGACGTTGCGTCCTGATTTTGCGTTACTTAGCGCCGTCCGTCCTGACGCCATCCCGACACGGACCCCTACGTCCTGTGCGTCCTGACTGCGTCTGGTGCACCGCCTTTGCGTTCTGAT
>Ga0307509_10005438_pt1 | contig 17733 bp, 15 predicted proteins | sample 10_EM_MG_FD_202245 | JGI IMG/M metagenome (GOLD analysis project Ga0307509, IMG submission 202245) | Populus trichocarpa ectomycorrhiza microbial communities from riparian zone in the Pacific Northwest, United States - 10_EM | ecosystem: Host-associated > Plants > Roots > Unclassified | place...
CGTTTAGTCGTAGACGATTGCCCACGCAACATGAGTGATGTGGCCCACAGATAAGTCGGCGAGCTGGCTGAAGGCGTGGGGCGAGAAGCTGAGATCCCCGAAGGCGCAGGTCTCGCAAACGTCGGTAATCTGGACGGAGATGGTCTTGTCCTCATCTGAAGTTTACAACAAGGATCAGTACGAATGGAGGAGGAAAATGAAAGGTTATACGTACAGGCTACGGTGGCGGTTCTGTTGCACAAGGGGTTCACGTCTCCGCCAGGGCCAAGACCGCTGTTGGAGCAAAGTGTTAGAATGGAGCTCGTGGGAAGTTTGATCGTCAGCGGACTCACTGGTCGGAGTCGAAGAACGCCCGAGAGACGGCCACGACATCTTGATCGTCGTTGTTGACAATACCGCAAGCACCGAGACCAGGGGAGTGGATGTACCCTAAAACAACCCAGCATTAGGCGTACCAGTGGATGGGATGGTAGCAACGCACCTTCACCGCCCCAAGCCGCCACGGAGAGAACAGAGGCCAGCAACACTACGAGCTTGGTTGGGGTGAACATGACGAGAGAGTTTGTGTGTAGGCGATGGGAGAGTGTGAGCAGGAGAGAGGATGAAGGGTTAATGGACGTTAGTTAGACAGTTTATATTCTCGGAGGAAAATCAGTGATTGACCGGCATTCGCCCAACTCGCGCTGTGAACCAAGTTGGGCTCATGTGTCCCATCATTTGTCACGCATTGTGGATAGGCTCACATCACCGAATGTAAACTCGGGGGCCGAAAACACCGTTGGGCCACGTGGAATACTGGGTGACCACCCATAAACCAGGCGGGGTATGCCTTCGCGTACAACAGTGCAACGAAGGGCAGTGGGCACGCTACGTCTTTCACGGACACAGTCGTGGTTTTTTCATACTTGTAGGGGTGGTTCTCTCCACCACTTCTTATAGTATACCGCGGGCAATTTACCTGTGGCCCCTTACGAATGAATCCCGTCGCCGGTGGACCTCTGGATCTACGCTCCCACCGACGCCGTGCCGTCACCGGAGAAGCGCCCGACATGTCTTCGTTAAGTGGCCAAACGGAGAACGATCATGCCCGAATTCCCAATTGGAGGTTCACATGGCGGCGTTGATACTGCAGCACGCAAGGCAGCTTTTTCATTCAAATCTGGTTAGATATTACTGTCTTCCAGGCGGGAGAAAACAAAACTTCGCATGGGGGATGGCAGCCACCCTCGAACTCAGCTAGTGTCCACCCAACTCCCTCTCGACAGTCACAGTCATCAACGTACCCCCGCGCCCCTGGTGGAGTCACCAGTGACCGGTGACCGGTGATCCCCACGAAACGATTCAGGATTCCGTCAAGGGAAAGAACAGGAAAGATGGAGCTGCGGGGGAAGAATAGATGCGGGTAACCAGTATTGGCACAAGGAAGGCGGGGCGGCGGAAGCAAACGCGCCGCGTTCGGGGGGGGGGGAAAATACCTGGTCTCCGGAGCGGCCATCACGTACCGGCTCCCATCCCCCCATGCGCTTGAACGCGCGAAATCCGAGACCAGGGTCACCATCGGAGGGCGTGGATGACAAGGTAGGCAAACGTGAAGGGGTAAAATCAGCCCGGTCGCGGTGAAGCAACGCGTCTGCCAGTCGCAGATCCTCCCACCTCAGGAGGCGGATGAGGCGGAAGCCGAACGCAATGAAGATGAGATGGAAGTTGGCGAAGGTGACAAACCCGGAGAGGAGGTCGTTCTGCACCTTGCCCGTGACCATATGATCTGGAAGGAACGAACATGTATTATAGTGAGATAATCCCGCCCGCCTTCTTCTCGCTGGACCGGTAAGCGATAGGTTCGTCCAACCTCCGTACAATCGAGGCCTAATCATCACAGATCGGGCCGAAGGTGACGATGATGACGAGGAATTCCAAGGGTGTACATGCGAAGCGCTCAGCGCTGATTGGGACAGACCGTCACCATCAGTATGGCAAAGTATCCGGGAATCGACCTCAGTATCGAACAGTTGGTTTTCGCTCTCACAAAGGCAATGACCACGGGGGATGGATGCCTTGGAAAGTAAATTGTTCTACACTAGGTGTCTGATGCGCCGCTGACCGGGAATTCAGGATCTTGTTTTATTCCTCCGCGCAGAAGGTACGAAACTCAAACGCTCTGATCTCGCGCGATACATATGAATCCATCGAGAAGGTCCTCGCTCTCGAACAACAGATCGTGCAAATTCTGGCCCTGGTCCGCTCGGCGAGAAACCTCACGGTGGCGGTGAATCGCCTTCCTCCTGAGGTGTTGGCGAAAGTACTTAGTTTTCGCCACGACGATCGGGACTTGATATCCGCGACCCATGTCTGTGAGCGGTGGCGTTCTATCCTCTTATCGACCCCACTGCTTTGGACCGAGGTTGTATTCGGGGGTCCCGATCGAACGTTCGCCTACCTCGAACGATCCAAGCTCACACCTCTCCGCGTCTCCATCTGTGGCTCAAGACTCGACTCGTCCATCGGGGATATGTCTTGGATTGACAGGATAAATTCCTTATGCATCAGCGGAAATAAGGAGCAGATTGAGTCGACAGCTGGGCAGTTGTGTCTCCCAGCCCCACTCCTTCAATCCCTTTCATTCAGCAAACCACCCGGACCCCAAAATTGGATGGCTGAGAGTCACTCTATTCATATCCCCACCGGGTTCCTCTTCCAACATGTGCCTTCCCTACAGAACCTTGCATTCCTCTCAATCTCGCCATCCCCTGTGACCGGCATCCCTCTCCAACGCCTAACCAATCTCCGGTGGACCAACTCGAAGGTGGCGATCAAAGATCTCTTCGTCCTTTTGGGATCAGCCCCGCTGCTTGAGGTTATCATCCTGGAATTTGGGGGTAGCCTCATGCCAGTCGAGCCCCGGAAGCTCATAACCCTCAGCAAGTTACGCAAGCTCGTCTGGGTCCTCAGAGGACGGTTCAGCTTGATGCGCTTCCTCGTCACCCCGGAACTCAACGATTTGAGCATACGCTTGAACTACGACAACACGCGGAGCGATCCATCCATCATCTTACACCCTCGCCGAGGACACATTCCGTTGCTCGCCGAACCGACAGCGCTTAGATACGTTTGTCACGACTTCACTCGAACATGGCATTTCGCCTATACCGGTGGACGTTTCACACTTTCCGAATCCCCGGAACTCCCCCCCTGGGACTCTCCGACTGACCGCTGGCTCTCACCGTCCACACCAATTTCTTTCGGGAGCATGAAGGAGCTGGTTGTGGAGGGGTTCAACGGTTACCCGCTGCCCGGAAACATTCCGATCGAGCAGTTCGAGAGTTTAGAGAGCCTCAAACTGGTGGGCGAAGTGGATAGGTTAATCGAGATCTTACGGCCAAATGGCAACACGATCAATGGAACCCTCCCGGTACCCTTCCTCTCACACTTGGAACTCCACCCGGTCCTCTTCGGGTGCAAATTTCCGTCTAGGGTGTTGGTGGAGATTTTGAGGGATCGGAAAGTAGCGGGTTATGGGGTGAAGGCTGTCCGTATCGCGGGAGAATGCCCACATAGAGTGGTCACGAGACTGACCAGGCTCGTGGACGTACTCACGTTAAACTGACTCCCGGACTCCGCGGATGATTGTATGCACAAAGGAGTATGTACCAACTTGTATTACATGGCAACTTGCCCCACCGTCCCAGTTGTGCATTTCTAGCTCGGGTTTTTGACAAACGTCAGACAGCGCAGTTGACACGACCCCAAAGTTCTCCAATGGCTGCCACATGGGATGTTTGACCACCAACCTTATCGCTCACACCTGCAGAGAGCTCTCCACAGGTGGACATTTCGGTCTTCGAAACCGACGTTTTGTTCTGGATGGGAGGACCGTGGACAACTCCCCCAACTCGCGGATATTACGTGTTGAACTAAGGCACCGGGTAGATCTGCCCAGATCCCTAGAACATACTGTATATTAATGCTACTACTTCCTAGAGGACCGGGAAGGGAGTTTCAGCGATGACACAGTCTTACAAGATGATAATTACAAAGGGCCTGCCAGGATAAGCTGTGGACATGAAGGATATGCGCATATGCAGTGACTATGGTTCCCATAATCTACGTGTTACAGACAAAACAGATCGATGTATGGCCTAGATATTAAAACTGGTGTCGTGTCCACGTGTCCAATAAAAGCTGGGTGATGGCCCCTCTGTCGGTGCTACCGAATCCAATGGCGCTGGTTTCATCCAGCCACACCGGTACTGTTGCGCAAAACCATAGGGTTACCCAGCAATAACCGACAACCTTCACAACCGTTCCTGCCCAAGACTCGTCGACTCTCTCCGAATTGAATTCGATCCCCCCTCGACAGAGTAAGCGTTTCGCGGTGTAAATGACGAAATCTTCGAATGTGATGATGGCGGCTTGGAGGAAGAAGAATTTGAACGAGCGATATGCCATCCGTTTCTCCAACATGAAGTCACCAGAGAAGTGTAAAAGTCCCGAGAGGAAGAAGGCGACGTAGAGTTGGGTGTAGGATGATCGATTGGAACCGCGAGGAAATTTCAACAAATTGTTCGCGACGAGCCTTCCCAGCCCCGCGAACATCTGATCGGGACAAGATATGGTCAGGACAACGAGTGACGGAAAAACAGGGCGGCGGGTGCTCGTACCGGTCGCATCCGTTGGTGCCACGTTTGCCTAAAACGTGTCCGGTCATTTGAAGTTCGAGTAAAAAGTTCATCAAAACACGTACCCCCAAAGTTTTCGTACAGTGTATGCGTCTCCCCAGCGGCCCCAGATGTCTGGCCACAGTGTGGGACTTGAGTGAAAAAAGCCGACAGACACCAAAGCTACGACGTTGTGTATAACACCTAGCGTAGTTCCCACCATGATGCCGAATGATATAACGTAAGGCGCACGCTGAAAGAGCGGGACCGCTGCGAGGTAGGTTTCTGGCCCATCGGTTGGATCGTGTACACGATAATCGAACGCTGGGCTCAGGGCAAACACGGAGGTTGTAAAATCGCAGAGTATGATGTTGATGAGGAGCTTCAAGAAGGTCTTCCGAAGGAACATTCGGCGAGAAGGTGGTGGGTGTGGCGGTATGCCGTTTCGTGGTTCCTGGATCCATCCAACCATACGCACACTGTACGCGATGTCGACCATCCACCAGAGCTTCTTCGTCAAGGAGAAATTCGATGGCGGATTACTCGCATCAGCCTTCGCGTGAACTTCGTCGCGATCACGCCTCCAGTGATCAGGGAAGGACCCTTCTGCGAATAGAAGGTATGCAGTGAATATGAAGTGGAACGCAGTCGTACATCCCACGGTGTAAGTGACCGTGAGTGGGTCGGTGACCTCCGGCGTTGAGTAGATTTGGGATGACAAGTAGATCATGAGGGCGAGAATGGTGATCCGGTAGGCACGTTGACGTGTTGGGTAGAAAATGGCGATGTGAAGGGCCTCGAAGAGAAGGACCTCCGCCCATGGATATCGTCCCATCTGGACTGGGTTGAGTCAAGATGGAGAGGAAGAAAGCGCTGGAGCGCGCCAGCGCCAACGACGACCCATGGTGTAAGTAATTCACACGGCGAGGAACCGGCGAAGGCTTTATAGCCAGGCGGGACCAATGTGTGCTGATCGCCAACATTCCACCCCCGACCAGGTGCTGGGTGCGCCGACACCGAAGTACACCAAACCTCTGGTTTTAGTGGACATTCTGTGGGGGGTGGTGAAGCGCGACGAGAATACAGTTGATTCGGGGGCTGTCGGCGGATCAGCACGTGCCAGGCCGAACCTGACCAGACGACCCCAGCTGGCCCCAGGCTATGATACCAACCACGACCACGAATCCGAGCATGGACGCATCCCACAGATTTGGTGAATACAGACTTCGTGGCCATCTACTCTATTGACGAAGCTGACGTCCCCATAGGATTTGTCTCCCACCTGTGGATGAAACTCACATCTGGCAGTATACAACAAAGAGTCGACGCCATCTCCAAGCGATTCACTGGTTCCGGGTGGAAGAACCTGCCACAGGAACTCGTGGACGAGATCCTAGGTTATCTTCTGGACGACCTGAACGCGTTGAAGGCCTGCTCCCGAACGTGCAAGTCCTTGTTTGGCGCAACACGGCCTCTCATTCACCAACGACTGTGTTTGGTTTCGAAACCAGCCTGGAACTCCGAGAAACCCCGATCTAGCCATCGCCAGAGAGGCCCTGAATCATTCGATCGGCTGGTTGACGCAGATCGTTTGGGCCTTCTCCGTTACACCCGATACCTCACTTTCAAGATGGAAGACGGCTCTTTCAATCCGAAGAACATGCAAAAGTACCATCCACACCTTCGGTCAATCACCAGCTTACACAGTCTCACCCTCATGCCCTTTCACGTCCACCAATTTATCCCAGCTTTCAACGAATGTTTTGGCACATTCACCCGCACTCTACGACACCTCAACATACGACACGCCCATACCTCGGAACTTCAACTCTTATACGTCATATCCAGATTCCCCCTACTGGAAGACCTAACTATCATCTATCCAAACGAGGACGCTGCACACCCTTGGCAACAGCATCTCGTTCCAGCGATTACGCAGTCATCGCCGCTCCGTGGTACACTCGTTTTGGTGCAAGTGCACTCGAGGAAGCTCCTCAAAGGCCTCGGATCACTCCCTAACGGACTCAACTCCCGTTCATTGGAATTGCTCCGGTGTGGAGACTCGCAAGTCGTATTGGATGCGTGCAGCCATACCGTGACATCAATCTCATACATGTGGTGCGTATGGAATAACAACCGTGAGCCAAGTTCCTATGTTTACACGCCTATTGCGACGTAACCGTTGGGTGTGTTAGCGATCCCGTTGGACCTCAGGCGAAGCGTGGTGCTTGAGAGATTCGAAATTTCCCTCGGGGCGCGCAGTGTCCCCCAAGTCCACGAATGGATCCACCAGACACTCCGAACGATAACTTCGCCTCTGTTCAACGAACTTGTGATTTGGATTATGGACTTGTCGTATCCTTGGAGTCTGGTATCCGCGATGGACGCTGGTGGTTGGAGGGAGGTGGACGCGTCACTGAATATCCTAGCTAAACGTAATCCCGGCTTCGGGGTTACGTTCAGGGGGGATCCCAAAGCAGACCCCCGGGGAGACTACGGAGGGGGGGAGTTGGATGCAGTTCGCCGGCATATCGAGGGTGAATGCTTACCACTCGCTTCGTTGAAGGGTTTTGTTAGGTTTGAGCAAGTGAGAAACGCAGAGAACCGGTTCCGGAAGATGGGCGTTGCGTAGATATATTCGATGCCAATGATCATCAGTGTACACGAAAGGCTGGGGCGATCAACCGGCCATCTAGCGGCCGGGTGTCAGTTGGGATAATGCCTTCTGCTGAAGCCAACCAAGCCAAGCAATGTCTAAGCTTTACCCTTCACCCCAGGCCGCCCTCCGCATCCGCGCCGACGATAATTGGCATCATGAATTGGTGATTACAATGTGGCTACTTCTATGGTTTCCCAAATCGACGGGTTGTAAGACCAAGCGGAGATATGGACATTTGATATGTCAAGCCCGTTGTTTCCACGTATCCAGCAAAAATTGAGTGATGGCTCCTCTATCGGTGCTACCGAACCCGATGGAGTTTGGCTCATCCAGCCATACTGGTAATGTGGAGCAAAACCATAGAGTTACCCAGCAATAACCAATAACCCTCACAGCCGTCTCTACCCAGGACTCATTGACCGTCCCTGGTTTAAGTTCGACGCCCCTTCGACAAAGTAAGCGCTTTGCGATGTAAATGACGAAATCTTCGAACGTGATGGCGACGGCTTGGAGGAGAAAGAATTTGAACGAGCGATATACCATCCGTTTCTCCAGCATGAAATCAGCGGAGGAGTGGATGATCCCTGAGAGGAAGAATGCGATGTAGAGTTGGGTATAAGATGATCGATTGGAACCATGAGGGAGTTTCAACAACTTGTTCGCGACGAGCCTTCCCAACCCCCTGAACATCTGATCAACACGAGATGGTCAGAACAATAAAGTATGAGAAACTAGAGCGGCAAGTGCTCCTACCGGTCGTATTCGCTGATGCCACGTTTGCCTAACGCGCGTCCGGTTATTCAATGAGCGGTCGAAATATTGATTAACACACGTACCCCCAAAGTTTGCGTAGGGTGTATGCGTCTCCCCAGCGACCCCATATGTCCGGCCACAGTGTGGGACTCGAGCGGCCAAGGCCGACGCACACCAGAGCTGCGACGTTGTGGACAACACCCACCCAGGTTCCCATCATAACCCCATACGACAGGATGTAAGGCACGCGGCGCAAGAGCGGGACGGCGGCGAGGTAGGTTTCTGGTCCATCGGTGGGATCGTGTACACGACGGTCGAACGCCGGGCTCAGAGCGAGCACGGAGACGGCAAAGTCGAGGATGACGGTATTGATAATGAATTTCAGAAAGGTCTTCCAGAGGAACGCTCGGCGCGAAGGGGGTGGGTGCGGCGGTATGCCGTTTGTTGGTTCCTGGGCCCAACCAACCATACGCACACTGTACGCGATGTCGAGCATCCACCAGAGCTTCTTCGTCAAGGGGAAATTCGATGGCCGATCGTCGAAGTCGCCTCCATCGGCCTTCACATGGACGTCGTCGCGAACGCGCCTCCAGTGATCGGGGAAGGAGCCTTCTGCAAATAGAAGGTATGTCGTGAATATGAAGTGGAACGCGATCCCAAAGCCCACGGTATAAGTTATTGTGAGCGGGTCTGTGACTTCTGGCGTTGGATAGATTTGGGATGACAAGTAGATCATGGCAGCGAGAACCGCCACCCGATAGGCATGCTGACGTGTTGGATAGAGAATGGCGATGTGGAGAACCTCGAAGAGAAGGACCTCTGCCCACGGATACCGTCCCATTGCCGCTGCGTGGGTTGGGTCTGTCGAGGCGGAGGGGGAGAAAAGCTGGGACGCGCCGGCCAACCACATCCACATCCATTGAGTCGTTTTTATCCCCGTAGGACCGGCGGTCACAATACTGCCTTCACTAAATTAAGCGGCGGCCCGCCACGATATGTGGCGCAGAGGCTTATTATTAACTTGGTACGAAGAACCGGTGAAGGGGATCCCGGCCATGGCCTAGCCGGGACTGCGCGCTGATCGCTGGTGCTTCAAGCTTCAAGCTTCACATCCCGGCCAGGTGTTGGGTGTGTCGATGTTTTAGTGTACCACAGACAGTGGTAGGCGAGCGGGACGAAACCGGCAGGCAAAACGAGAACGGGGGGTGGTGCGGCGATCAGAGCGGCATGTGCCAAGATCGGACTCGAAGGCAAAGTTAATCTCCAACCACCATCTTGAACGTAATCGTGAAGACCCCCGGTGGCGCTGGTGAATATCAAACCCTATGGCCATCCACTCTATCGACGATGCTTACGTTCCATAGGATCTGCCTCCCACCTGCAGATGAAGCTCACACCCCCGGGCGACATACGAGAAAGGGTCGATGACATTTCCAAGAAATTCACCGGCGCCGGATGGAAGAACCTGCCGCAGGAGCTCGTGGACGAAGTCCTAGGTCATCTCTTGCACGAGTTGAACGCGTTGAAGGCCTGCTCTCTAACTTGCAAGTCCTTATTTGGTGCCACGCGGCCCATCATCCACCAGCGAGTGTGTCTGACCCCAAGGCCGGCCCGGATGGACAATACCAAACCGGAAGGATCCCCGTCTAGTCTTCGTAGAAATGTTTCCGCAGCACTCGAACCGCTGGTTGACGCGGATCGCTCGGGCCTCCTACGTTACGTCCAATACCTCACTTTCAAGATCGGGGACGGCTCTTTTACCCCGGAGAACATGCAAACGTACCTCCCACACCTTCAGTCAATCACCAACTTGCATACCCTCACTCTCAAACCCTTTCTCGTCCACTTGTTTAGGCCGGTTTTCAACAAATGCTTTGGGATGTTCACCAACACTCTACGGCACCTCGACATACGAAAACCCCACGGCACAGATCAACAACTCTTATTTATCATATCCCAGTTCCCCCTACTGGAAGATCTGACCATCGTCTCTCCAATCGTGGCCGCTGTATACCCCAGGGACCCCCTTCCAGTGATTACTCGGTCGCCACCGCTTCGAGGCACACTCGTTTTGGTACAGACGGACTCGAGGGGGCTCCCCGATGGCCTCGCGGCACTCCCTGGTGGTCCCCACTGCCGTTCATTGGAATTGTTCCGGTGTCAGGGCTCACAAGTCGTCTTGGATGCGTGCAGCCACACCGTGACGTCGGTATCGTACATGTGGTGCGCACCGGACGGTGGGTCAAGTTCCTGTGTTCGCGTCTGCGTATTGCGGTGTAACCTTTGGTACTACAGGGATCCCACTGGACCTCGGGCGAAGCGTGGTACTCGAAAGATTCGAATTCACCGTCGAGTTGTGCTTTGCCTGGAAAATGCACGCGTGGATCCACCATACGCTCGAAATGACGACCTCACCCGTGTTCAACAAGTTCGTGATTTGGATCCTGCACATGGGGTATCCGTGGAGTTTGCTATATTCGATGAGTGTTGAAGGTTGGAAGGCGGTGGACGCGTCGTTGAATGTCCTAGCCCGACGTAATCCTGATTTCAGGGTCGTGTTCAGGGGGGATTTTGCAGGGGGTTTCGACGCAATTCGCCAGCGCGTTGAGAGTGACTACTTGCCGCTCGCTTCGCAGGGCGGGTTTTTAGAGTTTGAGCGGGTATCTAATGCAAAGAACCGTCTTTTGAGGTCGGGTGTAGGGATCGTCTGGTCCTAGCCTAGTCTTCATTCGTCATATCCTTTGGATACAAATTCAATCAGGTTAACAATCAACTCAAGATTTCTTCGACGATTAAATATTAAATACTCAGTTACCCTGGTGGAACTACGGAAGTGCCTCAGCGCACAGGCTGCAACCGTGAATACCCCTAATCTCGGGCCCGGCGCCTCGCGGTTCACGCGCACGACTCGAACTACGAGAACCGTCGGCCGCCTTCGACCCCGATTGACCTTGGCTGTCAACATTTTTCAACGATCGCCAGCAGCATCAGTAATCTGTGGGTGTATAAGTTGCAGGACCACGCGTGGATTCGGGACTGACGTATCCAAGTCCAACATGTCCCGCTGGCTCAAACTATGGGGCGATCCCAGACCTCGACCGATGATCACGTACGACGAGGGGCTCCCCAGCCTCCCGGACGACATCATCAACGAGATCTTCAGCCTTCTGAACATGGAAGCGCTGAAGTCTTGCTCGCTAACTGGCAAAGCCTTGGCTTCCTCAGCAAAACCGTTCATCCACCGAACACTATACATCACTTCCCGGTCTGGAGATTCCCTATCGTTCAACATTCCAGGTCGATGGAACAAATACAAGGAGTTACCAGCCTTGGGCAAACGCGGCCTTCTCCAACACACCCGCCACCTCTCGATCGCCTTTCCCCATGACCCAGTCTTCGCACACGATCTGCGACTCCATACCCGACACCTTCACACCCTTACGATCCTCAGGAGCTTCAAGACCCGTTGGTTGGATATCCCCTCGTTTATCCCAAAGATGGAAGAATGCTTCGGGGCGTTTCTGGGGACCTTGCGATCCCTGGAATTGGAATCTCCAAGGGGAGATCACGAACAGATCCTTTATTTCATTTGTCAGTTCCCGAACCTTCGAGATCTGAGGATTGATGGTGTTCAAGGCCACCCCAGCCCCACGCGCAATGGGGGTCCTCACTTCGATACCAAGACTTCTCCACCTCCCGACGGTACCCTCGATCTCCAATTTGGTATGGAATTGTTACACGAGGACGGCTCGAAGGGTGCCCAGCTCCTCTTCGCCAACCTCGTAACGCTCCCCTCCGGTCTCGGATTCCGGCTCACCAAACTTCCGGGGTGCATTGGTTACAACTTCAGACTTCTGGTTGACGCTTGTGCACCAACCCTCGAGCGTATGGAAATTACAGGGAGGCGGTTCGGTGCGCCGTTTCTTCATGGGGGGGGGACTTTTTTCACCTCCGCTCACACGATCTCATTATCAGGCGACCCCCGATGTCGCGAACTCAGCCCCAACCGTCACTCTGTGCTCCGAGAGCTCGAAATCGAGCTAGCCGATCCTGTGCATCTAGAAAGTGCCTCTAGATGGTTATCCAAAGCTCTCTCGACGATCACCTCAATAAAATTTACCGGGCTGACCTTTTCGATCCCCCTCGTCCCGTTCATGTTTCGCAACGTGACCGAGAACGAATTGCGTGAGTGGAACTCGGTCGACAATGCGTTGGGTCGACTCAGCCTGTGCGTGGACGTGACTTTGATAGTGAGGTCGCCGGATTGGGTGACTTTGATGGTGGGGTCGCCGGATTCGGTGACAGTGTGTCAGTACAAGGAGGTGATGGAGAAGAATTTTCCATCCATGTGGGAGACCGGGAAGGTGGCGCTCGAGGTACCACCTATGTGGAGTGTGTGATTCCCAGGGAGCGCTCTTGGAAGTGATCTGTTTGGTTTTCGACCAAAGTTTAGTTGTGGGTTTCGGGTAGTTCGAAGTTTACTTGTCCGTGCTGGCGTTTCGCGCTCCCAGGTTTGAACTCCATGTTTTTTCGGTCACGGTCGATACGCACCCCACGCGTAGACGGGGGTACGTTCCTCAGAAGTAAGATATTGTGTTCAACGGGTAGTCACTTGAGATGGGGACCGTCAACCCACTGCCAACTTTGCTTCCGACGTGATACATTCCCACGGGGGTCCGTAGCGCACGCTTAATTCAAGTCGCAGAACATATCTCGGGTCGAAGTCAGAGCACCGTCTAGGGCGGAGTGTAATACACACACAAATGACTCTTGGATTTCGCACATGGTTTGTGTGAAACGATGTGGCGGTCAGCAACTTGGGATCAAGTACGTTTCGGCCGTCTATCGCAGAGAGTCCCTCAGACCCCTCAAGCCATCCAGTGGCAACAGACGTTCCGGCCCGCTCCCGGGTCGATGAACACCCCCCCAAAGCAGGAGCGATGTGAAGCGTGTAACTACCCAGCAAATTGGGATAGATTTTGTGACGCCAATTGGCTTATCTCTTACGCAATTTATTGATTGAGAAGATTCTCAAAAGCGAACCGAAACCCATCGAATCCAGGTATCGACCCCGTCGGCTCGACGGGGCAGTTGGTATGAGCTGAAAAGTTTATTCGAAGTCGTTGGGTTCTCCGCCAGGAGTTGAATTTCAACTGTATCACACGTGACATAGAGGTTGCCGGTCCCTGTGAACCGCTCCGATCAAGCGCGGTTTACAAGCTGCCTCGACGCAAACCACGAGAACTACTGGCCACCCCTGACCCCTCTTGACTTTGGCTGCCAACAATCACTAGCGCATCAGTAATCTGTGGGTGTACAAATCCACACAACCACGCGTCCGTTCGGGACTGACAATTCGAATAGGGAGCATGTCCAGCACGCTCCGCCGGCTTCAACCGCAGGACGATCCCAGACCTCGACGTCGACCGATGATACCGTACGACGATGGACTCCCCAGCCTCCCGGATGATATAATCAGCGAGATCTTCAGTCTTCTGGACGTGAATAGCCTAAAATCTTGCTCGCTAACGGGCAAAGCGCTATCGTGCTCAACGAAACCGTTCATCCATCAAACACTATACCTTATCCCCCGATGTGATGAATCCACGTCGTTTGCCATTAGCAACGGGTGGTACATTTTCCAGGGGCTACAATTCCTAGGCGAGCGCGGACTCCTCCGATACACTCGTCACCTCTTTGTCAACTTTCCCTACGACCCACACTCCCGCTTCACACACAGTTTGGACCCCTGTATCCAATACCTCCACACCATCAAGAACCTCAAGAGCCTCAGGACTTGTTGGTTGGATATCCCTTCATTCATTCCAAAGGTGGAGGGATTTTGGGGGGCGTTTTTTGGGTCGTTGCAATCCCTAGAACTGATATTTCCGACGGGAGATCACGAACAGATCCTTCGTTTCATTTGTCAGTTTCCCAACCTTCGGGATCTCAAGGTTGACATCAACCATGGCCGCACTAACACCGTGCGTAACGACGGCCCTCGCATTGGCAACAAGACCTCTCCACCTCTCGACGGTACCCTCGACCTCCAATTCGGTACGAGTGTGGGAATTGAGGGCGACCCAGCTGGTATCCAGTTCATCCCCATGAACCTTGTGAGGCTCCCTTCCGGCCTCAAGTTCCGAACTCTCAAGCTCTCGTGGTGCATCGGTGACAACCTCCAACCCCTGGTGGACGCTTGCGCCCCAACCCTTGAGTGCATAGAATTTATAGGGCAGTGGTCAGGTGTGTCGTCCTTTTACAGAGGGGGTTGGCCCGAGTTCATAGTATTTGACTGTCAGACGCTGTCCCCCGTCCTCGGCTTAGTTTCGAACAACACTCCGCGTTCCGACGACTGGAACTCAAACTAGAGCTGGATGTGGACACGGAAAGCTTTACCAGATGGTTGGCCGCGACGCTCTCGACCATTACCTCGGACGTGTTCACCGAGTTGACCGTCTACTTCCCTCCAGTTTACACCGCGAGCGAGGATCAAGTGAGCGGGTGGAACTCGGTCGATGATGTGTTAGATCAGCGCATCCTATGTGAGGATGTGACCTTGGTAGTCGGATCACTACATAGGGTGAGAGAGTCGGACGCGTTCAAGGATTTGATCAGAATATGTTTTCCCTTGATGTGGAAGAATGGTAAAGTCGTGCTCAAAGGAGGATGAGCTCCTCAGGGAAAGTCAACGGCGGGTATTCCTGTTTGATAATACGTGGAATGTATCTACAGCAACATCGCGAACAATTATTATGGAGCAGCCACTGGTGCACGACTCTCTATTTGACGTCTTGCCAGTTGCCACGATGTCGTGACGGGCGCGCTTCCCCAGCCTGAGCTGTCATCGATCGACACACGGCGGCCAGCCCCTCTTCACCAGCTCTTCGTACCAATAAGCCACCGCAGGCTTAATTTCGCGAAGGCAGTGAGACCGAGCCACACGGCGGCGATGGGGCGATACCCATGGGCAGAGCTCCTGCTCCTCGAGATCCTCCACGCCGTCATTCTCTACCCAACACGTCAACGTGCCTACCGGGTAGCCGCCATCGCTGCCGCGATGTACGCCACAGTTCAAATCTACCTGATTCCGGAGGTCACCGACCCGCTCACGGTGGGATACATCGCGGGGTGCGTGATCGCGTTCCGTTATATGTTCATGGCGTACCTTCTGTTCGCAGAAGGGCCCTTCCCCGATCACTGGAGGCGTGTTCATGACGAAGTCCACACGAAGGCCGATGCAAGTGGTTTGGACAACAAGCCATCGAATTTCTCCTTAGTGAAGAAACTTTGGTGGATGGTTGGTGTCGCACACAGCGTCCGTATGGTTGGCTGGGTCCAGGAACCACGAAACGGCATACCACCACATCCACCGTCATCACGCCGAATGTTCCTTCGGAAGACCTTCTTGAAACTCCTCATCAATACCATTATCGTCGATTTTACGACATCCGTGTGTGCCCTGAGTCCGGCGTTCGACCGTCGTGTACACGATCCTACCGATGGGCCAGAAACCTACCTCGCCGCGTTCCCGCTCTTGCGCCGTGCGCCCTACGTTCTGTCGTACGGCATCCTTCTGAAAGCCGGGGTTGTCATTGTGCACAACGTCGCTACCTTAATGTGTGTTGGCTCCGGTCATTCGAGCCCCATACTGTGGCCGGATATGTGGGGCCGCTGGGGAGACGCATATACTGTACGAAGACTCTGGGGGTATGTATGTCAAATGACCCTCAACTCGCTCGTCAAATGACCAGACATGTTTTAGGCGAACGTGGCACCAACAGGCGCGGCCGGTACGAACATCTGCTGTCCCTCGTAACCCGTTCTGACGATCTCATATTGACCAGACGTTCGGGGGGTTGGGAAGGCTTGTCGCGAACAAGTTGTTGAACTTCCCTCGTGGTTCCAATCGGTCATCCTACACCCAACTCTACGTTGCCTTCTTCCTCTCGGGACTCTTCCACTCCTCCGGTGACTTCATGTTGGAGAAACGGATGGTGTACCGCTCATTCAAATTCTTCCTCCTCCAAGCCGTCGCTATCACGTTCGAAGATCTCGTCATTTATACCGCGAAACACTTACTTCGTCGAAGGGGAGCCGAGCTCAAACCGGGGAGAGTTGATGAATCTTGGACAGAAATGGTTGTTAGGGTTCTTGGTTATTGCTGGGTGACTCTATGGTTTTGTTCGACGTTGCCGGGATGGGTAGACGAACCCAGTGCCATTGGATTCTCCAGCGCCGATAGAGGAGTCATGACCCAGTTTTTATTGGACGCTTGGAAACGACACCGCGGTTGACAGATACAACGTAAATCTAACCGCCTCGTCCTTCGACCCGCCAATTTGAGAAACCATAGTAGCAACACATCCCTTGTACTTCTGGTCAGCCTTTAGGATCATCGTCCCTGGGGCTCCGTTGCCGCCGACGTAAGTATTTCTGTCCTTCTTGGAAGTGCTTGTAGTATCTTGGATGTACCAAGTACCTAGGTCAGAAAGTCGCGCAGTTACAATGAACACACAACCTTGAATGATGTCGATTGCCCTGTCAGTGCTTTCCACCTTCCATCCAAAGCCCGGGCAAAAAGGGGCGACCAAGTCGGTACATCGATTCCCTCGTCGAGAGGTGAAGGGCTAGTGGTCTAAAGGCCACAGTGTCGCCGCCACCCCGGTTGATGAAGCTTCCGGTTGGCGGATGGTCGGAGACTAAACCGGCAGTAGCGCTCTGTCCAATGTGCGAAAGGTTGTGCATAGTGCTATGGAATACAGATTCGTACACGCTCCTTTCTACGTGAAGGGGTACACCCGTTGTGCTAATCGTTATCGGTGGTGTCCGCCGGGGTCCGGTCTAAGCTCAGTACGTCCACGAGTTTGGTCAGTCCCGAAGCCACTCCACTTGGGCATTCCCCGTATTCCCCCGCGATACGGACAGTCTTCACCCCATGACCCACTTCTTTCCGCTCCCTCGGAATCTCTGTCAACGCCTCGAATGGAAAATTGCACCCGGGGAGGGTCGGGTGGAACTCCAAGTGTGAGAGGAAAGGTGACGGGAGGGCTCCACCAGTTATGTTGCCGTTTGGCTGCAATATGTAGAGTAACCTATCCACCTCACCCACCAGTTTGAGGCTCTCTAAGCTCTCGAACTGCTCGATAGGAATACTGCTGGGTAGTGGGTAACCGCCGTATCCCTCCACAACCAGCTGCTTCGTGCTCCCAAAGGAAATTGGAGTGGATGGTGAGAGCCAGAAGTCAGGCAGAGGGTCCATGATGAAGAGGTCCGGGGATTCGGAAATCGTGAGATGGCCACTTGCGTAGGTGAAATCCCATGTTCGGGAGAAGTTGTGGCAAACATATTTGAGTGCTGTCGGCTCGGCGAGCAACGGAACGCGTTCTCGGTGAGGTGGTAGAATGATAGACGGACCGCCGCGCACGTGGCTGTAGTTCATGCATATCATCAGATCGTCGAGTTCTGGGGCAATGAGGAAACGCGTCAAACTGAATATCCCCCTGATGACCCAGACGAGCTTGCGTAATTTGCTGAGAGTTATGACCTCCAGTGGCTCAGGCCCTGGCATGGGAACGCGTTGGAAATTTAGGGCGATAGCTTCAAGCAGCGGGGCTGATGATAAAATGACGAAGAGTTCTGCGACCACAACGAACGAGTCGGTCC
>Ga0307509_10005439_pt1 | contig 17732 bp, 21 predicted proteins | sample 10_EM_MG_FD_202245 | JGI IMG/M metagenome (GOLD analysis project Ga0307509, IMG submission 202245) | Populus trichocarpa ectomycorrhiza microbial communities from riparian zone in the Pacific Northwest, United States - 10_EM | ecosystem: Host-associated > Plants > Roots > Unclassified | place...
AAAGCACAAAGCTTGTGATTGTCACACCAGACCGTGGAAGTAGCCCCGGACGGTGCCCATGATACCGATAGCTGGGTCGTCCATATTCGCCGGATCCGTCGGACGTAACGCCAAATCCTTGCACTCCGTCTTGTAGGAATAGAGATCTTCCTCGTTAAGGGTGAAAATCCCCTTGCGTTCAGACTCTAAATGCCAGGTGATCCTTTCCATGGTAGCATCGCGGCGCTTGAAAAGGACGTCCCTCACGATCGACCTACAGCCTGGATAAGAACACGCCAATAGTAAGCGGAGCTGATAGGCGACTCACTTGACCTTCCCGGAAAGGACCGGGTATGTGTCACTAGGGAAATGCTCAGAGATTTTCTTATCCAATTGCGCTCTCAAAGTGCCGAATATCTCCTCCAACAAAGCCTCAGCAGGGTCTTCCCACATCGCCACAAACTTGTTCGCAAAGTCTTCGAGGAGTTGATACGGGCAATGATCCGGAAGCTCACGAGATCTCGTGCTGAGCGTAGAGGCATCAGACAATGGCACGCAACAGCGGATCGTCCGATCACTCACATGCTCGCTAGCTCCTTCACCTCGTCCAGATAGATCGCTGTGCGGTTGTTCCCTTCAACCTTGTGGTAGGGTAGAACGGTACGATTGGACGAGCACGTCGCAGAGGAAGGGTAAGGACGGAAGTCGGGGGCAGAAGCCCTGACCGCGGTCGTGAACACCCTGAACGATTCACGAATAGACTGATGCAAGCCGTCCCTTCCCGGAGCACCTTCCAAATGCTTCTCCACCGCACCTATAAAGTCTCCGATGATCTTGGATGCTTTCGCAACGTGGTTTCTCGACTGTTCAGGGAGTTGGGCTAAGGTCGCCCTTGTCTTTGCAAGTAGAGTTCGCAGTTCGTGCTGAAGCTCCGGTAACCTTGTCCAAATCTCTGAGTATTTTTGACAGCAATCTCGGTCTCGAGGAAGGTCTCACCTTCGTTTGATCAGCTCGCAAAGGAGCACGCTGAGCGATCTCACAAGGTTCTGACTACCGTAGTTGGAACGGTACATCAGCTCCGCTGTGCACCATGGCTGTTTCGTGTTGAAATAAGTTTCCTCTGCTTTCTGCTCCTCCTCCCACGTTATTCCGCTTAACAGCTCTGGAGTCTCTGGTCGCTTGACCACAAACCATCCGTTCTTGAGGATCGGATTACGCCTCCCACGCACGAAATCCAACCAACGTTCCTCGGATCCCGCAGGGCACCTATCCGGTTTTGTGAGAACGCCTATTCACGAGGGTTAAACAGGCTCAGATCCGGAATGCTGTCACGCCCCACCAATAGTTCGTACGCCGTCTGGGTCATGCTTCTGTGCTAGTTGATAAGATTTTTGAGTCATAAAGTCACCTGGTGGTCGAGTGAGCGCTAGGGCACACACAAAGAGGAGAAACCCCCACATTCGCACGCTATCGTGAGCAGAATCAAGCAACTGTCCCGAGAAATGTAATCGGAGACCAGGTTTTCAACCAGTTGGATATCCCCCTCCTTTCCTACTTCGGCATTGGCAATCAAACCTTTATGACGGGAGTGAGTTGTTGAATGATAGCGTAGCGGAGGGATGTACCGGGGAGGTCGAAAAACGACAAGTTGGTGAGGTTACGGTCACTGATTTCGATCTGAATGGAGTCCGATGTGAAGGACAACTCGGTAGGAGGAGACTCGTCCTCGGGTGTGTTGAGGAAACGGGTATGGTCGGTGTTTGGACTCAAAATCGCGCGCTGTGCGCGCCGGATTCGTTCTTCGGCCTGAGATGGATCTTTGATAACATCCCCGAACTGAACAGGGACCCCCTTCGATGTGGCGGACCGCGAAGAAAGGAAATTCAAGGAAACAATGCACCTCCACGGCCTATCAGATCGAGACAGCCGGCAGTGCATAGGAGATCTAGACAATGATTATCAGCTGCAGAAACTGTGGCGCCCTGGGTGAAGAAACGCACCTCGTGCACGTTTCGAGGGCTCTCGGGAGCTTTATCCCGGAGATGGATTCGATGACTGAGGACTTTCCGACGCTTTGGTCACCGAGAACACAGATCGTAGGAACATCTACATAGGCGCGGACACTGGGGAGTTATCAGATCGCATCTCGAAAGTCGCCTTGAACGACACTCACCCAGTGGCATGTACCTGATCCACCACGTTCAAAAGTTCGCGGGGCTCGTCGAGCTGCCCAATGTGCTGTGGACCCGTAGGCGGAGTCTCGAATGTTTCGTCATACGTAAAGTAGCCTAACCAGGCGTGCATTCAACGTATCGCACTCCGTCTCAAAGAAGGGAGTGTCCCACGGACCGCCCTTCCTAGATATGGGTAGAACATCGCTGCGCTGGAGGAATCGGTACTGTAGGACTCAGACCCACGCCTGATTATCACGCCTCAAACGGGCATAGACACAGCAAAGTGTGGCGGCCCATTGAGAAGTCGTTGGGAGATAACGCGAATTTGGAAGCCGGAGTACGTCACGAGGAGCCACGAGGACTTGATGGCTGGGCCTAGGCCCTAGGGTCCACACCGCATGAGTTTATCCTGAAGTGTGAACCAGCACCTTGAGAAAAACGTAGGAAAGGAAACAAAAATTATCCACGTGCCAACCAATGGGATTCATTCCCGATCATTTCTTCTGTGCTCTTTCACGGTTCGCTCGATTCCCTCTGTCCTGAAGAAATCGGTTCACCCTTCAGTGCAAAATCAAGATTTATTCAACCGGATAGCTCGTTGCCTGCGGTGTTTCCTTCCTGCCTTGGACGGTGCACGTGACATAGAATGAAGAACCATCCGGATTCGGCAATTCCAGCGCTCGAACAATGGTGAAGCGTCGGTGAAAGGGAACGACTCCGACCACTTCGGTGGAGTTGCGCCAAGAGTCCCGAATCGGGGATAGAGGAGACGACGAGCGCGGCGAATAAATCAAGGTAGATAATGGGGAGATAACCCGGTTACCGGTTACCAACCGTCGCTCTTCGGCTGCTGACATCGAGCCCGGGTTTCCATGACCTCCTCCTCCTCCTCCCCTCCCATCTCGTCATTCATATCCAAGAGGGCGCGCGCCCTTTAATCTGCCTTCCGACTTTCGTTCGGTTAACGGTTGCCATGACCACCGAAGGGTTCTCTCACCATCTCGATCGCTTTGTCTATCATCTCTCTCAGGTACATCGACGCCATTTGTAACAACGTGCACAACGGATGTTGTCGGTTTCCCCGAGACCCCCCGTCGATGAACGGCCTCCAAGTTTTCGAGGGGGTAGGTGGAGGATTTCTGGAACAAAAAAAAAACTATACCTGAGGAACTCCGCCGTATGTAGGATCACCACTCCTCGAAATGATCTGCCAGAGCGCGTGTCCTATCGCTCGGTAACTTCCTCTCCCAAAAATCGAAGGGATTGCCGTCGGATGGTCGCTGGCATTGAATCCTTTGGGCTTCCCTCCGGCCGACATTGACGACATATGCTTCTCAGTCTCGATGTATTGCGGACGGACCTCGCGCCGCGCAATACAATGTGTGAAGCTTGGAAGCTCGAGTTCGTCATAGATATCCAACTCATACCGAATCACCTCGACGATTTTACCCATTCCACTCCCTGTGTTCCCAGGTTCGGTTTAACGCGCGACTCCGCTTCTGGTGTTGCGCACGGAACTCGAGACAGCAGTGGAATTGGCACGTTCCGCCCGCTCCCTTCGAGCATCATGCTGCGTTTCTCCATATCAAGCGACGCGTAATACCCGTGGGCCACTCCGGACACGGGTATGAACGTTCGAATCTATTAGCGATAGATAAGTAAGAGAGAACATGCACTGGGGGACAATAACGAATGCGGTGGTGAGAAAGCATAACAAAAGAGGGTAAACCGGATCTCAATCCTAACCAAAACAAACCGAACTCCAGGTGGGCCTTGAGCAAGAGGGAAGTTCCTTCGTACGCCCTTGTCATGTTTCTACGCACCAAACTTCCAACCTGCCCTCCGCCTTCCCGTTGGCGCTCTCCTTGGCCGTCTCCATCGCCATCTCGTAGTCCATCTCGTCCTTTATGCTCACTTTTCCCCCATCCTCATCCTTGAATTTCACGTCCATCCTGCTCACAGGAATACTGAACTTTGAGCTCAGCATACCCATAAACTCCTCAAAGGTCACGTCCGGCATCAGCGCCATCCCCCTCACTTCATCCCTGAATCGAACCTTGACTCGGACCTTGGCGAATTCCGCGAACCCTGATCCGTCCTCATAATCGCCAGAACCATAGCCCTCCTCTTCTTCTTCGTATGCGGTTCTTCTTCGGACCGTGCTGCGTTGACGGCTTATGCCTGTATTACGACGGCGGACACTGCCGTGACCGCTGCCGGCACCACCACCGCCAGAGTATGAGGAAGGAGGGGGTCGGATGGAAGGAGCACGTGATGGAGGATTGTTCCCGGGGTTGGCATTGTTCCTGGCCCACGAAGCAACCGTGTTGTTCCGTTGGACGGGAGGGGGTGCCTGCTCCTTGTAGGCATCAATGTAATCATCGTAGAACTCGGTCATCCGTTCCACTGCGATAAAAGAATGGGAAATTACGTGAGTTACCCAGCAACGAAGTGATCAATCGGGAGACGTACTTGGTGGCGCCGACCTTTGCCCAGGCGAGGGAGGTTTTTCGGGCACTCGCAGAGTTAACCCCCTCATTGGGGAAGCAAGGTCTTGTTGTATCCCGGGGCCGCGTCCTGCGCTGGTGGTACTCCTGTTGAGTTTGACTGATGGTGGTGGCGGTGGCTGCGAGGTCTCGGACCCCTGGCCCCGGTTACGGTTGACTGGTACACTGATGGTGGTCTTTGACCTCTGCAGAGGTACGGGATTGATCTGATCTACGTTGTCTGTCTCTAACGGTGAGATTACATTCCAAAAGGAAAGGATCGGGTATGAATGACGTACTCGGGGCAGGAACGGTGACACTGCGACTGAGTTGCGCGGTGGACTCGGGTGGTTTCTCGTCGTTGTCGGAGATGAAGACACCCTGTGGTGTGATTCCTTGTTTGAGGCGCGTTACGCCAGTAAACGTGGTGTAGGCTTCATTTGCGTCTGCGGTCGCAACCAGTTTCTACCGGTTCAAAAAGCACCGTGATAAGCGATGATATCGAGAGGCTCTGGTTACTTACAGCCTTTCCCATATAATCTTTCTGTTTCGCGTTCCTCAACTTGTTCTCCGATGGGCGGTACAGGACGCCGACGGGCTGAGAATCGCCGAGAACAAGATAAGTTGCCTCGTTGGGAAATCTCGGAGGAATGGAACGCACGATGCTGAATACTGTGTACCCCTGGCCACGATCTTGGATGGCTTCGTCGATGACACCATGCTCGACCGTAACCTTATCAGCGCTTGCTTCTCCAAGGTCCGCCATTCCGGCATCGTAGTTGCCGAGGTATATTTGCGCAAGACCCTTATTGAATAAGACTTCGGCCGAATAGAGTTTGAACTTGAGTCCCAGCTGTTCGTAATTGCTACGGAACAAACGCGCGTCAGTGACCGGGACGACCGCAGGCGGAAAGGAAGTGCCGAATAGGTTGGGGGAATGCGCGGGTCACAATGGAAGCTCCTTCCTCCGAGCTCGGGTACTCACATTGCCTGGTTTCCCCTCAAGTACAACAACGAGTCTTCGAAATCCTTGGTGGCAAGGTCAAACCGCTCTAGCAAAAAGTTGGAGACGCCGCATTGGAAGTAAGCGACGGCTAGATATTGGTCGGCTTCCGTCGCGAGTTGGAAATGCTTGACCGCCGTTTCGTGGTCGCCTACGGTAGCGTAGATGAGGCCCATGTTTGTGAGTATCTTTGACGACTCGCTAATCTTCTACATATCCGAGTGGGAAAGGGTGAGTTCCGTGTCGGAAAACACGCGCGAGAGGGAGCAGGGGGGGGCCACTCACGGAGAATAACTCGAGAGACTCGTCAAACCTTTCCGCGTCATATGCTGCCAGTGCAGAGGCCCAAACTTCTAGCTCAGCCTTGAGAGACATCCTGTCTGTTCCGTTCGTCCCAGCGTTGTCAAATCTTGGAGAGTTGTCGATTACGGTGAGAGATGCGAGCCAGCGCAGGAGCGTGGGGGTGTCGGCAGATTCTGCGGAGAAGGTGCGAGGTTAAAAGGCGAAAGAGAGAGAATGGGCCGGGGAAATGAACGAAGGGGATAAACAAGAGAAGAGACGAAAGCGGAAACAAAGGTGAAGGGGGGAGGGAAGCGAGGCGTGAGTTAAGTATCGTGGGTTGCTAGGTTATGCTGTTATCCTCTCAGCGCACTTGACTGATCTCAAACCTTGGCGAGCTCAAGCCGAAACAAGATAACATAACGTTGATTATTATCTACATCTACATACTGCTTTTTTTTCTTTGATCAATTCAAGTCGAAATCAAGAGTTCTGAACGGCCCGCACGAATGCCCCGACCTTCTCCATATCTTTTCCCTTCCCGTCCGCGTTTTCCACCCCCCCACTCACGTCTACAGCCCAGGGCTTCACTCGAGCAACCGCCTCCGCCACGTTGTCTGCCGTCAGGCCACCCGCCAGTATAATCGGCATTCTCCATCCATCCATCCCGGCAGAGGCTGCGGATGAGCCGTCTCCATCACCCCCGGAATCAATTTCCCCCGAATCGACGACCAGCTTCGCAAGATCCCAATCAACAACCTTTCCACTCCCTCCTGAGAGTCCCCCTGGCCCATCCCGCACCGAGTCCAACAACACAAACTCGTTCAACCCTGGTCGTCGTAACCCCCGCAACAACCCCGGGTCCACCACACTCGCGCTCGAAGAGGTGGATGTGGACGCCGCCTTGACGTGGAAGACCTTGATCACAGGCACAGGGATCTGTTTACTCCATTCGACTGGTTCGTTCCCATGCAATTGCACCAGATCCAACTGCGCCTCGGCCACAGCCTGGAGAATGAATTCCAACGGTTGGTCCTGGAACACTCCAACCAGCAGCGGTCCTCCACCCGACATAGATATAGCCTTCGAAAGGCGCCGTGATTGTGCAGTGAACCATGGCTCGTCGTTTGTCGCAGGTCTAACATCATCTGTTACCGGTGACAGCTCCAGATGTGATCCAGATCGGGCGAGTGAGGGGGTAGCCGACCGTTCCAATCTGATTCTTGAAGAGATCCGTTTGGCTTCCTCGTGGGACACCTTCCTGCGGCTGCTCGGCACAAACATCAATCCCAACAAATCCACTCCAGCGTCCCTCGCATCCACAGCCTCCTGTTCTGTCCTTATTCCACACACCTTCACCAGCGGGCTCGACCGATCACCGGTCGACACTGAAGTGGATGATGGCGCCTCAGGGATATCGAGCAGCTCCCGGATAAACTTTGGCGTGTTTCCGGCTCGCATGAGCGCTTCACCGACGAGGACGCCTCGGACACCTTGTGCGGTGTACATCCTTACGTCCTCAGGTCCCGTGATTCCACTCAGCGCGCACAAGATGACGTCCCTCTCCCGAACCATGTCCACCAGCCTGGTTGTCGTGCCCATATCCACGTCAAACGAGTGAAGGTTCCGGTTATTGACTCCAATAACCTTCGACCCGATGCTCAGAGCGATTTCCATCTCCTTCGCGTTGTTCACCTCAACGAGCGGCTCCATCCCAAGGGACAGGGAAAACTCGTAAAGGGCTTGCAGACGGGTGAGAGGAAGCATTGCGACGATGAGGAGGACGGTATCCGCTCCATGCAACCTGGCCTCGGAGATCTGGTACTCGTCCAAGATGAAGTCTTTGCGGAGGATTGCAGGCCGGTTGGTAAGTGAATCGACTGCCTGACGAGCCAAACGCATGTCTAAAAGGGATCCCTTGAACCAACTAGGTTCGGTCAACACCGAGATGACGGACGCTCCCGAAAGCGCGTAGTTCAACGCCTGTTGTGCAGCGTTCGTGGACATGGATATCGGTCCCTTCGACGGGGAGGCCCGTTTGATCTCAGCCATCAAGGCCGGGGTGCGAACTTTCATCCGCTTGACGAAGTCGATCTGGGCCGGCCCTAAATTTAACTTGAGGCAAGTGGAAAGGTCGCGAGGGGAAGTGCCAGGGGTAATTTTGGCCAAGTCCACATCCTTTAGTCGCTGCGTATAGATTTTGTCAAGAATGGAAGGGACCTTCTTCTGTTGTTCCTTCGTGGGAGTGATGCCCTTTATAACCTCGACCTCGAATGGAGGGAGATTCGGGTCTTGGACCCGGGACGATGGGTTCTCGTCCCAAGTACCGCCACGTAATGCCAGGAAGTTCGCCAATAGTTTGTCCCCGTCTTCCGACAAGATAGACTCTGGGTGGTATTGGACCGCCTCGAGGGTGTATTTCCGATGCCGGACCCCCATAATAACACCGCTTTCCTCGGTTGTCGCGGTTATGGCAAGATCACGGGGAAAGGTATCGATGTTCGCGCTTAGTGAATGGTATCGAATGGATTTGATCCCTTGGGGAAGATCCTTGAAACACCCTCGCCCGTCGTGTCGTACGCGACTGGCTTTCCCGTGAACGATCTCCCCCGCGTAGCTAACGTGGATTGCGGTGAGTCCGGAGATAAAGCGGCCCAAGATTTTAACTCACGCAATCTCTCCGCCGAACGCGTCGACCAAACACTCTAAACCCATACAGACACCGAGCACAGGGACACGGCCCATGAAATACTTGATGGCATCTTGCGAGATCCCCGCATCCGTCAACGGATGTCCAGGTCCCGGGGAGATGATTAAGTACTTGATGTTGAGCTTTGGGAAGTCTTCGGGGGTGATAGCGTCGTTACGGATGACCGTAACGGAGACACCGAGGAGTTGTATGTATTGGTAGAGGTTGTAGGTGAAGGAGTCAAAGTTGTCAATCATCAACACCTCAACGGGGACCGTGAGCTCTGGTGGGAATGGTTTTTCCACTTCTCCATTTCCTTCTGTAGTGGTGGCTGTGGCTATAGGCCGAGTCGGTCGAGGGGCAGGTTGGGACATGGTTCAAGCGGGAAAGCTCGAGAGGTGGGTGGAAGCGAAAGCTAACATTCTGGGTGGTTCCGCCGTCTGATTTTATCACGACCCCGGTGATGTGATCGGAAAATCTCAGAGACGATGCGATCGGAAAATCTCAGATAATGCGAGGTAGAAACCGATTAGATGATGCAGGCACCCCAGTACAATCAAGCCAGAGTACAATAAAATGATTACAACGCTCGGCGAAGTGTATAGTCTAGATTCATCAAGTCGTCTCGATGGCAGTGATATCGTATCTGGACGCAAAGGTGGCGAGGTCAACGATGGGACCGACCAGCGGACTAGCCCACTCACCCGGCCAGAGCACACACCCACCTCACGCCTTGATGGCAGCGGTCGGGTGAAGCTCGAATGGTGGTAGTGTTGTATCGGCAACACCAGATTCTGTGTTCTCTTCCCATGTTCCACCCCTCAACTTCAAAAAGTTGGCGAACAGCTCATCACCACCCTCCGACAAGATACTCTCAGGGTGGTACTGGACGGCTTCAAGAGTGTATTTACGGTGGCGAACACCCATGATGACGTTGCTCTCCTCCGTGGCAGAGGTGACGACAAGGTCCTTGGGGAACCTGTTGGGTTGAGCGCTGAGGGAGTGGTAGCGAATCGACTGAATCCCCTGAGGGATATCCTTGAAGCATCCCCGGTTGTCGTGGCGTACTCGGGAGACCTTTCCGTGCATGATCTCTCCGGCGTATCTTTAACGAAAGTCTGTCAGAACGCATCCGATAAGTTCGGAGGCTATGAAACGTGAACATACGCAATCTCTCCGCCGAGAACATCAACCAAACACTCCAGACCCATGCAAACGCCCAAAACGGGGATCTTGCCCATGAAGTACGTGATAGCGGCCTGCGACACACCCGCGTCCGTCTGTGGGTGCCCTGGTCCAGGGGAGATCACCAACGACTTGATCTGCAAATCGGGGAAATCCTCCGGGGAGATGGCGTCGTTCCGGATGACAATAACTTCTGCACCGATGAGGCACAGCGACTGGTAAAGGTTCCAGGTGAAGGAGTCGAAGTTGTCGATCATCAACACTTCGATCGGGCGAGCGAGTTGGGCTGGGAGAGGCATCGTTTCGTGTCTTCTAAGTGGGGTATAGTTCTGGTGTGAATCGTCAATGAGAGGGACCTCGACAGCTAATCGGAAAGGAGAGGAGTGAGTAGGACCATGGTTGAGAGGGTCCTTGAATTTAAGAGTGGACATAACAATCCAAAGAGCCGATCGGTTCGAACTTCAACCGGTCAACAGCGTATATTCGCACATCGTCCCCAAATGTTTCCGCTAGAACAAGGAAGTGATAATTAGATGGCGTGTGTTCGGGAGAACGGTCGTGCGCGATAATCGGTCCACGAAAGAAATGAACGATGTGGTCACACAACCTCTGCCTGGTCAAGGTCATCCTCGTCGTCTGATGAGAAGCCGCAATTCCCAGTCGCTATCGGTAACACTCGGTGTCTGGACCCAGACGCATGTCAGAGGAGAACCAGAGCTTAGAAGTAGGAGGTGCTTACTTGACGAGAAGGTCCTCGACCCCGACTTTACCTGCTTCCCAATCCACTCTCACCCAATTATAAACCAAATCTCCGCCACGGTAGACGAGCATCGTCGGGAGCATGTCGGTGTCAACATTATCCTCGTCGTCAATATCCAGTTCTTCGTCTTCTTCATCTTCGAGATCCCTTTCGTTGTGTTCCGGTTCGCCGTAGGGGTCCTCTTCGTCCTCCTCCCGGATTGTGCCAGATTTAATCGAGCGCTTAGTGGAAGGAGATAGTGAGGTTCGCTTGGATGCAGCAGAGGAGAAACCCGAAGTAAAGCCAACGGCAGATGCCTTGGCACGTAAGAACTTTACATTGGTGTGTTCTCGGGCTAGCTTGCCCAGTGTATCGTCCAACGCTTCACAACGGTCCAGCGACTGCAATCAAGGGTTCAGGCATGCCGGACGGTGTACATCAATGAACCTTACCGGATGATATAGATGCAAGACGACCCAAACCTGTTGCTCCTCTTGTTCGACTGCCTTCAAAAACCCTTCCAGCCCAACCTCCCGCAAATGGCCAAACCGGCCGCCTCCACCGTGGCCAGTCTGGCCCTTATCGCGCACGCGGGCGAACCTGATTTGTTCCAACTCTTCATCATCTTCATCCTGTACTAACGCCTGTTCCTCAAGATACGTCATTCCCGTGAGACTGGCCTTCTCCATCCTCTTGTTCAGGTCCTTGATCTCAGCCGCTCTCTTGTCCCTTGTGTTCCTCTCGGCCTCGTTCCGATCGCGAATAACACCCTTGACTCCCGTTCGACCGGGAACACCGACTCCTACTCCGCCCCCGTGGACGCCGGGGGGGTTGGACTGAGCGGCGGAGGTGAGACGGCGAGAGGAGCCGTCATCGTCGGAGTAGTTGTCAGCGTCGTCGTCGTATGGCCATTTGGTGGCGTCCGGGGAGGGAGATCGGCGTGGTGAAGATGACCCTGAGCCTCCGCCGTTGAAAAGTTTACCCGACAACACTAAATTCTCGAGATCTGCCTGGGTAACGCGTATCGTTTTTGAGATTCTGAAGGGTTTTGAAACCGAATATGAAAGGAATATACCATCGGAAGAAAATAGATTGACCCCAACCAAGCCAGCAGACGGTGGCAACAGAACAGAGGGTGATCGGTCCCTGTGGATCCCCTCGCTCGTGTGGCTCGAAATGGATAACTCAGGACTCAAATGCAACATAGTCGTACACAGCGACAAGGTGCTCGCCTACACACGCGAAATCGTTGGATTGTACAATGGTAGAATGCTCCTTCACCTCTGAAATGCGGTCTATCGCTTTGCAATGGACCGGCGCTCGGGTGCTGCCGGGCCCGATCCCGCATGGAAAGGCACTAGTTCATTTCGTCTTTTGTTACAGGTTTCCCGCTACTACTACTCTCCGTTCTCTAGGACGTCCTTCTCCAAAATCACTTTGACCTTCAACAAAATTTCTTCGCGGCGACTTTCACCTGGGCCCCCACACATACTTTTCCCAACCCCCACCTCCGTCGTCCCCGCAATCTTATCCTGCCTCCCAAGAGTGCGCGCATCATTGCATCCGTAATCGTTGGACATCCTTGCCTCATCGAACTTGGCGCCTGCGGTTTCGAATAGAAGGGTCATGTCGCTGGATGTGACATCTACCTTGAACGCGAGCTCCGAGCGCAGCGCGTGTCCGACGATTGATTCTATTCCTTCGAGGGCCACGGCTTGAACGAACTCGAGTGACTGTTGAGTGGACTGGAACGATCCTGTGATGTCAAAGACACTCGCCACCCCCTCCACCAACAACACGGAATGAGCCGGTGGTCGGGAGAGGTAGGTGTGGGTCAACGACCTCCATCTGGCTGATATTGCTTGCCCTTCTACGATGGATGGGTTACATGTTGCCGAACGTTCACGAAGCGACGCTCACCTGATGCGGATAAACTTTGGTAAACGGACCCGAGTAGAGCCAACTCCTGGTGGGGATCCCAGCTCGAAGTCATATTCACTACCAAGTAACAGAGACACGACTGAAGCAGGAGGGTCAAACCCAAGGGGTCCCGATTTCGAGCCAGCTGGACGAGAACGGGGGCGCGTGGTTTGGAAGTGGGATCGACATCCATTCGACCGGTGGCCTTCGACGACTCCAACTTCTCCCATTCCTCGGTCAATTTCACCGCGACTTGGTAGACGTTTTCGTTCAGATCGCGGACGATGCCCAACACCTCCACCTCAGATAGGCGGTCTGAGGTGGATAAGAAGGTCTGTGTCCCAGAGAGCTCTTCGGACCTCGCTTCTAACAGTCCCTCTGTTTGTTTTAACCGTTCTTCCACCTCCTGAATATCCTTGATCTTCCCTTCCATATCCGCCCGGTGGGAGATGCGCATCGCCTCGATCTTGTGCTCCAGTCCCCTGATCTGATCATCCCTGCGCTTGCACCTCCCCAACAACCCCTCTTTCAACCTTTCCGTGTCGGCCCTCTCCCTGTCGAGCAGACTTTTCAGGCCCCCTATCTCTCTTCGCAATTTCTTCACCTCTTCGGATCTTGCAGCATCTCCTCTCCTTTCCTCCACCTCCCCTTCTGGTCTCCCGGATGGTCTTGGTGGTGAAGCGCGCCGATCCTGAGACGACTCCCTCTCCCGCTTGCGTTGCGAAGGGAGGAGGCTGGAGAGGCTAAAGCCAGATGGAGGGTTTTGGCTCATAGTGTGGCTGGCGGGTCGTGGCTTACCGGAACAGAAATGCGCGGGGATTAAGTATGTTTTCCTCGCCGTTGATGGGATCAACGTCGCTGTATGCCTGGTCTCTTGCGACGGGCTTTCATTTCTTTTATGTAAGGGGAAAGTGTGGCTGGTCCCAAGGCAAAGTGCGGTTGGTCCCAGGGAAAAGTGTGGCGGGTCCCAAGGAATCCCTTAAAATCCTGGATGATGGATGAGGTTGAGCCCCATCTGTCGCCCTTCTGACTCTCACTATGGGAACAGCTCGTGCCCAGTACTCTGGCCTTTCGCGAAAACTTGTCATAGCTCTCGACATTGGGACTACGTTCAGTGGTGCCGCATATGCGCTGCTAGATCCTGGCGAAGTTCCTGAAATCAAACCCGTCACAAGGTAAGCATTTTCTCCGATCTCCTGTCTGGTCCCAGTGGTGACGGATGAGAGACAGGTACCAAAACAATCCGAACCCTGGGTCTGCGAAAGTTCCTTCCATATTGTACTATGACCGCAACGGCACTTTCCGTGGCGTCGAGAATGGGGTTGATTTCCAGGATGACACGTTTTTGAAGATGAAATGGTGGGAGACTGTAATATGTTCACCTGTCCAAGGCGCTGACGACGTTTTAGGTGGAAGCTGATGCTCTCACCCACAGAGTTGCCTGCTGCGATGAAGGATCAGATGGGCACAAAGCTCCCATATGGAAAAACTATCGTCGATGTCTTCGCCGATTTCATGCGCTATCTCTTCGATTCGACCAAGGCACTATTCAAGGCTTCAGAGCCGAATGGAGAAATCAGATGGAACTCCGTCTCAAACAACATCGCCTTGGTGTTGAGTCATCCCAACGGATGGGGAGGCCCACAACAAGCTCAACTACGATCTGCCGCGGTCCGAGCGGGTATTGTCCCCGATACCCCAGCTGGGCACTCCAGCGTTAACTTTGTGACCGAGGGCGAAGCAAGTTTCAGCTTTTGCGCTACGGAAACACAGGCGGGCAGAAACCTCAAGGTCGGTCATATTTTTCCCTACCCAGGGCTGGTTTTTGACGCGCTCACAGCCGGGTGAGCAAGTTTTGATCATCGATGCGGGTGGTGGAACCATCGATATCAGCACCTACAAGGTGCTCAATACTAGACCACTACAGGCCGAAGAACTGTATGAACCCAAGTGTGAGTCGGGTCAACAGTAATGTCAGGTTTTTTCGTTCGACAGCATTCGTTTTAGGTTTGATCCAAGGCGCAGAGTTCGTTACGATAAGGGCGACTGAGATGGTCAAAGGTGCGTCCTATCATTACATTCACAGGCTAACGACTCAACCTGCAGCTAGGGATGTTGAGGGGTTCCCGGTTCCACACCCCCGAGAACTTGACAGCGTTTTCCCAGAGGTTCGATGAAGGGGTGAAGAAGGTCTTTTCGAATAACCAGGCGGATCAATACGTCAAGTTTGGCTCCCTGAGGGATAACGATCCCACCTGTGGAATCAAGGCCGGGAGATTGACGTTGACTGGGTGAGTTCGTCCTCGCCCGTTGAGAAATTGACGCCTGACCCTTCACGCACGCAGCGCGCAAGTTTCCGGGTTCTTCGAACCCTCGATTCAGTCCACCGTGGACTCTATCAGGGATAACTTCAGGCAACGTATCACTGCCAATTCGGTCCGTACACTCTGATGTCCTTGAGCACCGCTCCTAATCACTCGTGAGTAGTTTGCGTTTCTCGTCGGTGGCTTTGCCACAAATCTGTGGTTGTGCGAACAACTCGAAAGGCGGCTTTTGAGTATTGGATTCAAATTTTCCAAGCCGGACATGCAAACGTGAGTGATCTGTACCCGGGGCCAAGGCATACGGTAACAGTGTTTATCACGCAGCAACAAAGCCGTTGCCATCGGGGCAGTTTCGTATTACGTTGACCATTTCGTGACAGGGAGAATCTCAAAATTCACATACGGTGTGCCCTGTCACGCCCTATACGACCCCTACAATCCAGAGCACACCCGACGCCAAAACAAGACAGTTACCAACGCCCTGGGAGAGAGACGTGTTCCTGGACATTTTGTCACCATGTTGTCGCGGGTTCGTCATTCGCAGTCTTTTACTTGACTTTTCAAACCAAATTCCATCGCTCTGCAGGGCACCAAGGTTCTGGAGGACCGAGAGATCCGACATAGCTTCTTCTGGTCATCTGAGGACGCCCCACCACAACATGCCTCCCCAGGAATAGTGAAATACACAGGGGCTCTTACTGCCCCCGAGTGGGAGGACATTGAACCAGGTATAGTGTTTAGCTTCCCCTGGCAATTTATGAACCGCGCTCACGGCCGAAAAGACAAGTTCGAAACGTTATGTAATGTCAATGCCGACCTCTCCACCGCTCCGTCCACGTCAAAATACACGACCACGGGAAGAATGTCCTACAGGCGGGATGCTGATGTAATTTTACTCGTGGGCCTCACAGAGCTCAAGGCGCAGGTCGGCTGGACCGATCCCAGAACCGTATGTCCACACCTCATTCTACGCGCTGTATGAATTTACCTCACCCAACACCTACGTGCGTGCATGAATCTAGAGGACGGAGAAGAGGTTTGCGTTACCGTTCTTGAGGTTCCTTCTCACGCTAAACTGGTTCCCAGGAGCGCAGCTGTGGTTGTCTACGACAACCCCTCGGAGAGGATTACCAGATAATGGATCTCAGGGTGATCCAGGTTATTGAACTGGCTATATCTCACGTCCACCATAACAATATATGTTTGTCAATACCACCAACCAGCCGCGAGATGCGGTGTAACCGAGAGAGGATGTTGCGAATTGGTGTGGGTGGCGCGGCTGCCGAGAGAAAACCGGCCCTAGATGTGAGGTAGAGGGCTCGAGACAGAACGTCCCTCCATAATCGGTCACTGCTGTCGGGCTTTTATACCAAAGAGCCATTTTTGGTGGGGTTCAAGGGAAGTCCTCCATCCATTTTACAGCCATGCGGTGCGCTCCCACAGCGGGTCAGTGGGACCGTTTTCGTCACCCTCGACCCAGGAGCCACGTGCAAAATATCCAACAAAACGTACCCACGGCGGACTGGTCGACTCTGGGCGAGTTCCATTTTGGGCTACTTGCCACCTGTAGTCCCGACGAACCGCTTTGCATTGAACCGCAATCCATAAAAGTGGGTATATTATGTCGGTAACGCTGGTTAACAAATGGCTAGATTATTATAAACGAGCATCGATAGACGGGAAAGTCGGTCCAGCCATATCCAACCAGTGGCTCGACACCCTTCAACTTCGAGAGAAACATACCAATTCGTTTCGTTTCGTTGTATTGCACCTCACCATCCCTACTCTTTATCTTCTACGAGGTCCTTCTCCAAAACCACCTTGGTCTTCAAAAGAACCTGCACGCGTCGACTTTCGCCTGGTGCCCCACGTACACTTTTCCCAACCCCCAGCTCCGTCGTCCCCGCAATCATATCCTGCGCCTCCAGAATAGGGGCTCCATTGGACTCGAACTCGTTATCCATCCTCGTGTCATCGAACGTTGTACCCGGGGCTTCGAATAGAAGGGTCATATCGCTGGACATGACCTCTACCCTGAATGCGAGCTCCGAGCGCAGGGAGAGTCGGATGATCGATTCTATTTCCTCGAGCGCCACACGGTTGACGAAATCGAGTGACGGTTGAGTGGAGGAGAACGACCCTGTCTCATCAAAGACATTCGACAACTGCTCCACTATCGATGCGGAGTGAGGTGGTGGTGTGGAAATGTAGTTGTGGGTCAACGACCTCCATCTGGCTGATATTGCCTGTCCCTCTGCGACATGTGAGTCAGATCCCACCGGTACGGACGACGTGATACTTACCGGATGCGGATAAGCGTTGGTAGACCGAATCGAGTGCAGCCAGTTCCCTGTGGTAACCCCAGCTCGAAGTCATGTTCACCACCTGGGAACAAAGACAGGACTGAAGCAGGAAGGTCAAACCCATGGGATCTTGGTTACGGACTAGCCGGACGAGGGCGGGGACGTGGGGCTGGGAAGCGGGGTCGATATCCGTTGAACTAATGCCTTGCGACGACTCCAACGTCTCCCATTCTTCGGTCAATTTAACCGCGGCCTGGTAGATGTTTTCGTTCAGATCGCGGACGATGCCCAATACCTCCGCCTCAGAAAGCTGGTCCGTTGTGGACAAGAAAGCCTGTGCCCCGGCGAGTTCGGCGGACCTCGTTGCCAACAGTTCTTCGGTTCGTCTCAACCGTTCTTCCGTCGCCTGGGTATCTTGGGTCCGCCTTTGCACGTCCTCCCGGTGAACACTGCGCATCTGCCCAATCTCGTGCTTCAGTTCCGCAACCTGCTGCTCCCTGCGCTCGTACTCCTTCATTAGCTCCTCTTCCCCCCTTCTCAGTCTTGCCACATCCGCCCCTCGACTTTCAACCTGTCCTTTCAGGTCCTCCACCTCCCTTTGGAGTTGCCTCAGTTTCTTAGACCTTGCGATATCCGCCCTCCCATCCTCCG
>Ga0307509_10005440_pt1 | contig 17732 bp, 11 predicted proteins | sample 10_EM_MG_FD_202245 | JGI IMG/M metagenome (GOLD analysis project Ga0307509, IMG submission 202245) | Populus trichocarpa ectomycorrhiza microbial communities from riparian zone in the Pacific Northwest, United States - 10_EM | ecosystem: Host-associated > Plants > Roots > Unclassified | place...
CATGATTGTCAAGTTCCTGGTTATTGATCACTCACAAGACGTGGTCTCTTGGGACTTTGACAATGAGTCAACAGCGTTACATCTGGCGTCGAGGAGGGGATATGCAGATGTTGCTTGTTTCCTTCTCGACCATGGCGCCGATGGGAATGCAAGGGACAAGCGCAAATCAACCCCATTGCATGAGGCATCAATTGGAGGACATGTGAAAGTTGTTCGTGTCCTTATGGAACGCAGCGTGGATGTGACCGCCAAGAACAATGATGGAGATAACCCAGTTATTCTTGCATTTATGGGGGGACGTGTAGAGGTCACAAGGGTCTTCCTTGAGTTTGGCGTGGATGTGACAGGAGACGATATTAACAGGTGGCCTCCGTTGCATTGGGCGTTGTTTGAGGGACGCACTGAAGTTGCACGTGTCCTACTTCAGCGTGGCGCAGATATAACACACAACTTCAAGGACGGCTTAACTCCACTAGTTGCGGCGTCAATTGGGGGACATGCGGCCACCATCCGAGTCCTCCTTGAGTATGGCTTAGATGTGACAGCTGACGATGACCAGGTGGTCTCTTCATTGTATATGGCGTGTATTGGGGGACATGTGGAAGTCGTACGCCTTCTTCTCAAACTCGGTATAGATGTGACAGCCCCTGGGGAGGATGGGTTGACTCCATTACATCTTGCGGTGGGTATGGGACATGTGGAACTTACTCCCCTATGAGAAATGCGTTGATGCTATGTGGCGTAGTTTGACGTTTACTGACTTGGTCAGCAAAAACTGATGCTGAGGGGTACCAGTTGATTAGCCTCATCAGAACGTTCCTCATATGTCAGCAAAAACTGACTCTAAGGGGCACAAGTTGATTAGACTCCTTAGAGTGTTCCCCATGTTGTTCAGTTCCCTTCTTTTAGTACTAATTCAATGTGACTTCAACTTGAACTCAATCCACTGTGACTTGCGTGTGCCTCAACGACATCTGTGTCAACTGCATTCCATGCCGGCATATATGCTGGCCTGACGGACACCACAACTCCACTTATGCCAACAACACCCTTGCTACCAGTGTGCCAGTCTTGGACATGTTGGCTACGATGCTCTACATAGACTTCTTGGAGCTCAACAAGAGCACTGAAAACCCAATGCTGAGTGTGGTGCCCATAGACCACAACAAGGCCAAGCGACACAAGATGCTCCAAAACAAGATCCTTGTAGTCAGGAGTTTTTTGTACATGTCTCCGGTGCATAGTAGTGGTTCTTTGATATGTATCAACCTGACCCCTTCTCGACTTTTCAGCTTTGCCATCATCTCAATCCCGAATTCGTGTACTGGGCTGCCAGGTCGCCATCTTTTCTCAGGTGCTCATCTTTGTCACTTGCTTCCATGGGTTCTTCATGGAACATCCATTGTATGCATTGATGGCTGCCTTCAGCTTGGTGCGACTTGTAGCTTATATCATCGCCGGTTTCACTGTATCCAGAAGATCTTGGCAGATAGGGTTGGTATTGTTTGGGTTTGGGTAAGTCTCCTATTTGTTTATGTGACTTATTCTAATGCGTCCTGGGCAGAATGTAATTTGGTTCAACGAGACCTCTTCGACGCACGCTTCCAGCTCCTGGCCCTGGACCGACCTGACGATGAGCGGACTGCTGCATTCGTCGATGCGCTGCGGACCTCGTCCCGGGCACGTACGAGGGTGGGCTCAAGACATGGGAATGTGCGCTCGACCTTGCAGCGTACCTTGATAGAGCCGTCCTGAGATCGCAGTTGGTAGCGGAGGCAGGAACAGGAGAAACTGTAGCGGCAGGGCGGCGCATTCGTGGGTCACGTGTACTCAAGGTGAGTTGTGTTATTCATCTGCTGTATTCCGTTGTCGCGGCTGACGGGTGAGCACTCTTACGGCCTTGCCTTTGTTGTGTACGCTGCTGTAAAGTTGGGTTGCGGGACTGCAGTACCTACACCCCTCCTCCTCGATCCCCTCTTTGCGCACATTGCCTCCGAGTCCACAGACGCGACGGATCCGCCTTGCAGTGCCGGCGATAGCAACGTGGGATCGATGCCGATTCTGTCATCGGTGTGAGAGACCGATATTCACTTGCAGGACTACAACCACTGTGCTCGAGCTCTTCACGTTCCCAACTGTCCTCCTTGCATGGTGTCCGTCCTCCGTTCTCACCCACCTCACCTTCCGCCCCCCTTCTCTGTCATGACCTCGTTAACAAAAAGTGAATAACAATAGACATGTCCCCGCTCTCCGCAGAATACCGCACTTCTTCTGCGACCAACTCGGACAACGATGATGACGACCACAACAAAAGGGACATAGTCGCGACACGGAGCGATGCTCAAGAACTATCATGGATCAAGTACCTCTGCGACCATCACAATGAGGCCACAGCGGCAGCCACTCGTGCCACTCTTGTGCCCTGGCTGAGACAGTTGTCCCGATGACGCAAACCCAATCACACGCTGCGTCCATCCATAAATTCTGTGTCACAAATACCTGCTGAACGCGCTGCTTTCAGGCCAATGTAATGGATACCGTCAATGGAATCGTTGTACTCGAATCGGACATCATCCATCTGCCACACTGTACTCCATTCAACAGGAGAAGGAAAAGTTGCAGGTGGGTGGCATTTGTTCTGCTCCAGGAGACTTTCTCATACTAACTTTGGCCAGATATATAAAAACCAAGTAAAGCAACTTGTACTATTCTTGGCGAACTAGAGCCCCTTTCACAGAATGTGGTCAAGAGCGCGGATGCAGCAGACATGGCAGATGTGGTGTATCTGGCGGATGCGGCGGGTGCGGTGGATGCGGTGGACGCATGCAGACTCAGATGCGTTCGACGCGGTGGATTTGGTGGGCTGTGGACTTGATGGACTTGGTGGACCGTGGACGCGGCAGGAGCAGCCCAGGGGAGCCTGGGGATATGGGAATGGACCATGGGTTGTCTTTAGTCAGATAGCATCAAATGAGAACGGATTTTTCTGATGAAAACGGGCGTGAAATGATCATGGGAAGGAATCAAAAGACATCAGCTTACAACGGTATTTTGGCCTCAAGTTGACTTCAAGCGACGCTATCTGATCAGCATCTGGTGAGCCGCATGACGTCGAAATTCGTCACATGGCGTCAACAGATTTCTCATAGGGCCTGAGGCCTGAGGGATCAAAGACGCTCGGATCGATCCGAGAATCTGCAATGAATGGATCTCGTTGATAAACCTGCCCTGACCACCGTGTTTGGTGTTTTGTTTGGATGGCCAAACAGACTCCAAACGGTCAATTCGCTCCGTCCGCCAACCAACTTTCATAGCAACGCTATTCCGCTGACTGGCAGGCATGCGGATTCACATGCGTTCCCTCCACCTCCACTCCGTATACGGGCTATGCATACCGGGCTATGCATATCCGTGTGTCACAGTACAAACCGAATAATATTGCTCGTCTCGTATTTCCCCTTCCCCTTTCACTTCCTGGAAACGCAGCCCAATGAATCCCTCGTCGTCGCGGACGAGCAACTCGACGCCTCATCTTCAATTATCTACGCGACACAAGCCGAGCTCATAGAAACCAGGGGGTACTGTGGCCCTAATCGGAATCTACCGATTCTTTTCACCTTGTTCTTTGAAACGGAACTCTGTGCTTGTCATCCAGTCTCCACCTGGTGCCACCGTCCTCATTCCCTCCACCCGCATATGCCACTCCAATGTCGCTATTTAAACCTGGTGAGACCAACAGTACATAGTCTCTCCAGGCTGAATAGGGGTATTTGAGTGGCAGATTAGTGTGGAAGAAGTTTTCACAATTCTCAACGCAAGGACAAGAGCAGTCTCATGACAGAGTCGAGGTAAGGCGCTGAGTTGACCAGGTGAGTGTCTCATTTTGGTGAATTTCGGATCTGGTTGTCGAGATGGAGAAGCACGTGTGATGCCGCACCACGCTGTACCAAACCGAGATCGCCTTAGTGCGACTCTCAGATTTTCGGAACCCCTTCTTGTTGTCTTTGCGAGCTTTGGCCCTGTAAGGACCTCGCACTGCACGTGAAGGACGACTCGTTTTGACACTTGCAAATTCGCATCTCAAGACGTCTCTCTTTCCTTCACCCACTCGTTCGACGTCGCTCAGAAAGTAGCCGACGTCCAGCGACGACGCCGACACCACCGCCCTTCGTTTCCCCGCATCGCTTTGCTTCCTTTGCCCTCGCAGCCCCGTTCTTTCGATACCACCACTTTGCTACAAGTCTCAATAGGTAGCGTACATATATAAGCAAGCCTCCTGTTCGTGTGGAGTGCACCATCACATTCGCTACGCTTTCAACTTTAATTCTACTTCTCTTTTTTTTGTGTGGTCGCTTCCTTCCCTTTCGACGCAAACGAGACCGTCTCTGGTAACGTCCCTTCTTATTCCCCCGCCACTTCATATTTGACTCGGCCTTGCGCAGCGGAAACCTCGTCCTCGTCCTCACCCTCACCCGATCTAACCATCGCCTGTCCTCGTTGACATGCGACAGTAGTGTAAGCGCTGGACACCGGCCCGGGGGACGTCATGTGGCACTCGCCTGAGCTGCCTCGCCCCGATCGCCTTCCGCCACCGTGACATCGTTCGCATTCCGACTGTCTTTCATTGATCAAATTTCCTTTGTACGCCTCTCTCCCGACATGTGCGCATACTTACGCTTAGATTCGATGCTCTCGGATGGCCACCCGTACTAGTTTACGGTGCGCCCGTGTAGATTTAAACTCGGACTTCTTGACTCTCTGACAATATAACCCCCATTCTGCTTGCTCACCCCCTCGGGTTACTGCCTAATCTGGTCTGCCGCTATCTCACTTGCGAGTCCTCTAACTCATTCACACTCGTAGCCCTTGACTATCTCATACGCTTCAACGCATCTCGGAGGTATCTCCCTTCACAGAGCGTTTGTAAGCCCAACTCCACGCTTTCCCGGTACAGCCTGAAGGGGTTCGTGTTCCCTTTCAGTTGCCACCTCGTTCCCCCCAAGGCGAAATCCTGAGTAGAACCCCCCAGCAACAACTTGCTACGCTCTCTTAGCGACCTCTAGCGTTGGTCATAACCAAACACTCCAGCGCGCCATTCAGCTACGGGATCCTTCACCTGCTCACTAGTTCGAGTTTGACGTGCACTCCGCACAGCGTCAGCAGCAACAGAATGACCCTGGCTTTACTTCTCATGCGGATCAAATCCTCAATCCCCCTGAAATGGGTCCCTCTCAAGGACAACCGCCCCTCGATGACGGTTTTGTTCGGCCCGAGGATGCCCACTCCTCCTCAACGCCTTCAGCATTTCCATCTTCCCCTACTCTGGATCAACTGGCTCCCTTTCCGTCCACTAAAATCGCCGACTTGTCACTACTGCAACTCCGTATGCTTCAAGTTCAGGTGTGCCGGACTTTGATGGAGGGAGAGGAGGCTCTCCAAGCTTCCCGGGCCAGCACTTCCGGTGGCGAAGGCGATGTGCGGCTGCAGCTGCAGCTCCGCGCCAAACTCGAAGCTCACAAACAACGCTCGCTTTCACTGCAGGAACTCATCAACGCTAAGGCGAGGGCGAGGCGAGTCCCGGTATTTTTGCTTGTAGATCTGTCCTGAGAGTGTTTTAGTGGTGACCCCACACAACTTGTCATTGAACCGTCGTGGCTAGGCCAAAATCAACAGCATACTGAGCTTTATCCTCCGCCTGAAAGGCCTGGCCAACACGGTGGCCCCTCCTTACACCGGGCGTCGGTCAACCAAGTGCCACCTCAGTTGTCACAGAACGTCGAACATTCCTCACAGGAACCTATCCGACCTCATAGAATACTGCCATTGCCAGAGTACCGGTTCAAGAGCGTCTATATGCAGTTCCTTGCTGCTGCAGAGATGAGAGTCACCGAACGTGACACCGTCATCGAAGGCCGACCAGTCAACCTCTGGGCTTTACATAAAGCGGTGCTATTGCGGAATGGCTTTGATTCAGTACGTCTTTGAATGATTCATAGATCCTGGGTCTGACCAAATTCTCGTACCAGGTTTGTGCCAATGGCGAGTGGCCCCTTATTGGCGTTGTTGTGGGACTCCCTGTGTTTTCAGGTGGGGAGGGTGGTCAGCCTGCACGGTGCGCGCCCGCGGTAGCGCACCGGCTGCAACAGTTATACGATGACGCTTTACGACTATTCGAACAAGCATACATCAGTAGCCTTAATTTCGTTTCCCGGATGAAGGCAGCGAGTCAAGCTCGTCAACCACAGGCACAGCCGCAACCACCCACGGAGGCGGACTACGAGGCACTTTTGGCCATAACTTCATCAGAATTTCCTTCCGGGCCGGTGATCATGAACATGCTACCGTGGTTTGCGCATGCGTCAGGCGCTGAGCTTGAGGCGCGTGGCGTTCCGCAGCCCGTCGTTGCGTACGTAGAGCGGTTCAGGGAGCTTTTGCAGCAGATGGCGCTTCACGACATCCAGTTTATCGTGCAGCCAGAGTTACCGCAACCGACGGGGATGAATTGTGTAGGTTCTGTCACCGGCGCGGGGCAAGGGTGTGGGCAGTGGCTGCCACCGGACCAGCAACCATCCTTGACCATAGACGAGCTCGAAGAAGCAGTGCGCGCTGTTAGGATCTAGGAATCCCCAGTTAATGTAGTGACAGATAGGCTGATATAGTACGGTAATGAAAAATTCTTTTCAGCGTCCAATGACAGGCCTTCGGGGTACAGAGCCCCCACAAAATATACTCGCGATTGAGTACCGAGGGCCTCTGATGGACTCCTACCTGCAAAAGTGTGTCGTACTCAAGTTGGTTCTCTCTCTTTCGTCGTTGAGGCGGTGGAGACGGTGAAATCGTTCCGAAGTGATGGCTGGTCATGCGGCCTATGCTTCTTGTGGGACAATTAGATTGAGTCAAGATTCGGAATTTCGGAGGGATGATGGGATCGCGTGTCCAAGTCTGAAATGAAGGAATGTCGTAAAAGGCGTGCTGTTTATTACGTAATTGCGCACACAAGGGCACGATGCGGCCATGCGACCTTTTCACTCTGCGCCACCTACATATTCACTCACTCGCTCACTCACACACCCACTCACACGCAACCCCCCACCTCGCCACCCACCTCACGCTCACGCGGTAGCTGAAAAGTCAGCGACTTCCGATTATCTCACTCGAGAAAACAACGTGCGTCTCGGTGTTTGGGCACGACTGGGCCTCCCCTCCACCATGTCTCTGTCCTCCTTCAGCAGCTTGTCCAGCTACAGCAGCGAGTCGGACGTCAGCCTCAGCACCATCTTCGATTTCGGCCTCTTCAAAACCTCCACCTCCCGCGCCCGCCGTAAAAGGACTCCAGAGCCCGCTCGGCCTCGGCTCATCAAGGACACGCACACAAGAAGAAGTACAAGGAAGCGTAGTGTCACGCCCACGCGCACACCCGTCTCTTCGAGATATGACGACCGCGCCGCCGTCGTCCCTTACTCTCACGGTTTGCGCAGTCCCTCCAGCAGATCCGGCATCTCGTACAGTGATATCGATCGGTGGAGGGCCACCACCATCGGCGGCAGCGATTTCACCTACAGCAGTACATCATCCATCTCTCAGTCTTCCGTCACGACTTCATCCGTCGTTTCTTCCTCCCGCACCCGTTCCTCCCGCATCGACACCTCTAGTCGCCGTTCCACCGCATTCGCTCCCAGGCAACTCAAGGGCCCCTCCGCTACTTCACAGCACCCGCATCCCGGAATTCGCCACGACCCTCTGCGGATATGCGAGCACTGTCGTACGGCTTTTCCTCTTGCCGCTATCCTCACGCTGGGCTAACTTTGATCCCCTTATAACAGATAGGCCGCCACACCAAATTCACGGCCGCACAGATGTGCTCCCGGCCCTCCGACTCGAACCTCACTCCGCCTTCCTTGCTGCCTATCGCCTCTCTCGCCTTTCCTGTCCGGAAGCCCTCGAGAGATCGACGACCCTAGATCCGGATGATCCTTTCACAATTCCCCCGGGACTAACCGGGCGCCCAACCATCCCGCCTCATCTACTCCCGGTGCTTCCCGCCGACGAACGGCGCGCAAGGCGTCTTGCGTTGTTGCTCGACTCGGATGACCCAGAGATACGAGACTGGGCACAGGCAGAGTATCTCAAGCTAGGACAGTCGACGCGGAGCCTTGTGCGCGAAGGCGTGTTCGAGGTCAAAGTCACGTTGGAAGGCGCCGACGAGCCCACGACAGAGGACTGGAGCGCCAACGAGCGCGAGGAGGACCTAGAAAAGCTGAGGGAACGGCTTGGGCGGCAGAAGGAGAGGGGAGAGGAACGCGAGGAGGTTGAACGGGAGATGGTGTGGGCTCGGGAGATGTTTGGAAAGTGGCTCATCGACGGGCGCGTCGATGCTGTGTTTCGGCTCGCCGCGGGCGTCCTGAACGAGCTCTTAAAGGAGCTCGCGCGGGACGAGGGCGAGGAGTGGGTCATGGATGAGATGATGGAGGAAGCAGCTGAATCTGAAGAGCAACCGGCCAAGTCGTCCACGGTTACCCCAAGATCAGGCGATCACTCGTCCAAGTCTACTCTGGCTACCTCCAAGACGCTAGGAGCTGACCAAACCGCGCCGACGCGACCATCTCCGGCCGCTTCTGTCGCTTCTTCTAAGCGCAGGGCCAAAGAACGTTCGGAACCGGCAAAAGAGGCGGAAAAGGTGCCTGAGCCTGAGCCTGAGCTGAAGCCAGAGCCAGAACCAGAGCCAGAGTTAACGCCTGTACCAGAAGCGGATCCTGAAACCAAACCCGACGAGCCAGTGTTGGTCGAATCCCCTCGCGCGCTCTCTCAGGCCGAACCCAGTCCGGAGCAGTCGCCGTTACCTGTCCCTGTACCCCTCCCTGTGCTTCATCCTTCGATATTCTCGGAGGAAGGTCTTCTCACGTACGCCATCAACGCCATCCACCCTGACCCACCCCGGGAACCGACACCTCCCGTCGAACCACCTCGGCCCGAATCGAAGCTCAGCAGCAGCAATCAGACGGTCACACCCCAAGACGCTAACCCCGCCGCCGTTCAACACGACACGTACGCCGACTTTTACTCGAAGGATCCCAGGCGACGCAAAACGCCCTTGCTGCACGTCAAGCCCCTACCGAACAACCAGCCATTACCACCCAAGCCCGAAAAGGAATACGACTCTTACGCTGACTTTTATGCGAACGATTCGCGTCTGATGAGACACGTCGATGATCGTCCCTTGCCGGCTTTGGTCAAGAAGGAAGCGGCAAGGAAAGATGCTGCGAGAGCCGCCGAACGTGATCGGGCCTCTCGTCCTCAATCAACTTCCAAGCCATCAAAGCCCGATGACAGAGCCTCTCGTCCCCAATCATCTTCCAAACCATCAAAACCCGACGACAGGACTTCTCGTCCTCAATCATCTGCCAAGCCATCAAAGCTTGCCATTCCTTCCAAAGCACCGGCCGACCCAGCGCGTGTGGCAGATAGCAAACACCGGCGCCGTTCGTCTTCCCGGCATCGCCAACGCCACAAATCGCCGTCTTCCTTTGAAGACTTTGCAGTTGCATCTAACTTGTCTGGTGACTCGGGCAGGCTCACCACACCCGCCCCATCGATTGCCCGATCACGCTCCCGATCACGCTCTCGCGAGCACCGTCGCAGCGGCCATCGCAAGTCAGGTCACAGATCGCGTCGTCACTCGCCGGGTTTGACCTCACCTACGCCCTCCCACGCGTCCAGGCGACGCCGGGATTCCCGCGCGCGACGCGAGGCCGCCCCGCTTCCCGTTCCATCGCCAGCACCTGCGCCTAAACGCTCCTGGGTACCGTTCCGTATATCAGGGGGTGCGGCGTCCCCCGCTTCGTCCAACGCGAGCAGCTCGCGTGCGGCGTCGCCTGAGCCGGTGCCCGTCATGCCTCGTGGCTCTCCATACAACGCAACAATGACGCTGGCTTCCGATGCCGGCGGTGAAGGTGGTGGTGCCGGTGCCGGTGCCGCAGCCACGGAGGAGGCCGTGGTACCTCCTGCGCCGCCATTGCCGCCAGTGCAATTCTGGTTGCCTGGGTTCCCGGCGTATAAAGCGAGCGTGGCGGGTCACTCGGGAGATGGTGATGACAGGCGGCATAGGCGACGGCATCGCGATCGGGCGCCATCGTCCTCATCACTATCGTCTGTGACGATGAGCTCGTCGTCTTCATCACGTTTTCTACCCCCGCCACCACCGCCGCCCGTTGTCGCGCCGCCGCCTGTGTTCCTTGCGCTTGGTGCGCGCCGCGCGTGCGTGCCGTATACCCCTGCGTTCCAGGGCATCGATCTGCGCGTCGTACGACCGCTCAGTGCGCGCGAGAAGCTCGCGATGCGCGATGCCGTCGGCGTGCTCGTTCGTCTCGGAGCGAGGGTTGTCGGTGCCGAGGCGGGTGGGCTCGGCGTAAGAGGGGAGATGTGGAGTTTGAGCTATGTAGGGTTTTGAAGCGCTTGTGTATATCTTCATCGGGTTCGGCGATTTGCTATTACATACTATCATGAAGTTGGGGGGATTGTCACATACCGTCGTTGGCATGTACCATTATGAGATAGCGCGGCGCTGCATCTAAAACTTACGTATCTCCAAAGTGTATACCTGTATCCATACAATGTCCTCGATGCGCTGGATGGGCAATACTCAGCTTTTCGTATTCGAGCGACTTCTATGATAATGAGTTCAACCTTATGCTGAAACAACTCGAGTCATGAAATACTGCCGACTACAAAAACGGTCCAGAAGTAACTGTCGGCTGTGATAGACAAGTATTTACAGAAACAAAAGATATCCGAAGTTTCAGACGAACTAACCGATACGAAATCCCTGTGTCACGAAGTCAAAGATGAAAAAAAAAACACCAACTACACAATCACAACGCCGAAGGATTAACATTCAACGATTGGTCAACCCCCAGTGCGGGTGGAGCCAGAGCGTAGGCGCCTCCGGACAGGCTCGACAACAGCCCTCTGGAACCAATTCTTTTTTACAGGCGCCGGAGGTGACACAGGGGGCTCATCCTCGTCTGGTGTTGACGGGAGTAGTACCGGGAGCTCGTCCTCGGCAGGGATTGGCACAGTCGTAGAAATCGCAACTGGCGAGACCGACAAGCGTACGTGATGACCGGCGAGTTGTCGAGCATCGATGAAAGTCTCGAACGCCTTGTTCACGTGTTCGAGTTCGACCTGAGCCTCCAGTTCTTCCAGCTCCGGAAGTAGCCCCAGGACTAACTCCGCATCGTCCGATTCCAGAGCGTTTGAAAGTTCCGACGCAAGGGGATAGCCAACACAGAGTTTCTTCACGCCGTGAAATGGCCAAAGAAGTGCATGCCACATCAGGGCGTCAACTTCATTTCGCCAATCAGATGGCAAATTCTCCTCATCAAAGTCGAGCGTGAGCTCCTCTGCGGCAGAAAGAGCGTGCACCAGCGCGCTGCAGACTTGGGTCGCAGAATCTATTTGCCAGTCAAACGGCTTGCAGTTGACTCGGAGGCTGAACGTTCCATCATTAAGTTCGTCGCGGGAAGTAACGACGAATGAGACGCCCTCCTGGTTGAAAATGACGTTGGCAACGGGATGTCTCAACGTTTCAGTGGTTCTAGTAAAGTGAGACAGGTGTGGGAGAGTAAAATTGAGCTGGTTGAATAACGTGATGTTGCATCGTTCGAGAAGAGGGAAGCTAATCCGAGCAAGGAGGTTCTCGACGTACACGCTCACACCTCGAAATGCTAGTCGCCTGAGGGTGGGAAGCGCCGTATGCGTCATCGGAGCCCCCAGTAACTCCCCCTCGGTGCTAGGGCGGGGAAGGGGTGTAGAAAACCCGATAGAGAGTTCCTCAAGTTGTGGAATGTGCTGAAGTTGCGTTACCAAGGTCTCCGGGCTGAAATAGCCGTGAGATTGGATATCGGTGAGCTTGAGTGTGATGAGGGAGAAGGCGGAAGCGAGGAATGGCAAGCCTTTGGGAAGACAAATACCATGTAATGAAAGGTGGCGCAGATCTGGGGCCAGGAATGTGCTAGGAAGCGTCAACCTTGTTCCTTCTTCAGGCTTAATTGTCGATGAAAGAGAGAGAAATTCTAGTCTGGGGAAGGACTCATCCATGGATACAACCAATCTACCTAGGTGAAGGCAAGGGGCCTGGTATTCAATGCGGAGTATGCGATCTCGACATTGGATTGCGTGGATTACGCCACAATCGTCATTGGCATCCCCACCCTGGTAATCGACTACGAGAGGAAAGGGTGGTAGATGGGCCAGCAAGTTTAATGGAGGTGTGCCATTAATGAAATAAATATGCACGTTCAGATGGAAGGATGATTGATGTATGAGGTGCCGCCATTTTCGACAAACGTGGGAGAGCTTGCACCACCTGCGTTTGCGATTCCATTCGCTTTGGTTGTCCAGTTGGTAGTGCTGAAATATTACAAGGAGTATGTCACCGTTGAGAATATCGGCAATTGTGTACAGTACAGGGTACCCTGGCCGCTCGGATATTGGTGCTGATGGAAACGGAAACTTGGTCAAAGTTGGCAAGTGGTCGACGCGAAATATCCTGGGGCTATGACCTTGGTAATTCTTTTTCGCCGGAGCAGGATCCGAGACAAGAGGAACGTCCTTTTCGACAATTACAATCGAGTCTGTCGAGTGGGCGTGCTGAGAATAAACCGGAAAGGGAATGAAATGGGCAAAGAGTGTGTGAGTATCTATCAACGTCGAAGATGCGTTGGCATGCTCGATTTCGACAGGGGGGATGAGATGTCGCAGAACTGGGCGTTGCCACGGCGTCAACCCTGCCTGATACGACTCTGGAATACCACAGCGTCCTGATACAGGTATGGTGTTAATGAGAAGTCCCTTCTCTCCCTGAAATGGTCTGCGAAGCTCGCGCGACGCTGGGCCATCAACTACATCCCGCCAAGTAGGTGGATGACTGTCTAACTCCAGGGTGACACCCTCTGCGACGGAAAGAACAGGCCCCGGCTCGTTGCAGACTTGTGTTGCCGCAGCTATTTTCCAACCGAGGTGCTTGCACCTGACCCGGAGGCTGAAGGGTCTATCATCGAACCGGTGAGCACCGACGATAAATGAGGCGCCATGATCCCGATTGAAAACGACGTTGACAACGGGATGTCTCAGTCCTTCGGTAGTCCTCGTGAAGTGGCATAGACGTGGGAGCTCAAAAGAAAGCTGCATGAATAGGGTAACCTTGAATCGCTCGAGAACTGGGGTGTTCATCACAGAGAGGAGGCTTTCCAAGTGGGCGCCCACTCGGAATTCGAGCTGTTTGAGAGACGGAAGGCCCGTAAGCGTTGATGGCTCACGCAATAGCCCTCCCTCATCGCTGGGGCGAGGTAAAGGGATAGAGAGATCAATGAAGAGTTCCTCGAGTTGACGATGACGAATGCGCTGAAGTTGTGCGACCAAATCGTCCGGAGTGAAATACTCGGCAGCCTGGATGTCTGTGAGGTTGAGTGTGACGAGGGAGATGCTGGAAGCGATAACTGGTGGTTCTTTGGAAAGACAAGCACCGTGTGATGTGAGGTGGTGTAGAATTGAAGGTAGGAATGCCGTAGGGATCGTCAGTTTGGTCCTCTCCTCAGGCGCCGTTGTGGACGATTGGGACGACGATTCCAGTATCGGGAAAGGTTCGTTCATTGGCACAATCAACTTGTTCATGGACGGCGAGGGTGCCTTGAGGACAGCATGGCGTATGCGATCATATTGCCAGATTGCGTGAAATATGTCGGCGTCAGTCCCGGCGACATCCGAACCCCGGGAATCGACGACAATCGGCAAGGGTAGTAAATGCGTCGGTATATCAAATGGACAGGTGCAACTCGTGAAAGGAATATGCATATCCAAACGGCAGGACGATCGATATATGAGGTCGCGCCATTTTTGACAGACGTGGGAGAGCTTGCACCACCTAAGTTGAAGATTCCAGCTTTCTTCGTCGTCCAGCCGATAGTGGTCGAATATAGTAAGGAGTACATTGCTGTTAAACGCATCCGCAGATGTATATAGTGGAACGTATTCTGGTCGCTCGGATGTTGGCGGTGAGGGGGGCGGGACCTGTACCGGATTCACGCGTGATTAATGCGAAGCATTCTCGGACTAAACTTGTCGTGACGTACCATTTCCCGGGTGGTCCATAACGGTGGCAGTTTCCCAGCATATATGTGCAAGTCGTTATCACCAGAACACAGCGCACTTCGAATTAGATCTATCGGGCCCTGAGACGTGCGATTTGCTGTGGGATTGGCCGTAACGATCGGCCATAAGCTGAAGTCATAAGCGGAAGTGCTTGAATTGGGAACCACGAAGAACTTCTCGGTACGCCACAAGTTCGGGATACCTCTGATAGACTCTGCAACCACCGAATCCCCTTCGAGTGCCCCATGGATGTCTAGGGAAATGTTAAAAGCGCCGCGGGAAATGGAAAGAACCTTGGACGAGCCTTTAAAAATCATGGCATCCTTCAACGCGAAGATGCTACCAAAAACTCGCGTTTCATGTCTAGTTTCAAGGAATACACGCCTCCGCTGACTGACAAGAACGTAGATAGTCGCATTTGGTTTCAGGTCAGATTTGTCAGCCGGGAACGTTTTGAATTGGGGGGTATATGCGTCCAATGACGTGGGGAGTCCTGAGTAGAAATGTGGGTTGTCCTGGAGGGTGATACGCCTTTCGTCCTCGAAATGGGCAAAGATCCATAGAACTTCCTCAAAGCCAGCAGTATGGCTCAGTATTTCTGGCGTGCGAATGAGACGTCAGAGGCGATCGCGGGATTCGGTAGCTGAGGCTCACGTGAAACGACGATGGGCTTAGGGTAGGGAAGGGTCCTGAAAAGGACAAAGTTAACGACCATGAGGTCAGGCTGCTCGTACTCAGTTAGTATCGATGTGAGTAAGGAAATGCATGTGGGCGTCTTACAGGCCTCAAGGCTGCGTGCGATACCGTATCCCTCCCCCTTGCTACTCCCATCCTTGCGCGGACGACATCGATACTATTTCACACGAGGGTCAGCGATACACTCTCTGGAATCATAACAAAGCCGAGTTACCCAGGATGAAATGTGGATGCGTATGATCTCAGGGTGTCAATCGCGGACTGGAAGCGATCGTTCGTCTGGTGTTTCGATCTGTGACCTGAGTGCGCAGCAAAGCGCAGTACATCATCGCAAGTCTTCAACACCCTGGAAAACCCATTAACGGGAGGCCAGAAATTCATAGGAAGATGAGGCACTCACCTGGTCAACTCAGCGTCCTGACTCGACGCTGTGTCTTGAGACTGCCCTCGTCCTGGCGTTGGGAATTGTGAAAAGAATCGGCAGATACCGATTAGGGCCACCGCCTGGTTTCGATAAGCTCGGCTGGCGTCGCGAAGATACTCGATACTCGAAGATGAGCCGTCGAGTTGCTCGTCCGCAGTGATGAGGGGACTCATTGAGCTGCGTTTCCAGGAAGTGAAAGACAAGGAGAATTTCGAGACGGGTTATATTCATTCGCTGTGGACTGTGAGGTGCGGACTGCATGTGATATGCATAGCCTGTATATGGAGTGGAGGGGGGAAGGAGCCGCATGTTGATCCGCACGCTCGCCAGTTTGCAAGGCAATACACGGAATTTGAATAACGAGCAACACGTTCAAAGGAGGGGCGATTCTCGAACACACTCCTACTGCTTTCGGGCGGTAGTTCCGGACGCAAAACGGAGACGCATATTCCCCGATCTGTAACAACCCTAAGAGTTTGTGGTAGCGGTTGCAAAGAGACCAGCACTGGCTGTGCTACGTTTGGGCTGTAATTTCCCAGGTGGGATAGCGCTCGAAATCGAAATGAAATGACCGTTTCGAGTCTGTTTGGTCACCCAAACACAGCGCAACCGAACTCCGACCGAAGGACAAGCGCTGTTAGCCTGTTGCCCCTTTTCTGTTGTCCCTTTTCGCGTTTCGCGTTTCGACTCGACTCGTACGGGTACGGTGTGGCGGATGGAAGGACCAACTCCGACTACAGTGTTATATTTCCCACAATCACCTTTCGACATACCTTAAGGAATGTCGACCCTATGCTATCAGTTCTTGGTTTTGTCCCTACCAAACTCGCCCTCCGTCAAAGTGACAGCCTCTGTCCTCCCAGAAATATACAGGATGGCCTGTCCATGTTTATAGCTCAGGTTCTATTCAAAAAATGCAGCGGATAGAGATAATACGGTATGCACACGCTACCAAAAGCATGGAGAGAGCGTTGGTTTCTCCGTGCGTATCAGGTCTCCTACCCAGTTACGGACTAATTCGTGGTGTGATACAATGACTAATCCCGCGCAATCATCACTGCACTTGTCGTTGTATCACTCTGAGACCCCAGCCGGTCTATCACCACCACATACGACCAAACACAAACTGAACCCATTGGCTCTCGTTCACACCATCCACTGCGGCCAATCTTCTGGCATTATCTCCACCAAAGAAATATCCTATCTGGCTGAATTCACTATTTCTTCAGCTTGCTCATCACCCTTATTTGTGCTTGTGCTTGCCTTGCGACGGCATCAGTGCTTCCGGAGTGTTCCCCGTCGCTTGTCCCAGTATATCACTTCTTGGACCTTTCCTTCATCTTGTCTATTTTTGATACCACGGCACACTTCCGAGAACGTTCATCTCTCGTAGATGATGGAGCTTTATCATGTGTTTTCCAGCCCACTCAGCAGGTACCTCCTAGTCCGCTCAACTACAGTAGGCGCCTCCTCCACCTATTCAGCTGCGGCAACATCGACGATCATCCTTGTTCAGTTGATAGTGCCCTGTTGTCGATGTCATGTTGTCATCGCCTTTGTCACATTATCGTAGGTATCACTCGAAGCCTCGAGCAGCTGTAATTACAGATTACCAAGTTATTCAACTCTCGCACTCTCGGCTCTACTTGCAGCTTTTATGCGCATTCCGCTTCTGCTCCCATATGAAGGACCTCACCTCTCCCCCCTGCCACAGTAGCACTTTTCTTTTGTCTTTGGTCGAAGTTCGGATGCGTTGCCCTTACACCCGTGCTAGGGTCACTCTAGGGTTTCGGGTTTCAATTAGGATATACATGCGAAGGGATACCCGAATTGTAAGCAAGTAAGCAACAAAAGGTGGGCATGTCTGGGATATGCCCATCATAGGAAGGACAAAGGAGGAAGCCTGAAGGCATCCGGAAAGACACGGGCTGGTCTGAGAATCTGACCATTTGGATAGCCAAACTGGCCCAAACAGACCCCAAACAGTCATTTCGCTCCGCCGAGTCGGCACCGACCCCTTAGCAATTGTAACGACGGCATACGCGCTGGCGCTGGCCTTGGAATCGACCGTTTTCCACATCGCCCGACATATCCGACTGCATCGCCCGACACATCCGACGCCACAGGACAGCGAGCGCGCGTCCATACCACACATGGATGCCGCCGCATCTCCTTTTCCCATATCAACCCTTGTTCTTCGTTGTTAAGGACACGTAGCTAGATTGTAAATAGGTAGAAAACGAACTATATAAATCCACGCGCAGCACCGGGAGCAGAGAGAAGCCCCAGAGAGGCCCCGACGGGCAGGGCTACTGTATAGGGATGCCGCGGTCCGGTTAAGTCCGGTTCGGAGGGGGATTTCCCTGAACCTGGAACCGGACTTTGGGTCTGGTTCACAGATATTCCTGAACCCTGAACTGGACCTCAAGAGAACCGGACCTAAGGTCCGGTTCAGGTTCAGGGA
>Ga0307509_10005441_pt1 | contig 17731 bp, 15 predicted proteins | sample 10_EM_MG_FD_202245 | JGI IMG/M metagenome (GOLD analysis project Ga0307509, IMG submission 202245) | Populus trichocarpa ectomycorrhiza microbial communities from riparian zone in the Pacific Northwest, United States - 10_EM | ecosystem: Host-associated > Plants > Roots > Unclassified | place...
TGTAGTCGTAGCTGCCGTACAGGCCCCACACGCCGCGATAGGCCGGGCCGGCCTGGTAGCTCATGCCGACGAGCAGCCCGCGCGTCATCACGTTCTCGACGCCGTTGGCGCTCGACGCGGTCGCGCGGAAGTTGAAGTAGTCGAACGGGCGCGTGTACTCGTAGCCGGGGGTGCCCGGCAGGCCGTAGTCGATCGAGAAATCGACCTGCGCTTCGTTGCGTTTGAAATCGGCGGTCGAGCTGCCGGTGTCGCGCTTCACGCTGGCGCTGTAGCCGAGCTGCAGGCGGCTGAAATAGGCCGCGTCGTGGCTCGAGAAGACGCCGCTGCCGGGCTCGCCGAACACGAGCCGGTTGAAGCCAGCCGCCGGGTCGATCGCGGTCGCCGCGGCCTCGCGCCAGAAGCGCGGCAGGCCGCCGCCGCGCTCGAGCACCAGGCTGGACATGCGAAACAGCGCCTCGCCGAGAAACGTGCCGCCGATGCCGCTGGCAATCTGGTCGTTGCGCGACGGGCGGGTTCGCTCGCCGGCGATCTCCCAGAGCGCGCTGCCGGCGAAGGTGTAGCCGAGCGAATGCCAGTAGTCCAGGCCCGCCGAGCGCGCGAAGCCGTGGTACATCGCGCCCTGATACGGGTGACCGAGCTGGTTGGTCTGGAACGGGTCCCGGTCGGTGCCCCAGCCGCTGCGCAGATTGCGCCGGATGCTCTCTGCGGTGACGCGGTAGTCGTCGCGCTCGCTGCCGGCGTAGCGGTTCGCGCGGTTGAGCAGCAACTCGAATCCGGCGATCTCGATGGCTGGCAAGCGATAGTCTGGGTCGGCTGGTGCGCGCGGGCGAGTGTCCGACAAAGTCGCAGAAACGGGCGCCGATGCGCTCGGCGAAGGGCTGGACGCAGCACTTGATTCCATCACCGGGTCGGCGGATGCATTCAAGGCGCACCCCGCCACGACGACACCGCAAACGATGTGCCGGGCGCTGTTCTTCGTCTCCATGGACAGTCTCCCTGCCGTGATGCGGGCATCCGGACGATCTGGAGCAAATGCGCGGCCCGCACGACAGTGTCTCGAGAAGCGCCAAGCAGAGGTGTAGGAGCGCACCGGTGTTGGTTGTCGGTCGTCGCCGAGCGCTCTCCGGTTACCGAGTGCAAAGCGCCGCGCAGCGCAGTCCACATGCACCGACAGACGATAGTTACTTCGTCCTACACACGCCGGGCCTAGCGTCATCGAACATGAACCCATCTGGACTTCGACGTGAGATACGAATGATGATGAGCCTCGACCAGCTGATGGCCCGCTACTTTCGCCTGAAACAAGAACTGTCGATCGCGTACAAATCGCACCCATGGCACAGCGGGCGCATCGATCGCCTGGCCGACGAGATCGTTCGCACCGAACTGGAAATCGCGTCGATGAAGGCGGTGGGTCACACGTCGATGCCTGCGCTCCGCAACGCCACGTAGAAGACGCTCGAGACACTCACCAGCCGGGAAAATTCTCGCCTTCGGCTTCGGGCTGGTGAGGGTCGTCGTGATCGCGCACAGCTTGCGCTAGCGCTTGTCCGCGGGAAGTGCCCACCCCTCCAGGTCGAGCACACGCGGTACGATCTCCCCGGGAGGAGGAGACGCCATGCCCGAAGAGCCTAGAACGCTGAAACGGGGCCCACCACTTGGCCGCGAAGACTGGATCACCAAGTTCGTCAACGCGCTCGTGCGCGAGCTGCGCCCCGGTCTCGACCGGATGACCGCCGTGACAGCCGCCCGCAACGAGTGGCCGCAAATGCAGGGCGTGAGCCCGTATGTGGCAGCGAAAGAATGGGCGAGCCGAAGCGCCGCCCCTGGGTAGCGAACTTTTTCACGCCGACACGGGATCAACATACGGCCGGCCCGCGTTCGCGGGATGTGCGGCACGCGCAGGATTTCGACAATGGCGGCATGACGACATCACGCCCCACCCATCCTGGCACTGCGTTCGCATCGACGGCACTTGTCGGGCTCAGCCCGCGGCAACTCGCCGGCCGACGCGACCGACTCGAGCGCGAGCTCGCGCAGGCGTTCGGCCTTCATCCCTTGCCTGGCGCGCTGATCGAACGCCTGGTCGAAGAATTGACCACGACCGAGCGAGAGATCGACGCCTTGCAAGCGGCGACGGTTTAAGCCCGCTGCAAGGCCCGCGGCGCCCCGTGGCGCCCGGGCCCGATCACCTCAGCCGAACAGCTTGGTGGCAATCGTCGTGACGTGCCGCCCCTGGAAGGCCGCCATGCCGAGCTCTTGCTCGCTGGGCATGCGCTCGCCTTTGGCGCCGGCGATCGTCGATGCGCCGTACGGGCTGCCGCCCTTGATCTCGTCGAGCCCCATCTGCCGCGGCTCGGCATAGGGCAGGCCGACGATGATCATGCCTTGATGCAGCAGCGTCGGGTGGAACGTGAGGATCGTGCTCTCTTGGCCGCCGTGCTGCGTGGCGCTGCTGCTGAACACCGAGCCCACCTTGCCAACCAGTGCGCCGCTCATCCACAGCCCGCCGGTCTGGTCCAGGAAGGTGCGCATCTGGCCGGTCATGTTGCCGAAGCGGGTGCCGGTGCCGAAGATGATCGCGTCGTAGTTCGCGAGCTCGTCGGGCTTGGCGATGGGCGCCGCCTGATCGGCCTTGCCGCCGGATTGGCGGAACAGCTCGTCGGGCACGGTCTCGGGCACGCGCTTGATGTCGACCTTCGCGCCGGGCACTTCGCGTGCGCCTTCGGCCACCGCGTTGGCCATCGCTTCGATGTGCCCGTAGAAGCTGTGATAGAGAACGAGGACTCTTGCCATGATCGATTCCTTCAGAAGTGGAGGAACCGATTCTCGGCAGCGAGCCAAGACAGCAAGGCCGCAAGGTTTTGGCGACTCCGTTCAAGAACATCGAAGTCCGGTCGACGTGGTCTTCACTCTGGTTCGATGCCCGCGGCCTTGATGACCTTGCCCCATTTCAGCGTTTCCGCCGCCTGGAACTTCGCCAGCTCATCGGGCGTCGTGGTCCACGGCTCGACGCCTGTGTCGCGAAAGAACGCGATCGTCGCGGCGCTCTTGGTGCCTGCGACCAGCAGGTCGCGCAGCTGCGCGATCACCGCGGCAGGTGTTCCGGCAGGCACGTAGGCGGCGAACCAGTAGCCCATGTCGTAGCCCTTCACGCCGGCTTCGTCGATCGTCGGCACGTCTGGTAACAGGGCGATGCGGTGCGCGGTCGAGACACCGAGCGCGCGCAGCTTGCCGCCCTTGATCTGCGGCACGCCGGTGGCGGTGTCGGTGATCATCATGTCAATCTGGCCGCCGAGCAGATCGGTGATCGCCAGCGGGTTGCTCTTGTACGGCACATGCAGGACGTCGGTATTGCTGAGCTGCTTGAACATCTCGCCCGCCACGCGGCTCGACGAGCTGCCGCTCCCGAAGCTCAGCTTGCCCGGCTCTTTGCGCGCCTTGGCGACGATGTCGGCGACGGATCGGTACGCGGCGTCGGCCCGCACCACCAGCACCTGGCCGCCCTTGCCGAGGCCGGTGACCGGCTGGAAATCCTTGACCGGGTCGTAGGGCAGCTTCTTGTACAGATGCTCGTTGGCGGCGTGCGTCGTGTTGGTGGTGATCAGCACGTTGTAGCCGTCAGGGGCCGCTTTCGCATTGGCCTGCGCGGCCATCATCCCGCTCGCGCCGGCGCGGTTGTCGACGATGACGGCTTGCTTCGTCTGCGCGGTGATCGATTGGCCGAGCGCGCGTGCGAGCTGGTCGGTAGCGCTGCCCGCCGCGAACGGAACCGTGAACGTGATGGGTTTGACCTGATAGGTCTGCGCAAAAGCGGAGGCCGTGGCGCAGACGGCGAGCACGGCGGCGAGCAGCCATGGGCGGGGGCGGTTGAACATGGATGTCTTCCTCGTTGTGTGTCTGTGTTTATGGGATCGATGGCGGTTCAGGGATCTCGAGATCGAGCAGCGCCGAACTGAGCGACTTGCCATGCGCATCGAGCGCGAGCGATCGGGTCACGCCCCCGCCGAGCGCGTGGTGCATGACGAAGTTGAGCGCGCCGATGTTGGGCATCTCGTAGCGCACGACCGCGCCGTGCACTAAGCCCTCGAAGCGCGCCTTGACGCGCGCCTCGGTCACATGCGTGCGCAGGTGTTCGTAGTGCGTCGGGTCGTAGGCGATCAGCGAGATGTTCGAGGTATTGCCCTTGTCGCCGGTTCGCGAATGGGCGAGGTCACGCAGCTTCATCTCAGTTACTCCACCGCTCGGCGCGAGCATAGGCGCGTGCGGGCAGGCCGCGGCGCTTCGCTGAGGCGGTCTCCGCTGCGCTGCGACTGCCCTGCGGTGCGCGGTCTCGTGGCCCGTCGCTCAACTCACTGCGTTCGCTGCGCTCTCTTCGCTCAAACAAACGCGACGAGTCAGTTGTGGAAGCGCGCTGCGCGCGCGGCCACGAGCCCTGTGCTCCTCGGCGCCTCAGAGGCGCGCCGCAACCTGCCCGCACGCGCCTTTGCAGCCACCGTGGAGGTGTTTGCAACGAACACCAACCCCCGTGGACTTCGCGGCAAGGGCTGCCCTTGTCGCGATGCGCTGAAGTCGCGCAAGAGCAGCCTTTCGCGAACGGCCGCAGCGGGCCAACAGCAGACACATTCCCATGACTCAACGAGGGAAGTTTCACTTCAAGCCTCCAGCAGCTGAATCGACGTCGAGACGAGTTCGCGCGGCAGCAGCACCGATTGAACTGCCAGCACTTCGCGCGCGCTGCGAGTCGCGCCACCGCCGCCTGCCGGCCCGTTGGTGTAGAGCGTCTCGACCTCGTTGCCGATGCGCTGGGCCTCGACGAGCGACTGCGTGCGCCCGACGACGCGCGCCCGCACTTCATAGGGCTCGGCCGCCTCGCGCGACAGCGTCACGCCGTGCAGCGAATCGACGCCGATCAGGTCGAAGCGGAGTTCATCGCTCTGCACGCCGATGATCTCGAGCCGCTCGCGCACGATCTCGAGCGCGAGGCGTGCGCGTGCCAGTGCGCCGGGGCCGGCATACGAGATCTGTCCTTCGCCGATGTAGCCGTCGGTGTAGGCGACCGACACCTTCAGCGTCGGCGGGCGTTCTCTGCCGCGGCCTCCGCGCACCAGCACGCGGTCGGGCGCCGTCTCTTCGATCGTGACCTGCGAAAAGTCGGCCACCACGTCGGGCTGCAGATAAGACCGCGGGTCGTGGATCTCGTAGGCGAGTTGTTCCTTGCAGGTCGCCGCGGTGACGCGCCCGCCCGAGCCGGCGACCTTCGTGATGACCACATCGCCGCTCTCGGCGACCTCGCCGATCGGGAAGCCCAGCCGCGCCAGTCCGGGCACATCCTTGACGCCGGGATCGGCGAAGTAGCCGCCGGTGATCTGCCCCGCGCATTCGAGCAGGTGGCCGACGACCGTCGCCTGCCCGAGCCGCTGCCAGTCGTCCATCGCCCAGCCGAACTCGTGGACGTGCGGCGCCTTGCACAGCGCAGGGTCGGCGGCGCGGCCGGTGATCACGACCTGCGCGCCGCTGCGCAGCGCAGCGACGATCGGCTCGACGCCGAGGTAGACGTTCGCCGACACGATGCGGTCGCCGAGCGACGCGACCGTCGCGCCGGTTTCTTCCAGCGTGTAGTGGCCGTGGCGGACGACATCGAGCACATCGTCGCCGACGACCGCGGCAATCTTCAGGCCTTGCAGGCCGAGCGATCGCGCGATGTCTGCCGTCGCGCGTGCTGCCGCTACCGGGTTGGCCGCGCCCATGTTGCTGACGATGCGCACGCCGTTGCGCACGGCCAGCGCGAGCACTGCGCGCATGCGGGCTTCGAGCATCGGGTCAAAGCCGCCGCTGTCGTCCTGGCGCCTGGCCTGCTGGGCGAGCGCGATGGTTCGCTCGGCCAAGCACTCGAAGACCAGGTAGTCGAGTCGCCCGTCGCGGGCGAGCTCGATCGCCGGCTCGATGCGGTCACCGGAATAGCCTGCACCGGTGCCGATGCGCAAGGTCTTCAAACGATCTGCTCCTGGGTGTTCGTGTTCGGTCTACGGTAGCACCGGGTTGGCCGCCGCTGCCGCGATCGCTGCATCGGCATCGACCTGCAGCATGAAGCGGCGTGCGACGAGATCGTTGGCCGCCTGGGTCACCGCCGCGACATAGCCGGCCTGGTTGCCGTAGCGCTCTTCGAGCGACGGGCGCGGGTCGCCGGCGGCGATGCGGTTCGCGGCTGTCTTCGCGTACGGAAAGTAGGAGCCGAATAGCCCGGCCAGATCGATCACGCCGGGCTTGCTGTTGTAGTTCCAGCCGGTGTTCGTGCCCAGGCCCGACGCGACATCGAGGCTGCGGATGCCCGCGATGTCGTTGCCGTCGGCATCGACCTGCGGCACGAGGATCGCGTAGTCGCGGCCGAGATAGGCCGGTGGAACCTGGGTCGCGATGCCGGTCTCGTCCTGCGGCTTGTACTGCGGCCCCCAGTCGAGCAGCGGGTAGCTGGTGGCGAGGCCGGTGTAGGTCACGCCCGGTATCGCAGGGAACTGGACCTGCGCTGGCCGCACCAGCGTCGCGTCGGCAAGCTTCGGCACCTGGCTGTCGGGTGGCGTGGTTCCTGAGACAACCCACTCTTCGAGGTCTTGATACAGCGCACGAACGATGCTGGTCGCGGCCAGGTTGCCGTTGGTCGCGTAGACCGAGCCAGCCACTGCAGGTGCCAGGGTCGGAAGGCCCAGCAGATGATGCGTGCTCGCATAGAAGTAGATGCGCGCATTCGCCGGCTGCACCAGATCGACGGTGCCCCACGCATCGGTCAGCAGCGGCGACCCTTGCAGGTCCCAGAACTCGGTGCCGCTGAACCCGATGAAGAGCTTCGGGCAGGTCTTGCTCGCGTCGCAGCGCTTCAGGATGCCGCCGTCGCTGCGGCCCGACACCGCGTCGACATAGCCAGGGTCGAGGCCACGCGTGCCGCCCTGGCCGAAGGCCGTGTGGTCGGTGCGGACGCCACCGCCGCCGCCCGGGATCGCGAAGCGCATGTTGAGGTTGGTCTGGCGCGCGGCGATCTGCGCATACACGCCGTCGAAGACTTGCTTGCCGTCGAGGTCCTGGTTGAAGCCGAGGTGCACGAAGGTTTTCATGAAGTTGCCGCACTGCGAGACACCCGAGGCGATCGTGTTCTTGATCGCGCCGAACACCGGGTTCGCCGTGCCCGCAGCGTCCGCGGGCTTGTTGTGGAAGAACGCGATCACGTCACGCACCGCGGCAAAGCCCAGGCCCATCACCTTCGGGTCTTTGGCGACGTAGACGAGCTCGTAGAAGTAGCGCCCGTCGAAGCCGTTCTTGAGGCAGATGTTGGCACCGTCGGCCGTGCCGGGGAACGGCGTGCTCGCATCGCACTTCGCGAACTTCCAGTCACTCGCGGGGATGAACTCGCGCGGATCGTCTTCGTTGATGCGCCGCGTGAGCGTGTAGCCGGGCAGCGTGTTGTCGAGACTGGCGGGCGCGTACGGCTGCATCGCGCCGTTGTAGGCGCCGCCCGGCAGCGTCAGCGAATTGGCGGTGGACGCGGTCGGGATCAACTCGGCGCGGTACGTGCCGGTGATCGAGCTGCCGTCGGCGTTTCTCGCGACCGGCACCGTCAGTGTCAGCTTGCCGGCGGCGGCCGGCACGTCGCCTTGCCAGGCCGCGGTGAGGAACACATAGCCGCGCGACGCGAAATAGGGGTCGATCCCAACGATGTTGCCGCGGTTCGGCGCGTCGTAGCGCAGCACGCCGTTCGCCTTGCTCATGTCCTTGGGCTTGAGCAGCACGAAGTCAGCGCTGTAGTCGACCTTGCCGTTCGCGTTCAGCGGTGCCAGCGACAGGTCCTGGATGATCGCGTTCTTCGCGTCGCCGGGGTCGACCTCGCCGCTGAACGTGCCGCTGATGCGCTCGTAGGCGCCGACGCTGCCGAAACTTCCGGCGACGTCTTCGGTCTTCGAGATGCTGAGCTTGAAGGCCGCCGGCGTGGTGGCTGGCGAGGCACTGTCGCCGTCGCCACCGCAGGCGGACAGCGTGGCACCGGCGACGGCGAGGGCTGCCGCGAGCACGAGGGTGCGGCGAAAGAATCGCAGATTCATGCTTGTCTCCGTCGAGGATCGATCTTGGTTTGGGCCAACTCTAGGCCGGCTCGGTTAAGCTGTGAAATCGAAAATCGGGATTAATTGAGCTGGAATGCAAATCAATCTGTCGACACGGCAACTGCGTGCTTTCACGGCCTTGATTCGCGAGCGCAACTTCACAAAGGCCGCCGCGGCGAGTCATCTGTCGCAGCCGGCCTTCAGCGCGTTGATCCGCCAGCTCGAAGAGTCGCTCGGCATCCGGTTGTTCGATCGCAGCACGCGTTTCGTCGAGCTCACGACAGAAGGCGCGGAGTTCGAGCGCGCCGCCCGCCGCGTGCTCGACGAAGCGGACAGCGCGCTCGCCGGCGTCAGCGACCGGGCCGCACTGCGGCGCGGCCGGGCATCGATCGCATTGCTTCCCTCACTCGCGGCCGACTGGCTGCCGACGGTGCTGGCCGGTTTTCATGCGAGCCATCCGGGCATCGAGCTCGCGGTGGCCGATGTGCTCTCCGAGCCCTGCATCGATGCCGTGCGCAGCGGTCGCGCCGACTTCGCGTTGGCCGCGACCCGCGTCGAAACCCCCGAGCTGCGCGCGCAGATCTTCTGCAGCGATGCGTTCCACCTCGTGTGCCCTGTCGGTCATCCGCTGGCGCAGGCCGCGAACGTGCGGCCGAAGGACGTGGCCGAGTGGCCGTTCATCCACCTCTCGCGGACATCGAGCGTGCGCCAGTACATCGACGCGGCAACGCACCCGCAAACACTGCGCTCGGTGCTCGAGGTCGATCAGCTCGCCACCGTGAGCGGCATGGTGCGCGCGGGGCTCGGGATCAGCGTCGTGCCGGCGCTGACGCTGTATCAATTCCGCTCGCCAGACATCTCGATCCGGCCGATCCGATGGAAAGGCCTGACGCGCCACATCTACCTGGTGCGGCGGCGCGACCGCGACTTGTCGGTAGCGGCGCTGGCGCTGCACGACTGGATCGTGTCCCATCCACCGGCATCGGCGAACGCGCGTCGGCGGTGATCGATATCGATCAGTGCAAGTGCCCGGGCGGCACGGGTTCTACCGGCACCATGGCCAATCGGCCTGCATCGCCGCGGTCGACCTCCACGCGGTCGCGGCCGCCATGCTTGGCCTCGTACAGCGCCCGGTCGGCGCGTTCGACGAGTTCGTCGAAGCCCTCGCCGGTGGCCCACTGCGCCACGCCCAGCGACACGGTGACCGGCACCTCGCCGGCGTCGGTGCCGATCTGCGAGGCCGCCACGTTGTGCCGCAGCGACTCGGCGACACGGCGCCCCCGGTTCACGTCGCAGTTGCGCAGCACGGCCAGGAACTCCTCGCCGCCGATCCGCGCGAGGCAATCGCCGTCGCGCAGCCGCGCGGCCAGCAGCGTGCCGACCGCGCGCAGCACCTCGTCGCCGACCGGGTGGCCGAAGCGGTCGTTGACCTGCTTGAAGTTGTCGACATCGATCATGCACAGCGTCACGTCTTCCTGGCCGCTGTGCACCAGCTCGACGAGCGGTTGCGCGAAGCCGTCGATGTGCCTGCGGTTGAAGAGCCCGGTGAGCGCGTCGCGGTTGGCGGCTCGCGCGGCGTCGAGCAGCGAGCTGCCCAGCGTGGCGTTCTCGGTCTCGAGCGCCTGCCGATAGCTTTGCAATTCCAGCACCAGCAGCGCGTTGTCTCGCTTAGCGATCAGGGCCTGCAGCAAGATGCGGTGGCCGGTCGCCGCGCGCGCGAGCAGCGTCGTCACGCACATGGTCGTGGCCAGTGCCATCACGCCGAGCACCACGGTGTGCTGCAGCAGCATGAAGAAGACCAGCGGCACCGCGCCGCAAACCACGGTCAACATGCACGCGGGCAGCGCCGCGATGTAGCCGATGCAAGTCACCGTCAGCGGGATCAGGATCCCGTACAAGAGGCCGAACAGTGCGGCCTCGGAGACATGCTGCTGCAGTAGATAAGGCACTGCGCTCCATGCCAGCGCGGTGGCAACGACGAACGCGTCGTGCAGGGGGTGCGAGCGCGGGTCGTCCGGCTCCAGGCGCGCCAGCAGTCGCTGCGCGAACAGCGCCCGGAACTGCATCGCCACGGCCATCGCGAGCACCGCGGCGATGCGTGGCCACAAGGGTGCTTCGTAGGCAAAGCCGCACAGAAAGACCGCGAACGACACCGCGGTCAGCCTGCTGGTGCGGATCGACATTTCGAGATAGCGCTGCATCAGCAGGTAGCGGATGTCCGCCGGCACGTCCAGCATGACCGGCGAGCGCCGCTGCAGTGCATTCAGGACAGAGCGGACGGATGAGTTCATGGCGGATGCTCGATCGGGCGGCACCCGCGGCCCATGATGGCCGCATCGTAACAAGACGCGGCGCGCGCTCACTCGTGGCGGCCACCGCCCGCGCTGAGTTCTGCCCAGTCCAGCTCCTGCACGATGACGCGGAATGCGGCGTCGCCGATCAATCCGTCACGCCGCAGTTCGTTCGCACGCGCGCGCGCCGCCGACAGCGCGCGGCGGCGCAGCGGCCCGCCGGTGTGCAGGTCGATGGTCGCCTCGTCGCTGCGGCTCTGCTGGTTCAGCTCGACCACAGCGGCGTACTCCTTGCGCAGCAGCTTCGCGTGCGGCGAGTCGTCGCCGTCGATCTCGGCGAGCAAGGCGCCGTAGGCATGGGCACGCGCGAGTTTGACCTCGCGCCCGACCGGGTCGTCATCGCGCAGATTCATGCGGCGGATCAGCGGCTTCATCGTCAGGCCCTGAAGCACCAGGGTGCCGAGCACGACCGTGAACGCGCAGAGCAGGATCAGGTCGCGAAACGGGAACGGCGCGCCGCCGGGTAGTGTCTCGGGGATCGCGAAGGCCGCGGCCAGCGTGACGATGCCGCGCATGCCGGCCCACGACAGCACGAGCGCCCCGCCGATCGCCACCGGCGCCCTCGGCTCCGGGCGCCGCTGAGGCAGGCGCGCGAACTTGTAGCTCATGACCCAGGCAAAGCGCGCCGCGATCGTCACCGCCAGCACCGCGAGCGCCACCGGCATGTAGGTGCCGCGGACATCGCTGGCCTCAAGCCGCTCGATCACCGGCCGCAGCTGCATGCCGATCAGCACGAACGCGAAGGCGTTCAGCACGAACACGACCGTTTCCCAGACCGCGAAGATCGGCACCCGCATGCGCGCCGGCATCGCCGGGCCGCGCCGCCTTGCGATCATCATCGCGTAGGCGACGAGCGTCAGGATGCCCGACAGCCCGATGGCTTCGGCCGCCATCCAGACGCCGAAGGTGGTTGCGAACTGAATGATCAACGCCGTCGGGACATCGCGCACGCGCGACATCAGCGGCTGGAACAGGTAGACGCAGGCAACGCCGGCTGCCAGGCTGCCGAAGACCGTCAGCAGCAGCACCGGCGCGAAGTTGGCGAGGTCTAGGTGTCCGGCCAGCATCGCCATGATGGCCAATCGATAGATCAGCAGCGCACTCGCGTCGTTCAGCAGGCTCTCGCCTTCGACGATGGTCAGGAGCTTGTGCGGCAGCTTCACCTGGCGCATCACGGCCGTGGCCGCGGCGGCATCGGGCGGCGCGACGATGGCGCCGAGCGCGATCGCGACGGCCCAGGGCATGTCCGGCACCAACCAGCGTGCGGTCATGGCAACCGCGCCGACCGTGACGCCGACCGCCGCGATGACCAGGCCGGTGATCGGCCGCCAGTTGGTGCGCAAGTCCCGCAGCGAGGCGTCGTAGGCGGCATCGACGAGCACCGGCGCGACGAACAGCGTCAGCGCCAGATGCGGGTCGAGCGTCCAGTGCGGCCCGTCGGGCACGAGCGCGAGCAGCGCGCCGCCGATCGCGAGAAAGGTCGGATACGGCACGCCGACGCGCCGCGCCAGCGCTGCGAGCAGCGCCGCGCCGAGCAGCAGCAGGATGATCCATTCGAACGTTGCCATGTCGAAGCGCGGCCTCCTCCGCCAAGTGTCTCTGCACACTCTAGCCGCAGACGACGCGGCGTTTGCCGCGCGGCGGTCGTGTCGAAGTGGCGCTGTCGCATCGAGCGCAAAATGACGCGATGCGCGTCGTGCCCCGCGCCGTCGCCGCGATCCTGACGGTGCTGCTGCACCTGCTGATTCTGTCCGCGCTCGTTCGCGTCACGGCAAGCGTGATTCGCAAGCCGCCGCAACCGCCGGCAGCGCAGGAGATGACCGCCGACAAGCTTCACGGCGCAGGCGACCAGATCATCGTCAACGTCGACATCCGCCCCGGCTTGTCGACGAATGGGCTGGCGTGCGCCGGCAGCAGCTACGTCGGGGTTGGCGTCACCGCCGAGCCCGGGTCCGAACGCATCATCCTCGTCGGCGACAACACGCCCGCATCTAGGGCCGGCCTGCAGCACGACGACATCGTGCTGAACCCGGTCGTCTGGCAGGATGCCCATCGAGAAGGCGCGCTGCTTCAGGTGCTGATCCTGCGCGAAGGCGTCAAGATCTCGGTGCCTGTGCGGGTGGGCAAGATCTGCATCGGGTAGCGCCTGATGAAACTTGCAGCGCGCCAGCCGCCGCGCAGTCTTGTCTTCAGTAACTGCTGGCCGCGATGGCGCTGCTGATGCGCTTGCGCTCGCCTTCTGGCAGCGAGTCGAGCGTCCGGGCTGCCAGGCGACCGAAGTAGATCCGTGCGGCGACGGCGGCGATCAGGGCGATCAAAGCGAGGGTGGTGGACATGGAAAAGCCTTCCTTTATGTTGCAATGCAGCATTATATAGGGTTAACCCTATATTGCTTGTGCAACAGCGCACACTCGTCATGTCATCGGCGAGTCGCCTGCTCAGGCGGCTGCATAGGCCTGCGGCGCGACGTAGGCAGCACGTGCGGCGCGCACGCGTTGGTGGTTCGCCTCTGCCCACTTGAGCAAGCCGTGCATGGGCTTCAGGAGCGATTTCCCCAGGGCGGTCAGGGCGTAATCGACGCGCGGTGGAATGGTCGGGTAGACCGTGCGTGACACCAGCCCGTCCTGTTCGAGTCGGCGCAAGGTCTGCGCCAGCATGCGCTGCGAGATGTCGGGGATCTGCGACTTCAACACGGTGAAGCGCTGCGTGCCGTGTTCCTCCAGCGTGAACAAGACCAGCATGCTCCAGCGATCGCCGGTGCGATCCAGCAGGTCGCGAATGGGGCAGCGATCTGCAAAGGTGGCGTTCGATTTGTGCAGTGTCATGGTGGCTTTCTTTCGTCCAGCGTGCCCGGTCGGTTCCCTGGCGGTAACTGACTGACCTTTGGCTCCCTCCTTGCGCGAGTGGGCCGGCAAAGAGAACATACCAGAACTTGAGCGCAGATCAGAACTCGGTTCCAAACCAATACCGATTCATTGGACCCGAGTCCGGCGACCCAAGCCTTTCTTACTTTCTCCGGAGCACACATCCATGTCTGACCTCTTGCTCGTCACCGGTGCCGCTGGGCACCTGGGCCAACGCGTCATCCATCACCTGCTCGACACCTTGAAGGTGCCGGCCAGCCGAATCATTGCCACGACCCGCGCGCCCGACAACCTGGCCGCGCTCGCGGCGAAGGGCGTCACCGTCCGGGCTGCCGACTTCGACGACATGGCGTCGCTGTCCGCCGCATTCGACGGCGCAGGCCGCCTGCTGTTGATCAGCACCGACGCGTTGGACCGTCCCGGGCGCAGGCTGGCGCAGCACCGAAACGCGGTCGCCGCTGCAACCCAGGCCGGCGTGCAGCACGTGGTCTACACCTCGATGCCGCAACCCGAGAACTCGCCGCTGCTGCTCGCGCCTGATCACGCCGGCACCGAGGCAGCGCTCGCGGCCAGCGCCTTGCCCGGCTGGACGGTGCTTCGCAATCACTGGTACTTCGAGAACCTGTTCAGGTCGATGCCCAGCGTGCTGGCGATGGGCGGCCAGTGGTTCAGCGCCGCCGGCGACGGCAAATTGGCGAACATCGCCCGCGACGACCTGGCGCTCGCGGCGGCCACGGTGCTGGCCGGCGCCTACACAGGCAAGGCGACCTACACGCTCAGCGGCGCCGAAGCACTGACCACAACGCAGCAGGCACAGGCGATCAGCGCGGCGATCGACAAGCCGATCAACGTGATTCCGGTGCCGGTCGAAGGCCTGATCCAGGGCATGGTCGGTGCCGGGTTGCCCGAGCCGGTCGCGCGGATCTTCGCCTCGTTCGACACCAACACCGCGGCTGGCCGCGTCGCCGCCGTCACCGGCGACTTCAAGAAGATCACCGGCGTCGAGCCGCAGTCGTTCGCCACCTGGCTGGCGGCCAATCGCGGCGCGTTGAGCGGCGGCTGAATCAGGCCGGTGATCGCGCCGCCTTGAGTCGGTAGGCGAGCTGCGCGCGCGTCAGCCCGAGCAGTCGTGCGGCGGCAGCGAGGTTGCCCGTCGCGCGCGCGACCGCCTCGTCCATCAAGCGGCGCTCGAGCGATGGCAGCGAGAGGCTGCCCGCGTCGCCCAGTCGGTCGAGCAGGCTGGCCGGCACGGCACTGGCGTCGGCCGCGGGCGTGGCCATCTGGCCACTGGCCAGGGCGCCGGCCGCATCGACCGAGTACGTCGCCGCGTCGCGCAGCTGCTCGCGCCTGAGCATGTGCGGGACGTCGATCACGCCGCCCTCTTCGGCGCTGATCACGCCGCGCTCGACCAGGTTTTGCAGCTCGCGGATGTTGCCGGGGAAGTCGTAGTTCAGCAGCGCCTTCACGGCGCGCGCGGTGTAGCCATGCACCGTGCGGCCATGCAGCCGAACGTAGCGGTGCAGGAAGTAGTTCATCAGCAGCGGGATGTCTTCGCGCCGCTCGCGCAGCGGCGGCAGGTGGATCGGGAACACGTCGAGCCGAAAGTACAGGTCTTCGCGGAAGCGCCCGGCGCGCACCTCGGCCTGCAGGTCGACGTTGGTCGCGGCGACCACGCGCACGTCGAGCTTGATCGTGCGCACGCCGCCGACGCGTTCGATCTCGCCTTCTTGCAGCGCGCGCAGCAGCTTGCCTTGGCCGACCAGGCTCAGTGTGCCGACCTCGTCGAGGAACAGCGTGCCCCCGTCGGCGCGCTCGAAGCGCCCGGGCCGCGAGGTGCTCGCGCCGGTGTAGGCGCCGCGCTCGACGCCGAACAGCTCGGACTCGATCAGGTTCTCCGGAATGGCGGCGCAGTTCAGCGCGACGAAGGCTTGGTCCTTGCGCGGGCTGATGCGGTGCAGCATTGCGGCGAACAGCTCTTTGCCGACGCCCGACTCGCCGGTGAACAAGACGGTGGCGCGCGTCGGCGCGACGCGGGTGAGCATGTGGCAGGCCGACTTGAAGGCCGACGACACACCGACCATCTCGCGCTCGTTCGGCGCCTCGGCCGGCGCGCCGCCGAGCACGGGGCGCGGCGTCACGGTCTGCGGAACGCCGAACGACTTGGCACTGAGAAAGTCCTGCGCGTTCAGGTAGCGCAGGTCGTCGCTGACATCGCCCCATTGCTCGGCAGTCTTGCCGATCACGCGGCACACCGCGCTGCCCATCGAGCGGCACTCGACCTCGCGAAAGATCACCGGCCGGCCCAGCATGCCGGTCACGTAGCCCATCGCGTAGCCGAGCTGCGACCAGCACGCCGGCTCGGTGCCGATGCCGTAGGCGTCGATGTGCTCGTCGTCTTCGCTCGAGTGGTGCCACAAGAATTCACCGCTGTAGGTGCCGCGTTCGAGGTCGAACTCGAACTCGACCGGCTCGACCTTGACCACGCCCTCGAGCGCGTGCAGCCGCGTGCCGGCCATGAAGGTCGAGCGCGGCTCGCCGTCAGGCCAGCGCTGGCGCACCAGCTGCGCGTCGCGCGCGCCTGATTCGTAGCCGGCGCGCGTGAGCAGGCCGCGCGCGCGCTCCAGCCCCAAGCTGTCGATCAGCTCGCGCCGCAGGTTGCCCAGCGACGAGCTGTGCATCAGCACCATGCGCTGGTCGTTGAGCCAGATGCGGCCATCGCCGGGCGAGAAGAACAGGCACTCGGCGATGTCTTCCAGGCGTGGCGACTCGACGGCGTCGAGCGGCGACGGCTCGCCGCGGCGCATCAGCGCACCGGTGGTGCGGGAGGCTTCGGCCAGCGAGATGCGCGACGGGGTTGGCTTCATTGTCGAATTGAGCAAGCGTGGGCGCGCAGTGTCGTCAGAGAGTGATGATTTGAGCAAGCCCCTCCCCAGGTAAACACCGAGGCCGAGCGGCTGCGCAGCCGTCGATCGGCACCTCGGGAAAGCACCGAGATTCGCCTCGACAGAAGCGGCTGGCGCGAGCCCGTTCGAGCGGGCAGCCGGCCACGGGCGGCACACGCGTTGCGATCACTGGTGCGACAGCGACAACGCTGCATGTTTTCGCCACCAGTCCACAAGGAGACGGCATGGGTGCCCCTGAAGCGATGAATCTGTTGAACGCCGCAGCCTGGCAAGGCCGCGTCCATGTGAATGGCGAATGGCAGCCGGCGCAAGGCGGCACGCGCGACGTGATCGAGCCTGCCACCGGCGAGCGCCTCACGACCACCGGTGTGGCCGATGCCGCCGACATGACGCAGGCGATCGCCGGCGCCTCCGCCGCGCAGCCGGCCTGGGCCGCGCTGCCGCCGCGGGATCGCGCAGCGGTGTTTCACCGCGCCGCGGCGATCCTGCAACAGCACTTTGACGAGCTCGCGCTGGTGATCACCCGCGAGACCGGCGCGATCCTGCCCAAGGGCCAGCACGAGGTGCGCGAGGCCATCACCTTGTGCCAGATTGCCGCGGGCCTGCCGCTCGCCGCGCAAGGCCAGGTGCTGCCCAGCGTGCCGGGGCGGCTGAGCTTCGCGCGGCGTGTGCCGCACGGCGTGGTCGGTGTGATCTCGCCGTTCAACTTCCCGCTGATCTTGGGCTTGCGTTCGGTGGCGCCGGCCTTGGCGCTGGGCAACGCGGTCGTGCTCAAGCCCGACACGCGCACGCCGGTGTCCGGCGGCTTCTTGATGGCGCGCGTGTTCGAGGCCGCGGGCCTGCCCGCGGGCGTGCTGCAAGTGCTGCCCGGCGACGCGCCGGCCGGCGAGGCGCTGGTGTCCGACTCGCGCGTGCCGATGATCGCGTTCACCGGCTCGCCGGGCGTGGGCCGGCGCATCGGCGAACTCGCAGGCAAGCACTTGAAGAAGGTCTCGCTGGAGCTGGGCGGCGCGAACTCGCTGATCATCCTCGACGACGCCGACCCCGACCTCGCGGCCAGCAACGCCGCCTGGGGCGCGTGGCTGCACCAGGGCCAGATCTGCATGGCGTCGAACCGCATCCTCGTGCACGAGGCGATCTTCGGTGCGATCAAGGAGCGGCTGGTGGGCAAGGCCACGCATCTGCCGGTGGGCAACGGCGCGAGCGGCCAGGTCGCACTCGGGCCGATGATCGACGCGAAGCAGCTGCAGCACGTGCATGCGATGGTGCAGGACAGCATCAAAGCGGGCGCCAAGCTCGAAGCTGGCGGCACATATGAAGGCCTGTTCTACAAGCCCACCGTGCTCTCGAACGTGAAGCCAGGCATGCGCGTGTTCGATGAAGAGACCTTCGGCCCGGTCGCCAATCTGATCGTCTTCCGCACCGACGACGAAGCCGTGGCGCTGGCCAACAACAGCCAGGGCGGGCTCGCTGCCGCGGTGATTGGCAAGTCAGTCGGCCGCGCGATGGCGATCGGCCAGCGA
>Ga0307509_10005442_pt1 | contig 17730 bp, 23 predicted proteins | sample 10_EM_MG_FD_202245 | JGI IMG/M metagenome (GOLD analysis project Ga0307509, IMG submission 202245) | Populus trichocarpa ectomycorrhiza microbial communities from riparian zone in the Pacific Northwest, United States - 10_EM | ecosystem: Host-associated > Plants > Roots > Unclassified | place...
AATAGGTGTGTGTATCAATCAATGTATGGCCTCTTAAATATAAATTATATCTCACCTGGAGGACCGCTGAACACGAAATTGGTCGGGATTTGGTCTGCTGGATCAATACCATTTCTGCGATACGCCCAGACAACCTCTTGGAGATGCTGAATTTTCTCAACAACGTCCTCGCGGCCAACGACATCCTCAAAAATATTTGCAAGGTTGCTTGACCCGCTTTCACCACGAGCATAGTCTGGGTCAAAATCCTCCGGGTGAAAGATGACATCAATTGGTCGTTCAGCAACTGTCAATGCGGCTCTTCGCTCCATACAGCGGGTTTTCGCTTCCGAGATCAGATTCTCCACTTCGCCGGCATTGCCAAAGTGAGGACGATTTCTGCTGCGACTGAGAATGGAAAGGGCGACTTTTTTCGCAGCATCGGTCGCATCGAGATCCTGATTCTTGAGTTTGAGCTCGAGAATCGACAACAGTTCCGCGTCATTGAAATCCTCGAAGTTGAACGCATCCTTGATCTTGAAGCGTCGTGAAAGGCCAGGGTTGACATTCTAGATAGTTGAAATAAATCAGGCAATCGTGTCATAATATTTGCGAGAGCCTCATACTTGGAACATTTCATCCATTTTGTCTTTGTAGCCCAACAACAAGACGCAACGGTCCTCTCCTGGTACACTTTGGATTTCCGCCACCATGGTATCAATGACGGTGGTCTTGAATGGATCAGAACGAGAACCAGCTTGATCGCTTCCTCCACTGTATAGCATGTATGCCTATCACAATATCATGCGGTGAATAAAGAATTCTTCGATTGCACCATGATAACTGACCTCATCGATTATCAGAACTTTTCCGATGGAATTCGCTAAAATCGCCTTGGTATTCGCCTCGGATGCTCCAAGAACTGACCCAATGAAGTCAGAGGGGTTTTTGACGACGACTGTTCATTCAGTCGAATTAGTCATGAATTCAATTTAAATTTCTTGAAAGTATACCATCTCCGTTACTGAGAAGCCCAATATCTGCTAAAATCTGACCATAGAGCTTCGCCACAGTTGTTTTGCCTGTTCCGGGAGAACCAAGGAAAACACGGTTGAGCGAGATTTCCATGGGTTCTTTCTCCATCAACTCTCGTCGATAGTTCTCCTCAATGAGGGCCATGAGGGAAATAACTGCGCCCTTGACCGCGCCGAGACCTATCAAGCTTTGTAACTTAACCCAAGCTTTGCTCTTTGGGAAAGTGTTTGAAGGATCTGGACCGATAATGTCGTCTGCAGTCAGGAGGAAATCGTCTGGTTGTTGTCCCTTTCTCCTCGTGTCATCCAAGCGTTGGGCTTGCCTACCCCTGATTCGGTCGATGGCATTTTGGACGTCTCTTGCATTGCCGAAACCTGGACTGCCACGTCGTCGGCCGAGACGACGAATAAGGATTCGTCCATATAGGCCTTGGATCCCACCCTCGACCTTCATCCGCCCATTGAAAGTCTTTGATATGATGCTCTCGAAGATGCACATCAACTCCTCGTCGTTGTAGTCCGCAAAAGGGAGCTGGTAAGGAACTCGACTTTTTAAGCCGGGGTTATGTTCGAAGAATTTTTCCATCTCCTTGTTATACCCTGCTAGCATGAAGACCAATGTACCGACGTTGTTTTCCATTTCCGCCAATAAGAAGTCGAGGACAGCTCCACCTTGGCTATTATGGCCGCTGGTAAGTTGATACGCCTCGTCGATAAAAATGGTCCCTCCACCAGAGTTGACAGCCGATTGAAGAAGTTTCTGAGCACCGTCAATGCCATCGTGAGCTAGACGAGAGCCGGTTGTTTCATAAAAATTGGATGCTGGGGTGACATCCATGGAGGCCAAAAAAATTGCATATTGTCGGGCAATCGTCGTTTTACCTGTGATATTGGTTGAGTCAATGAGAGTATACAATCGCTTGAAGAAAAATAACAACCTGTGCCAGGATTCCCAAGGAGGACCACATTGAATCGTTCTTGTTTTATGGAAGCATGCTGTCGAGTGCTCGCCTCTATTTTGGCGATGACCTGCAGGACTTGTCTCTTTACCTCCTCCAATCCAGTCATATCCATGATGCTGTCGACAGCACTGTTGCCTTTCCCTTGAACCTCTTTCTGTCTTTTCCATTCCTGCGCCGACGGGGAAGGAGGCAACGGTGGGAAGGGTCGTTGAACAAAATTTGAACTTGCAGTACTTTTCGACGAGGCCTCATCACTCAATGAATTTTGAGAGACACCGATGTGATCTTGGGCAAGATCAGATCCGTCGATGGCAGACGCGGTCGTCGTATAAAATTCTCCTGAGGATGAGTCTGACAGACCAAGCACAGAGACCTGGTGCAATGGATCGACTTCAGGGTTTTCGGCTTGAGACAGTGGAGGACTCGAGGCAAATGCCATTGCAATGGCCAAATCAATCTCCTTTTGCTTTAAAGCCCGTGCTCTATCTTCTTTCAGACGGAGATCTTCCTCGGCGCGTTTAATTTCTGCTAGTTTGGCATCAAGAGCATCCATTCGATCTAAATGTGCGTGCTCCTCTGCTTCTCGCCTCTGTTTGCGCAAAAATTCTTGGTCTTGTTTCGTTTTCAGACGCTTTGCCCCTCTTTCACATTTAGAGCAGGTGGTTGGTGGTCCATCATTGCAAGTAGAGGATCGAGGATGTCCTTTTGGACAAAGTGATGAAACTATTTCTTCGCAACGCATCTTTGAGTGGTCGTACAATTGGTGACATTTAGATGGACAAAAATGTTGTCCGCATGAAAGGGTCGCAGCACTATATTCCGATTAAAGTTAATGAGTTGGCGCAACCAAGCGGATAATGTCTAGAGAAAGAACGTACCACGGTGCATCGCATCCACCATCAGGACACGTGGAATCGAAATCTCCAGGTTCTCGCAGGATCGCAGTCTTTTGGGGGTGTTGTTCACACTTGACCGGAAATCCTTCATATACGTGCTTGCTGTTGGCCAACAATAACAAGAGTTTGGTCCAGAGTTCTTTCCCCTTGCGAGCATTCTTGAATGTGTCTGCGTTCCCGATCATGATGAGGCCATTTCGACTACGCGACAGAAGAACATTTAGACGTTCCGGCGAAAACATGAAACCGATCTCCAGTCTTGGGTTGCTCCTGGTCAATGAAACAATGACAATATCGCTTTCTTCACCCTGGTAATTATCTAGGATGAAGGATCATGAGCAGATGTTCTTCCAGACGAAAAAGATGAAAACAGACCAATTGTTGCCAACCGTATTGCCTTCTTGGTCAACTTTGCCTCGGCTGAATTTACCAAACCCGCTCGAATAAGCTCATAAGAATCCAGGTCGCTTAAAATTGGATCATTGTCCTTTTTGAGAGCCTGACGGAGATTTTGAAGTTGTCCGAGGTAGGGGGTAAGGACCACGATCTCATTCGTTCCATAGCCTTGCTGTCCAAGATACTTGACAATCTTCAAAATCATCGAACTTTCAAAAGAGTTTTGCTTTGAAGGTGAGGAAGCATCTCGTCTGTCAGAAATGGAGAGGTTTTCATCTTCTGGGTGTTCGTGGTGAATGAAAACGATATTATCCTGTAGTCCGAGAATGTTGGGTCGGTTAAGAGTTTTTGGAGCATCGACTAGTTCCGGATAAGTAAGTTCTCGAATCAGGGAAGATATTTCAGGGCGCATGCGATGTTGTTCAGTAAGGGTTTTGTGAGGAAAACCTCTTAATATAAGGCGTTCAAAAAGTGACCGGTTGAGATCATATCCCTCTCCCTTCTCAATGGTCAAGAGGTAGTTGTTGACTTTTGGACGCAGTTGCCTGCATAGAGGTATGAGAAGCTGACTTGCAGCAAGAATAAGTATTGAAATGATGCGTACTTATGGTCTCCAATCAAAATTAGTTGGGACGTTTCAGGTCCCAGCGAAGTCAGGACGTGACTTTCGAGAATTTCTCCAGCCTCCTCGACGAGAAGAACATTCGGATTGAATGCTTGGATATCTTCGCAGTACTTGGCTGCTGCAGTCGTGGTACATCCTACAATACGCTTAGTAGAGAGAAGCTTCACCATATCGCCACTTTGAGCGCGCCGCAGTTTTTCTTGAACCTGGTTATACGTGTTTGCAATCGAACAATATTCTGTAACAATTTCCTTGAGAATGACCTCTTCCCATTCCTTCCACAGTTCTCGTCGGCGGCGTTTGGACATGCTCCAAACATCTTTGACATTAGCGTCCTGTAAAAACGATGCGAAGACTCCAGCATCTGAACCGCGTTTCCAACGATCAATGAGATATGTTGGTCTGATTGCGCGGCCGTTTTGATCCACATGAACCATGCCATCATCAGACTCCGGAATGGAAAAGGCTTCGAAGAAGACCTGACCCTCGAATTCGAGATGATTCATGATGTCACGGTAGTGAATAAAAGGTGCCGTATATTTCTGGAATGCCCGTTGTAGACGTTGAAGCAAGACTTCGGATGACTGCTTCAAGGAATCGATAATAGTCCATTGATCTCGGGTCCTCTTCCAAGCTCGCGTTTGCTTTTGCAAAGTGAGGCACTCCGTAGCGGGGGTGCATTTACCTCCCAAGCGAAGCATATCTTCATTCGCAATACCTATGTTTTGAAGTCCAGTCAAAATGTCGTCAAGGGCGTGGTTGGTGTAGCAGACAACGAGAATAGTCTGCGAGCTGTGGCAATACAATGCTTTTGCGACGAGAGCGCCGAGAAATGATTTTCCTGTTCCTAAAAATGAAAGATTCGTCAATTTATTTCACAAAAAGGAGTTGAAATTACTTGCCTGGCGGCCCTTGAATTAAGGATACCGGCTGGGTTAAACTGCATAGCAAAGACGCCGATTGGGAAGCGTCAAGTGTGATGCTCATTTGGGTGGAGAGAATTCCTTGGAGGTCCATCTGGGGATCACGTCGAAGAGCTTCGACGATTGGCGTAGTCGCAGAGGGGAACGAGGCTGATAATTCATTCCCCTTCTTCCATAAAAGCAGCTCCGACGATAGAGGAAGAGTGTTTGTTTGTTGGAGGCGTTTCAGGATGGGTTCGTAGGAAAACATGGGGGTGTCGATTTGAATTAAGACGACATTAGACTCCATCCTGAGCTTGAGAAGAGAATTCTCCGTCATATCATCTTTCCCTTCAAACTGCAAGACGATTTCGGGTGGGTCCTTGGCTAAACGATCTTCGTCGCGTACGATGGTCGGAAATCCAATTATATCGCTTCCGGCAAGCAAGCAAGCCAAAGATTGGTGTTTGAGGAAGTTACGATGTTCGTCCAGATATTCCTTGCGGGCTTTGGCAGTCTTCAGCTTCTTTAGATACAGCAGGTCATGTTGACACACGAGAACGAGCCCCCACTTTGTGCGCTTATCTTCCGCACCGCAGTCAATCTCCTTGACAGACAAACCAGTAATCCTAACACCCCGATGATAACCTTTCTTCTGGCCTGTGGCGATTTGAAGCTCTTCCCGCATTTCATATATCAAATCTTCTCGTAGAAGACGAAATTGATTGTCCAAATGAAGTGCCACGCGTGTCGGTTCTGTCTCCGGATCGTCCAGGACATCTGCTGGTCGAAGAAAGGGAAGTTCCGTGGACTTTAACTCGTCTGCTGTAGGCAGGATAGAAATCTTCCTGAAATCGTCAAAGTCATTATCGTGCCGACCACCGGGGCCTCGACCGAGGTGCATGTCGGTTGAAGAGACGGAGGTGCATGTGTCCAAAACATGCTTGATCCTCTGACCGATTGATGCTAATGGAAGGGAGGTAGAAGAGAGAAGCGTTTGCATGATGGTAAGGGTGTCGTCGTGTGTACGGTAAGGTGTGGCAAGATCGGTTGGCAGGCAGCAAAGTTGAAGCAAGAGCCAGCCAAAAGAAAGCTGTGTTTTTTCGTCGAGGTTCTTATCTAGAAAGGCACTTTTGAAAGGGTTCCAAAAGATAGGAGGATCTACAATCTTGAGGACGATGTCGTACAAATAGTCTCCGCCATTTATGACCTTCAGGTGAGGTGCTTGGAGAAAGGCCAGGAGATCAGAGGCGTGATTGTTGAAAAATTTTGTGGAACGCTCGGAGTGCATGGCTTGCTGCAGTGCGGAAAGTCCAGATTTGCTGGCGATGAGTTTATCCAAGCATGTCGCTGCATCTGGCTGTGCGCAAATGGCCTCCAGAAAGTGCTTCGCGTTGTCCGTCCGCAGAGCGACCTTGCCGAATAAAATGCCATTAAAAACTTTGGTAAGCCTTGCAAGGCGGGGATTGTCCGTATCCATGATGGTGAGGAGGAACGGGAATCAAGGATATCGATGGGCAGCTTTTAAGGGAGCAGCAACGTGCTCGGAATCCCCACGACCAAAGGAAGGTTTGGCCTTAGGCGCCCTCACACGAGGCTGATTACCCATCGAGAAGCGACGAGAGAGGCAACTAATCATTAAACCTTGAGCTTAAAAATTACCACCAATAGTTATCCTTTGCTGGAAGGATTCTGGGGTCCACACAATTATAACGAACAGCCAGGCGGTCTTTAATTGGCTTGTACGAGTTTGCCATTTTTAATTCGAGGATGCTTAGATATTTTTTTCTAAGCCTTAAGATGGAAATATCTCTAATCACGCTAGGTGAACAAGGGGTTTCAAGGCATCTGGGTAGAGACTCACGGAAGGTCAGGAATATATAAACGGGTGGTAGCATCGTCATCTTCTGATAACCGAGAATTGAAGCCACCACAAGAGACCTTGAAGGCAGTTTTCTCTGGCTTTCGCAATGCCTCTGAAATCCTGTTCCATTTTTAGGAATAATTTTACCTTGATGGAAAGTGTTCAGTATGCATTTCAGCTGTTGTAAGTGCAAGGTTTGCTCACTAGATGCCAATCGCTATACAGCGTGCTGTAGCAATACGGCTCAATCTCCATAGACCTTTTAATGGGCAGGCTTGCAATTCTATGATGATTCAAGTTAGTGATACGTGTGGTGGCCGTGATCAAGTGGTGAAATCGTGACGCGTGAAGATTGTACGGAGCACCATCACCTCCCAGATCGCCTTGCGTATCACTAGTCACTACTCAAACGTTAACACCTGCCTTTTTAGACGAGACTCCTCGCGATCATCGATGGCGAGTCTTATCGCAATCCTCGATTTGAAAGGCAAACCACTCATTCAACGGTCCTACCGCGACGACGTTCCCGCATCCTATGTCGAACGATTTCTCCCCCTTGTCCTCGAAATCGAAGAGGAAGGCCACCAAGTAACACCGTGTTTCTCTTCACAGGGAATCAACTACATGCACATCCGGCACTCAAATCTCTACCGTAGGTCCTTAATCTGGATTCCGAATTCTTGCTCACAACGATCCCCAGTCCTCGCCCTCTCAAAACGCAACTCGAATGCTGCCGAAATTGTGATTTTCCTGCACCGTCTCACCCAAGTATTGGTCGAGTACTTCAAAGAGCTAGAGGAGGAGAGCATACGCGACAATTTTGTCATAATCTACGAGCTCATGGACGAAATGATGGATTTCGGATACCCACAGACTACCGAGAGCAAGATCCTGCAAGAATACATCACCCAGGAGTCTCACAAGCTCGAAATACAAGTCCGCCCACCAATGGCCGTGACAAATGCCGTGTCGTGGAGGACAGAGGGTATCCGGTATAGGAAGAACGAGGTGTTTCTGGATGTCATCGAAAGCGTCAATATGCTCGTACGCAATCGCTTTCTCTCTCTCATTTTTATCTAAAACGGTAACAGGTTAACGCGAACGGGAACGTGGTGCGATCCGAGATTCTTGGTGCCGTTAAGATGAAGTGCTACCTCTCCGGCATGCCAGAGCTGCGGTTAGGACTGAATGACAAAGTCATGTTCGAGAGCACTGGTCGAACCGCTCGCGGAAAAGCCATCGAAATGGAAGACGTCAAATTCCACCAATGTGTTCGTCTCTCCCGCTTCGAAAACGATCGTACTATCTCCTTCATTCCTCCCGACGGCGAATTCGAACTTATGTCATACCGCCTATCCACTCCCGTCAAGCCCCTCGTTTGGGTCGAGGCGGCGGTCGAAAGTCACAAGGGCAGTCGCGTAGAATATATGGTCAAGGTCAAGGCCCAGTTCAAGAGGAGGAGTACGGCAAATAATGTGGAGATCTACGTTCCGGTCCCGGACGATGCGGATAGTCCCAAGTTCAGGGTGAGTGGGCAGCTAATAATTTTCATGCTTTACTAATTTTCCCTAGGCGTCGACAGGAACGGTACAATACGCACCTGACAAATCTGCGTTCGTATGGAAGATCAAGCAGTTGGGCGGAAGTCGCGAGTTCCTGATGCGTGCACACTTTGGACTTCCTAGTGTGAAAAGTGGTATGTGCTTCTCGTTTTCCGTTAGTCCCACTCGCTTAACCCGCGCAGAACAAGACTTTGAGAAACGTGCCCCCATCACCGTCAAGTTCGAGATCCCATACTTTACTGTCTCCGGCATCCAAGTCCGGTACCTCAAGATCGTAGAAAAGAGCGGGTATCAGGCCCTGCCTTGGGTGCGGTATATCACGCAAAATGGGGATGATTATAGGTCGGTGTTAACTTGCATCTTTCTTTCGTGTTGGCTGAGTTTCATTCTACAGTTTACGTACGGCGTCGGAGAAAGGTAGTGCGCCCATCATGCCGATTTAAATCGTCGTCGTTTTATCACCATGTTCTTATTCGTTTCCGACTTTGGAAAGATGTTGTTTTTGTATCTGGATCAGCCTGACGTGGGACATTTATGTCGTATGTACGGGCAGAGCGCATCTTCTCGTATGAGCGTCGAGGGGTTGAAATATCCTACCCCAAATCGAGAGGCGGCGTTCTTGACGAGTGCGGCTATGTGATGCGGGCGAGGGACTGCATTACAGTTGATGGCGAAAGGTTGAACTGTGTTGGCGCAAGGTAGACGCTGTTTCCTTATTTAACTGAGGGAAGGGCCGAGGCATTGTAGATGAGCAAGATGTTTAACATGATACTCGAGAATAAATGTTCCCATTTTTTTTTGAAGAAACAAACGTGATGTGGGTGGTGTTCTATATTTGGTGACCTCGACCTCTTTTTTTTTTTTTTTCCGCAGATAGCAACATACTACAATTACTGGAACTTCAATCAATGCATCTTATAATTTATACAAAATTTTGATGCTCTTTGGGATTCTTACTTTTCTGACAAGCGAAATAAGCATATTTTTGACGATGCTTGTGTACACCGATTGCCATTCCTCGCCATTCAACCTCTGACGCTACGCCTACACTATGTGTTCCAGCATTTCAAATTTTCACAGGACCCCAGAATTCAAAAACTGCTGGAAGTGAGGAAGATTGCGTGAGGGCCACTCACCACTGTAAAAACGACAATTACGTATGTATGTTTCGATGCTCAACATCATTTCCTAGGACCCTCCTTCTCACTCCCATCCGGGAGAAAAATCTACGAGATAGTATCCCTAGTTGTGCATCACAGAACTCGTTGGTAAGTATATGTCCACTGCTGCAAAACCAGAACTGTTACTTATTTCTGTTGAACTTCCCAGGGCTGTGTGCCGGCGCTTCATTAAGGTTTTCGAAGGCGTGGGGAGATGGAAGGCCCCGCAGTTGAGATAAGGGCCCTCCCTTGACTGTCGCATTTCTGCCTCACTACCACGATGGATCGTCGTACGGCGAGGCTCCAGAAAACCTTCACTTCTGTTCTTCATGGCCAAGTGAATATCGCTCCTCATCTTGGTCCTCTTTTCCTCGAGGCGATGTACACACAACAAGACCCGGTTGCATGTGCTGGCCAGCTCGTTGCCAGCAGTTCCGGAATACCTGCATTGCAGACCGCTATTCGCTATGACTTATCCTCCAAGTTCCTCAATACTCATGCCACTGCCGTCCTTGAATTCCTTCAAACTCCCGATTTGAAAGATATCAACAATGGTCGCTTTCTCACCGATATTATCATTAAGATTGTGGACCCCCCCATGTTTTGGATGGCGTTTCGGGGGGCCTTCATGAAGGGCGAATTGGAGGAGAGCGCAGCTGCTTCATTTGGATGGCTACTGTTACAACTTTGTTCACTTCCGATAGATCAAGCAACACCTTACCGACAGGATGCAGAGATGTCGTCCATGCTTGCTTCGCTTTGCAGTTCCAGTTCGCAGAAGATTGTAACGTTGGGAACGAAGATTACGGAAATCCTCACCGTCGTTGCAACTCCAGTCACTATGACTGGTCCCTCTGGTGGAGCCAGCCCTGGCGGCCGGCACGACAATGACTTCGCGGATTTCCGACAGATATCGATACTACCCACAAGCGAAGAGCTTCTATCCACTGATCCTCCTTTCCTCAGGCCATCCAGTGTGTTGGAAGATCCCGGAACGGAGTCCAACCGCGTTGCTATCCATTTGGATAACCAATTTCGCCTTCTGCGTGAAGACATGCTTTACGAGATGAGAGAAGAGTTAGATGTTGCATTGGGAAGAAAAAAGGGGCATCACAAAGGCGTCAAGATTGATGGGCTCTCTGTGAAGTCAATAGATCTCGGCCCTCCAGGAAAGCGTTCAAAATGGGGCCTTGTTTGCGTGTGCAAAGAGAATCTCCCCCAACTCAAGGGGCTAGAAGAGAAAGAACGTAGGAAATATCTTGACGAGAAGAAGAATTTTTTCAAACACCAGTCATTGGTCTGTCTCCTTGCGGGTAAGGAGGTTCTTGCTTTCCCTACGATAAACCGCGACGAAACTCGTCTGGCCAAGAATCCGCCGGAAATCATTCTCCAATTTGAGAATACAGAGGGCACACGCTTCGCTCTCCGTAAACTCAAGAGGGAGAATGATATCAAGCTTATTCAAATTGACACGGCGGTATTCGCATACGAACCTGTTCTGAAAGGTCTTCAACAGGCAAACAGTCTCCCACTTTCCTCAGAATTGTTACTTTATAAAAAAGGCGATGTTTTGGAGGAAATACCCATAGCCAACCAAGCGACAAATGTCATTAACGCACTCCGCAAGGACCCGCACACAAACCTCAAACCTTTGCTAGGAACCTCCAGCGACATCCGGCTTGATGCCTCGCAGGCCCAGTCGCTCCTTTCGGGTTTAACACAGAAAGTCTCTTTGATCCAAGGACCTCCAGGTGTGTTGGATAAATTTTTAACGAGTATATTCTGATCCTTCATTTTCTAGGCACAGGAAAGTCTTTCATCGGCGCCTTGATCGCCAAAGCTATTCATGACTTTACAAATCAAACGATGCTTGTTGTCTGCTATACCAACCATGCTTTGGACGACATATTGGAAAGCCTGCTCGACATTGGTATTCCAGAGGCAAGCATGTTACGCATGGGTGGAAAATCCACCGCCAAAACAGAACGGCTGAAACTGCAAAGAAGGCAAGGCTCGGCTCGAAATTGGTCCGTCATTACCGAATTGAAGGGCCAACTTGAAAACTTAAGTCAGGGCGTGGATTCGGCCTTCGAGCGGTATACACAAACAAAGTATTCGTTGACAGATGTTCTAGACTATCTCGAGGTTGAGGAACCTCAATACTTTGAAGCCTTTCGCATTCCAGAATCCGAAGATGGGATGCAAATCGTTGGGGCAAACTCTAAAGCCATTGGCACCGACTACCTGCTTGATAAATGGACGAAGGACCACGATCCTGGGCCCTTCGCTCAGGTTGTTAAGGACTCCAATTCAGATATCTGGACAATGCCTCTCGACGATCGGAAAGGTCATCTTCAGCGATGGAATGACGCTTTACTCGAGGAATCAATCCAAGACCTCTCTGTAAACACCAACGAATATAATCGTTCTCAGCAAAAGCTGCAATACGAATTTAGCTCTGACACTGCCAGCGTTCTACGCAGCAAACGTATTGTGGGCTGTACAACGACTGCTGCCGCGAAGTATCGAGAAGAAATCCAAACATTTAATCCCAACATTCTTTTGGTAGAAGAGGCAGGAGAAATTTTGGAGAGCCATGTCTTGACATCAATAGGACCGGAAACTTCACAAATGATTCTTATTGGCGATCACAAGTAAGTCTTCTTGCTTAGGAAAGGAACTCAAGTCAATTTTTTTCTTCTTTCAGGCAACTTCGGCCGAAGGTTAACCACTACCTTCTAACTGTCGAAAAAGGCGAAGGCTTCGACCTCAATTGTTCCCTTTTTGAGCGCCTAATTCTCAAGGATTACCCACATGAAAGTCTATCTGAGCAACATCGTATGCGACCTGAGATATCGGCATTGATTCGACATCTCACCTATCCTGAACTTCGGGATGCACCTAAAACAGCGAACCGTCCAAATCTTCTTGGAGTTCAGGATAACATTGTCTTTATTCATCATGAAAATCTAGAGGATGAAAATAAACAGCTAGCTGATCGTCACGATATGGCGTCGACATCATCCAAACAAAATTCATTTGAAATCCACATGATTTTGAAGATCGTAAAGTACCTCGCTCAGCAAGGGTACGGGACCGACAAACTCGTCATCCTGACACCCTACCTCGGACAACTCAGCAAACTTCGCGACATCCTCAAGAAAGATAATGATCCAGTTCTTAATGATCTCGACTCTCATGAATTAGTTCGGGCTGGACTACTAAATCCAGCGCAGGCGAAATTGCATAAAAAACCCATACGGCTGGCTACTATTGGTAAGTCAAATCCAAGAACAGATTTTCAGTGACTTATATCCTCCCTCAGATAATTACCAAGGAGAAGAGAGTGACATCGTCGTTGTTTCTTTGACTCGAAGTAACCCAAAGGGCGACATCGGATTTATGTTTTCCCCAGAGCGGCTCAATGTCCTTCTTTCCCGTGCTCGAAATTCTCTGATCATGATTGGCAATGCAAATACGTTCAAAAAGTCTAAGAAAGGCGGGGAACTCTGGCGCGACCTTTTCGATCAGCTTGGACATGGAAAACATATTTATCAAGGCTTCCCAGTGAAGTGCGAACGGCATCCAGACACCAGGGCCATTCTTGGACAAGTAGAGGAATTTGATGAGCTCTGCCCGGACGGAGGTTGCAATTTGCCTTGGTAATTATTTTAGGTTCTTGAGTCTTAAACATTTCTGACTGTCGCATCTTTTATGTCACAGTGGGACGCTACTTTCTTGTCGTTTACATACTTGCACCTCGAAATGTCATGAACTCTCTGACCACTCCAAGGTGAAATGCATGGAGATGATGACCTCGAAATGTTCAACTGGCCACCCACAGGCTTGGCCATGTAGCCGCGGTTCGCCTGAGGAATGTGACAAATGTGAACGAGCGAAGTCTTTGGCCAAAAAGAAACGACAAGAGGAACTTGCTGCCCAGGCGAGGAGAGACGCCGGGCAGAAGAAGCATCTCGAGCTGATGGACAAGCTCAATACAGAGATTGAAGCAGAAAAACGGCTACAAGAGGCGGAACGGCTGGAAAAACAACGCGCGAATGCTCTACTGCAGAAACAGTTTGATCTCGATTCCATGAGGGCAGCTCGGACAATGGCATCCACGAGTAACAATCCTGCTTCTGACACCTGCGGTGCAGACCCACCAGAGACAAATGCCCAGGGTTTGAATACCTCGACCCCCGATTCGACGAACTCACCAATAACGAACTCACCCTTTGCGAACTCACCCTCACCCGCCACAAATGCACCCTCTGCATTTGCCCAGCCCTCCGCAAAGCTACCATTATTCGACAAAATCCGGGGTGCAGTGACATCTGCAATTGCTCCTCTCACTGCTTCGCAACCTTCAAACACGCCACAATCAACCGGGAAAGCATTCAAAACAATCCAGAAATCCGACTCTGAAATCGAATGGAAGCGCCAGAAAGATGTTGAGGGTGCACATAACGATGCAATTGATGCGATCATGGATATGACCGGGCTCGAATCCATAAAGAAGCAAGTCCTCGGAATTAAAGCAAAGATAGATACCTCTGCTCGGCAAGGATCCTCACTTGATCAGGAGAGCTTCAATGTCGTATTTCTGGGAAACCCTGGAACAGGTGTGTCTCCATTCATTTAATTTTGGTCAGTCCTACATATGCTCACGTCTGGATAAGGCAAAACGACCATTGCACGACATTACGCAAAATTTTTGTCATCGACGAAGGTCCTACCAGGAAATGGCTTTGTAGAAACTACAGGTGCTTTCCTCGCAACACACGGTGTCAGTAAAGCAGAAGAAATCCTCCGGGGTTTACTTGGCGGCGGAGCCATCTTCATCGATGAAGCGTATCAACTCACTAGTGGGAACAACCCTGGCGGTCCAGCAGTGCTCGATTTCCTCCTTGCAGAAATGGAAAACCACGTCGGGAAAGTCGTCTTCATCCTCGCTGGGTACAACAAGGAGATGGAAAAATTCTTCGAACACAATCCAGGTCTCAAGAGTCGCGTGCCTTACCAGTTCCGCTTTGCGGATTATAAAGATGAAGAGCTCATGCACATGTTCGAGGGCCATATGAAACAGGCTTACGCAGGAAGGATGCGAGTCGAAGGTGGAATTCAGGGTCTCTATGGTCGAGTTGCCATTCGCCGCTTGGGAAGACGTCGTGGCGCCCCAGGATTTGGAAATGCTCGGGACCTGCGAACCCTTTTTTCCAAAATTAAGGAGCGACAAGCAGTCAGATTAACTAAAGACCGCAAAGACGGCCTGCGTGTAGACGATTTTTTAATGCTGAAGGAGGATCTCATCGGCCCTGATCCTACCGTAGCTCTAAAAGAAAGTAAAGCCTGGCGGGAGTTACAGAGCCTTATCGGGTTGAAATCAGTCAAGGAGTCAGTCGAAAGCTTTTTTGAACTTGTTGAGGAGAACTACAAACGCGAGTTACTCGAGAGGGAGCCGATGGATATGTCTCTCAATCGAGTATTTCTTGGGTCACCGGGAACTGGGAAAACGACAGTTGCAAAGCTTTACGGTCAAATTTTAGCTGATATAGGCCTCCTCAGCAATGGCGAAGGTATGTCTCAAATTAATTCTTTTCTTTCGTTCAGTAGTTCGTCTCTGAGACTCCCTTATAGTTGTCCTCAAAAACCCATCTGATTTTGTTGGTGCGGTTCTCGGAGCATCCGAAGCTAACACCAAGGCAATACTGGCCAATTCGATTGGCAAGGTTTTGATAATCGACGAGGTACGTCCCCCCTTCTTTAAACCGAATTTCCTGTTGACTGGAATTTAAGGCCTATATGCTTTATGGTGGTGGGGGAAAAAATGCCGGCACTGGTGGTGGAAATTCATCAAATCAATTCAAGACCTCCGTCATCGATACCATCGTCGCAGAAGTCCAGAACGTCCCTGGCGAGGACCGTTGTGTCCTTCTTTTGGGGTACACAGACCAGATGATCGAAATGTTCCAGGTACACCAACCCCTCTTCAAATTATTTTCATTCCCAATTGACCCCGTTCATAGAACGTCAACCCAGGTTTATCTAGGCGTTTCAAAATAGAGGACGCCTTCAATTTTGAAGATTTCTCCGAGGCCGAGCTTTTACAAATTCTGAATCTCAAGCTAAAGCAACAAGAACTCGACGCAACTGATGAAGCCAAAACAGTCGCCCTGGAGCTTCTTGGTCGCATGCGGAACCGCCCAAATTTTGGAAATGGAGGCGAAGTCGAAAACATCATCACCCAAGCCAAGAGTCGCTGTGTTGCTCGACGGGCTAAGATCCCACGCTCGGAAAGGACGGACGACATCGTGTTTGAACCTGGGGATTTCGACCCAGATTATAATCGCGTGGCAGAAGCCACCACAAATCTCGTCAAGCTGTTTAGTGATGTGGTCGGAATGGATGATATCGTGGAGAGGCTCAAGGGTTACCAGGAAATTGCATTCAACTGCAAGAAGCGGGACATGGACCCACGCAAGTTAATTCCAATGAATTTCGTGTTTACAGGCCCACCTGGTAAATCAATGCAATTCCCAAGATGTGATTTTTTTTTTTGACTTTCCTCCAGGCACAGGAAAGACGACCGTCGCTCGCAAAATTGGACAAGTCTTCTATGATATGGGTATTCTGGGGACCGCAGAGGTAGTTGAGTGTTCATCCTCGGACTTGGTCGGACAATACGTTGGACAGACTGGCCCTAAGACCAAGGAGTTATTCGAGAAGGCCCTTGGCAAAGTCTTGTTTATTGACGAGGCGTATCGTCTGGCCGAAGGTCATTTCGCGCAGGAGGCGATCGACGAGCTCGTCGGGCTTCTTACTCACGCAAACTTCAAGTCAAAGCTTATCGTCATACTAGCTGGATATGAACAGGATATGAATCGGCTACTGTCTGTCAACACAGGCCTTTCAAGCCGCTTTCCTGACCAGGTCGTCTTCTCAAATATGGGTGCTGAGCACTGCATAATTGTTTTGAAGACAGAATTACAGAAGGAGGGTGTTTCGGTGGTTGGCTTTGATGACACATCATCCACAGTATACATTGATATCAAAGAACTCATCCGCGACATCGCCGAACTCAAGGACTGGGGAAACGCACGGGATATGGTAACACTTTCTAAGGAGATGATCGGTTGTGCCCTCAGGTCTTCAAATAGCAGTGCTGGAGGTGCCCTCGAAATTTCTGGAAAAGAGGCTGTTGATGTGGTGAAGAAGATGCTCCAGGACAGGCAGAGACGAACTAATATCACCAGCAATAACCGTCGTCGCGATCGTATGCTGAATTTACCTCAACAAAGCTCCACACCAACCCCTCCGACACCTCCTGCAACAGGTACTGCTGAGAATACCGCTACTGCGCAACCGCCACCGCCGCCGCCACCACCCACCCCACCAGCGACGCAGAAACCGCCTCGAATGCCAGCGCCTCAACTGCAATCGCCGCCTCGTAGTCGAGGACAAAACGCCGCACGAGGCCCTCGGGGCCGTAATCAGAACAACGGAAACGGCACCGCTCGCACGAGAGATGGTCCAGATAACTCTGGAGCAGCAAGACAGCCGCCAGCAAATGCCCAACCGCCCCAATCATCAGCCCCGTCAATTCAGCCCTCTCCGCATGTCCGGGATCCCGGTGTTTCTGATGGGTTATGGAGGCAGATGGAGGCCGCCAAACGAATTGCCGCGGAAATCGAGCAAGATGCAACAAACAATATCAAAAGACTCGCGCGAGAAGTTGCAGAAAGGCGGAAGAAAGAGGACGCCGAGAAGAAGAGGATCCAGGATCTACAGAGGGCGGAGGCACAAGCGAGAGATGCTGAGCTTCAACGGCAGCAGGAGGAGGCGCGGCTCAAGGAGGTTGCGGAACGTGCCGCGCGAGAGAAAGCAGCCGCTGAACTCCGAGCGAGGCAAGAGGCCGAGCGACAGCGAAAGGAACAGGAAGCGAGGGAGGAGGCACAAGCGAGAGATGCTGCACACCGGGCTGAGCTTCGACGGCAGCGGGAGGAGGCGTGGCGCAAGGAGCTCGCGGAGCGTGCGGCTCGAGAGAAAGCAGCCGCCGAACTCCGGGCGAGGCAAGAGGCTGAGCGACAACGAAAGGAACGGGAAGCGAGGGCGGAGGCACAAGCGAGAGAGGCTGCACACCGCGCTGAGCTTCGACGGCAACAGGAGGAAGCTCGGCGCAAGGCGCTCGCGGAGCGTGCGGCGCGAGAGAAAGCAGCTGCTGAACTCCGGGCGAGGCAAGAGGCCGAACGACAACGAAAGGAACGGGAAGCAAGGGCACAGCAGAAGCTCCGTGAACTTGGGGTTTGCCCACACTGCTGGCACTGGCTCATTTAAGTCAACAAAAAATGAT
>Ga0307509_10005443_pt1 | contig 17728 bp, 19 predicted proteins | sample 10_EM_MG_FD_202245 | JGI IMG/M metagenome (GOLD analysis project Ga0307509, IMG submission 202245) | Populus trichocarpa ectomycorrhiza microbial communities from riparian zone in the Pacific Northwest, United States - 10_EM | ecosystem: Host-associated > Plants > Roots > Unclassified | place...
ACGACGCCTTGGACCGAACCCAAGCCGCGGGGGATATGTGCTACCGTGACGCCAACGGTTACCCAAGGTGTTCAAGTTCCTCGGGCGGTACATCAATGACAAGGAGCATCTCCGCTATCCTGGTTCTTACTTTTCTTCTTCTCTCGTTGCTTTGTGCGTGAGGCCCTGGTCTTGTGGTAGACACCACGTGAGGTAGCTGTGGTTTGCCGTGGCCTGTACGTTTGTGTAGTAGCGGCGTGGATCCCAGCGGAAAGCGAACTATGTTTTTGTTTCACTCAGCGGATCGATGCGGGAGGTCCGCGGGTTGCCGGTCCCATGTCGTCAGACAATGGAGGGGCTACATCATCAATGACATAGTTATTCTCCACCTCCTTACTCCCGACCAAGCGTATATAAGTGAGCGGGATATGCTAACCCCTTCACTAAAATGTCCTCAGGAACTTCTATCTCGAACGCTGATGTTCACCAGTCAGTCGTGTCCCAATCAGCTCACGACCAAGTGTAAGCGCGTGGTCACCGTTCAATCGTGGATGTCGTGGGTTGATCCCTCTGGATTAGCACCAGTCGCCATCATGAACTGTACCCAGAAAGGCCCGGGTATTCACCTCCAGAAAGTGTGGACCTCGACAAGGTCCTCAAAGTAAAGTGAGTTGCGTTCCCCCCGACAACGCCACCTCGGAATGATCCTGACTCACACCGCACTGGCATATTCGTAGGCAATCTGGTGGGAGCTTCGGAGACGCATTCGGTCGCCCACGCGAATTGCAAGGGGAAGTCAGCCCGAAGCGGGGTGCGTCGATCGACGCCCAGCTCAAAGCTGAGGATCATGCGTTGCTCGAACAAAAACGAGCCCGCAAGGCCGAGTTCGGACCCAAGGAGTAAAACCATCGCGTCCAATTCAACTGTACCAATAGCGGCTGAAATATCGAGGATTGTTTGTTCCGTTCCCCCACTCCAGTGTGGCTCGCGCTAATGTGTGGGCCGAAAGACCGATCGGGGCGCTGGACTCAGCCGCCGCCGTCTTGTGATGAATTCCGACACAGGTGTACCCAGGGCGATGACTCGTGGTACCTGCGTTCGTTGGGCATTTCACCAGACAGGATGCACGAGGTATTGTATCGGATAATGAAATATCCTGGAATTCTTTCCGTCAACGGTCTGGAATACAAACCCAGGATCCGATACCTCTGATGCATAGCCCTCCGGTATGGGATTCGTGAGAATTTTTGACTCACAGAGACTCACGAGACTTTCCCAAACCAATTTAATAAGTCGACGCGTCCAAGCAACTCATCGCTCAACTTCCTCTCTGGCCATGGAGGCCCAACACGCGAAACACCCCGGCCACGGATTGACCATCCAGCAGCTGCTGCACGCGTTGACTGAGGAGTTGTCGGCACAGACAACCTCAGGACAGTTGGCTTCGGACTTGTGCGGGGTACGTCTCCGTCCACCCGTTCCGTTCCAGCCCAGCCCTCACACTGCGTTTGTAGCTCCACCATATGGAACTAGAGGCCAAACGCGCCATTTCCACAATCCACGTCTCAATGAACACTTTCCCGAAAATCAATCGTCTCCCCCCGGAAGTCCTGGCCCTCATTCCATCCTTCCTCACCTCCTACAAGGACCTTGTTTTCACCACTCACGTCTGTCGTCACTGGCGCAATACAATTACCGCTTCCCCTCCGCTTTGGTCATCATTCGACAACGATACGATGGACCAGAATCTCGTGGCCACATATCTAGACCGTTGTGGTGATTCACCACTCGACGTATCCTTCAGCTCGGTGCTCAGCAAAGACCTCCACCTCCTGGTAAAACTCATTCCGCATTCGTCACACATCCGTACAATGCGTCTCCCCTGCATTTCTTGGCGCCACATCTCAGAAATTTCAAACGCTTTCGATACAATTCTCCCACTACTACAAGACGTCGAGCTCAGCATCAGCCATGACCGCCCATCACCTCGATTCCAGCGGTCGTTCCTCGCCGGGGCTACAAACCTTGTTTCACTCAACCTATCCGACTATAACATGCTATCCGGCACTCTCCTCCATTTCATCATCCCCACTTTAACTCACTTGACGCTTTCATTCCGCGATCCCCGCATCCCTCTGGTCGGTGAAATATTAGAACTCCTCCGGACTTCGCCCGTGATCGAAGACCTGGACATCCATGCAGACATCGTGCTGGATACAACCGAAGAAAACTCCGGCCTCCCCGATCATTTCGAACAGGTCGATCTCCCCTGCCTACGGAACGTCCAGTTCAGCTGGACCGCGGCTCGATCTCAATATACCCTCCTCGCCCATATCCAACACCCACCTGATTGTTCCATCTCTATGCAAACGCGGTCGGACAGCGACATTGCACAACCACCACAAAACGTCTTCCCGAAATCGTGGGAGGCGTTCTCACTTCCGGACACCTCCGACATCACACTCCGGATGAAGCGCGAGGAGTTGTCGACTGAGTGTACGGTGATCGTCAAGAAATCCAACGGTTCTTCGGCATCTGTCTCCCACGTTCAGGACGTCAGTGGCTATATCTCGCCGGATGGTGATGGAAATCCGGTCATGGAACCCGGGCGCGACCGAGATGATAATCACATCCTCTCAGATGCGATTACGTTTATTGGGAAGCTGCCCCTTCGGTGTATTCGAAAGTTTGCGTTGGAAGACCTCAAAGCGGATGAGATGTCCAAGCCGGAGTCGTTCGAAATTCCACCAGCGCTCGTCAGCTTGATCACTTCGGAGATGCAAAACCTGACGACTCTGACACTCACCAGGACTTGCGTGTCCGAGTTGTTGGGGATGCTCACTCCGCCTCCACTTCCTCCTCCTACGTATCTCGCTGGCCTCTTTGATTCCGACGTCGCGCCAGAACCGAACACACCTCCATGCCCCGCTCTTAAGGTCCTCGAGATGCGGCATACTTCTTGGGTGACGTCAAGACACTGCCCTGAGGTCTTAGCGCTGGCCAAGGCCAGGAAGGATGAGGGGACTCCTTTCGAGAGGGTGTTCTTCTGCTCACCTTCCGCGCCAAAGAGCATGACCATGGGTCTATCTTTGTACGTGGGGGACGTTGACATCCAAAAGTGTGATGGGTGTGAGTGAATGGCTGGGGAGCACTTGCACGGTTTGTAACACCGGTACCATTGCATGGGGAATTCTCCCGCTATGGATTTACCAGAGTTTCTGGGAAATGGGTCAACCATACCCCTGGGATCTCGGAAGTGGTGGGGCTGTGAGAGGGCTAGGGTCCCATCACCTGCTCGAGAGCGTGGAAGTCCAAATGGTATGGTGGATCTATCGTAATCACTACAATTCAGTTTTAGTACCCTAGACACAATACGCATACAAAGTATCTCCCAGGTAGGATGTGCATGGTTACAACGTAGAGTAGGTAGAAGTTTATTATAAGACCCATACAGGGTATTAGTAGAAGTGCAAAAAATCGGGTATCAAACAAAGTGGAACGTGAAGCAAACTCAAGCCATATTCCAGTACTCCAACCACTTCCCAACCTCCCCAACGATCCCTCTCATCTCACCCAACCTCGGCAGATACTCGATCGACCGCTTCATGCTCAACGTTGGGAACCCCATGACCTCGGATGGCACGGACGGACTCTCCGATGACCCATCTAGATCCGTCCTTTGGAAGAAATCGAGGAGTCGCAAGGCGCTGGGGTATTCCTCCGAATCCTCGTCGTCATCGATGCGTTCTAGGCGGGAGACCCAGTCGCGGTAGTAGACCAGTGGGACGGAGAGTATGTCCGCGGTCGGTTGGATCAGTGAGTTCCAAGGAACGGGATATGGGTGAGCAAGATGGAGGATTTGGGTTGGGGAATCTCGCATGTCGGCGATCGCCTTGGCGGCGACGTCCAATGGTACGAAAGATACCGTCTACGGACAACAGTTGTTAATCTCGTTGTGCGTAGTATCGCGAACGATAGACCCGTACCTTTTCCCAGGATGTCAAAGGTAAGCAATTCACACAAGACGCAGATTGTATCATAGAAGGGAACCAATTCGACGAGTTCCAATACCCGTTGAGACCCCCGCTCACTTGTCCCGTCCGCACAATTACAACTTGCAAAGGAGTACTAGTCGCGGCCTCAATAAGAAGCGCCTCCGCCACCCACTTTGATTCTCCGTATCCTGATCCCACGGCCGCCGCGGCAGGAACGGCATGTTCGAGTACGGGTAATTGATTCTCCAACCGAGCAACGGCTGCCACGGAACTGACAAACAGGAACCGCGGAGGTTTGGACAGTCGACAAGTTAGGGCGAAATTGATCAAGCGGCGAAGATCCGCGATGTAGGTTTCGAAGGAGAGTAGGGTTAGATTAAAGTCTACCCTCCAAGCTGCACAAGAAACGGCGACAAGTGTTTAGCCAAGTGGGAAGATAATAAAGGGGGAGGGAAGCATCGCGACAGGCGACGCGGCGTACCGAGGTGCATAATATGCGTTAGAGAATCCCGCATCTAGGATACGGGTTCGTGTGAGGAAAGGGGTAATGATAAAGCCGTCGCATACTTACCTCCTGTCGAATTGACTCCTCCAAACCCAAACCCGGGCGGGCCAAGTCTCCTTCCAGAATCACGAGCTTCTCCGAATGAATCAAATCCCCCCTGAGGCCCTGGCTGATGAGGGCAAGCTTCTGCCGTGTGATCAAAGGAAGACCGTTCCTGTGGAACCGATTGAGTGCGTAGACCTTTTCGACCTTCGGAGATTCGAGTAGTTCGGCCAAGGTGCTCGCTCCGATGCTCCCAGTGGTCCCAGTGATCAGGACGACGTCCCCGGAGTACTTATTCAGGGGGGTTGATTGGGTATGTTCCGGGAAGTTGGAACCGTGTTTTTTGACCAAAGTGAGCATTTGATCAACCTCAGAGTGGATGATTTGCGCTATCTCTCCCGGTGATACCAGGTCGGCAAGAAACACCCCCAACGCGTTGATGGTGGGATGCTCGTATACGAACGCGGTCGAAATATTCCGAGTGTTGACCCCGGTGTACGAGCGCAGGCCGTTGAGGATGATCTTTCTGATCCAGGTCGCCTGAAGACTGAGAATTTCCGTGTCAGCACCAATACTCGTTGTGGGAGATGGGTGTCAGTCGAACCTATCGCACCCGTACGCGAAGAGATCGTCGTCATCCCCCAATGTTGTCGTCATCACGCCGAGCACAACGGCCCTGACGTATACTACGGATTCCTCGAGTAGTAGAGTCGTGGGGGAGTTTAACCCGCTGATGGTAGTATCCTCAACCGTTTCATAGAGTTCTTCAATCTCGGCTTCGTAGTCGGCGATGACTGCTTTCCGACGTGCGTCGCCTTTAGCGGAGTACACGAAGGGCTTTTCTTCTCTCGATACGAGGATCATCTATTGGGTTCTCATCGTCAGGAAGGGTTCATAAAAGCACTGGGGTGCAAACAAACCTCCTTGAATATCCTCGAATGCTGAGGTGCGCACTCGTTGACCTTACTTATGCTATCCCTAGGAAAGCAATCAGTGATTCCTTGACCCGCATTACTTCCAAGAGCCACGTACCATATGAGGTTGCGAAACTCGGCGAACTTCTGTCTGTCGTGACAATCGAACTGAAACTCCGGGGCCGGGTCGATGATAACCCCAGCGTTGAATTTGCATTGGCCGAACATCACTGCGGCACGAATACGGGGATCCTTCCTCATGATCGCCTCTGTTGGGCTTTCGTCAGCGTTAGAAACGTCTGGCGCTCTAATAGGAACTAACCTAATGGGGAAGGGTTCGTCTAGAAGAACGCATTCGTCAGCTCATGGGCTTGGCTCCAAGAAGCAAAATCACCTTCTCGCCTGTGGAATGCACGATCTGGTCGTCGACCCGGCCGTGATACTTCCAATACCCCGCCAACGTCGGGTGTGGTACAAGCAAATCACTAGACGCGTACGAGCATCCGCCCGCCGCGTATGTGTTGAGCACCGCTGGTAAGTGCCTTGGGTTAGGCTAAACAGGGCGTAGTTCAGCGTCTGGTAGTGAACAGCATATCTGAAACTCACAGCTACGATGAGTTCGTACGCCCCGCTACCATCAGAAACGAAGTGCGGTTGTATGTACGGAGCGAGGGTGAAATACTCCCAGTCGGCATGGGCCCGCTCTATCGCCAGAATGAGGGTGCGTCCAAGGACAAAGGCGGCGGTAAACACGTACTCGGAATAGTCGACACAACCGAAAGCTCGGAGCTGATTGAAGACTCATCCATAAGTCCTAACCGGGCTTGGATAACCGCGTAACAGCGCACCTTGCATACAGGCACATGAGTTGAACCTTCTCTGCGGAAAGGTGGTCCCCAACTGATTTGGTGAGTGGCCCACCTCCATAATACTACCCGGGCGTTTTAGTCACGCGTCGGGACATCATCGGGGTGTCGGGGGGAATTCACCAAAGCCTTAAGACTTCTCAACTCCCCTACAGATCGGGGCGACTGTGACCAAACCTTCGGCACAGTCAGCGACTCGGCGGCACGAGAGGAAACACGAGGAAACCATACCTCGATCAATGCGGGTACGGCGAACACGATGTCACTTTTCCAAGATAGCCCAGGTGAGCGACAGGGAACCCTCGGATCCGGAAGGAAAGGGAGACGGACCTTCTAGTCTTGGAGAAGCCTTCCAAGACAGTCTGAGGTGTCGGAAGAATAGGGGGTGCCTGAGGTCGGAATGAAGTGACCACCATTCCACATGACATCTGTGCACGAATCGGTTCAGTGTCCTGCGCGGCGGCCTGAAGCTGACGGATAACGGGAGACTTCTACATACCGACCACAAGGCGGCTATCATTCCCAGCCCGTGGAACATCGGCACGGAGTGAAACGAACACCGCAAGCCACAGAAATCTTGTTCGCCGTAATCTGCGGGGCCCGAGGTCGAACGGTATTAGGCATCCGTGCCGAGCCATCAAAAGATGGGAAACTCACAGGGAAATGCTGCCATAAGGGCGAGTCCATGATAAGACCAGTAGACCGGTTTGGGCCATTCGGTTGAACCTGGATTGGGCTCTCCGTGAGTCGATCTTATACAAACTTGGTAGTCATGGGAGAGACCTGAAGAATGAACAATTAAGCCCGCCCGGTCTTGTCGTCGCCATCCCAACGGAGGTAAAAACTCGTCGGTATCGATCGCCGTTGCCGAATGAGTTAAGAATATCTCATCAAAGGCAGGCATCTGGGCCGCACTCGGGGGAGTTCCTCCCGAATTTCGGATGATATTGAATGCAGCAGCCGCTAGTCTGTTTAATGACGGCTCGCCACCGACAAGGATTGCCGTAACCCCTGTCGTTTCCAACAAGTGAGCAATTGCGGGTGCAGAGTTTCTGGGAGAGATGGGAAAGAGCGTGGCTCCAGTGCGGAGGACGCTGAGGTTGACCGTGAGGTACGTGAATGTATCTGGGGATAGCAGTCACCATTGAGTTCAAGTTTTGGACCAGATGGGGGTGTAAATACCTGTAGCCGCGAGGACCGCAATCACTGGTATGTGTTCGGGATCCAGAGGTAACGTCAAGTTGAAGAGTGAAAGGACATGTCGCCCAGTCCGATGAATAACGGGAACCAGTCTCTTCCAGGTGTAGGCGTGAACGTCATTTGGTTTCGAAGGTGACGGATCGTCGAATACAAAGACGGGATGATCAGGGCTATGACGATACTGCCAGTCATAGAGCTCGGGAAGCGGGATGGAACCGTCCAGAGGTGGTGGTTTAAAAGTGAAGGATTCGAGACCCTGGGAGCAGGGGGGTTCCGGCAGGGGAACGAAATAGCTGGGGTCGTGAGCGGGCACTATCATGGCGGGATGGGAGGGGGAGTGATGGTAACATTGTCGTTTCTTTATACAAAACAAGGTCCCCCACAGTTCGAAGCCGAAGCTTCTAGTGGACGAATGGCTCCCAGAGGGAATGCACGCTCACACGTTTCGCACCTTTTCTCCCCCACTCGCGTGGGCGCCTGCGTTTGAAGCTAGCTTGCCATCAACCTCCATACGTAACACGCTGGAGTGAAAATTGAATGCCCATTGCCGGCGCATCGCGAATTTCGACGGGATCAAGAATCCCCTGGTGGGGGTTGAGTACGCGACGCGAAGGGGAACGTTGGAGAGGATATTATTAACGTTGTAGCCAACGTGGGTGATAATAGTTCGTTTGTCACGAGAGTTTGAAGGGTAGTCTCGAGCCACATGAAGGAAACTGTGAGGATTGCGAAAATGCAGCGGCCCAGTACATTGCAGTCGGGCGGCCCGTCTTGGACTTGTCACCGATGCCTTCGCGATCTGATGCGTTTTCCATTTTGCACTGAGGGACCCCATCTATTGCCATGACGTGAGGGAAGCCACCACGGAAAGTTGCGCATGTACGTACCCTCGGATTTTCTTTTTTGGGGTGGCCGGGTGCGCAAATTCTGTGGGGTCCGCGCCAAGGCGATAATTTTGCATCGCCCAGAGAATGTATCTGGGCCACTTGTGAGGTGAAAACGCGAGTTTTCCGACTCCCGAGGCTCACCGCCGGTCCTTGACGTCCAGCCCTTGCTTTTTCAACCCGGAACCGTCCAATTTCCATAACTCATCCCATTTCTCGACCTTGACCTTTGTTTCCGCGGACCTTCCGATGGATTTGAGAAAGTCTTCGGCGGAACCGATGGCACCTGGGTAGCCGTCGACGGGGTAGTCGAACGTGTCAGCGGACGCGTTCCGGAGGGAGACGGAGGGGTAATATAGTCGCGTACCTCGACGAGGGGGTATCGGGCGGGCAACGGCAGCGGTTTGCAGACACCTAGACAGAGACGGGACGAGCGAGGTGAACTTGGCGGCAGACGAGAGCATGATTAGTGGTGAGAAATTCACGGCAAAGTCCGGTTTTGGTTTCCTCTCATTTTGACCAAACAAGTCGATATCGTCCCAAACCACCAGCGAAACTGGCTCAAAGTTGACTGCGTTCTCCCTATGCACTTCTACCGGGCCCTGTCACTCTGAGACATCGTCGGTGATAGTAACTTGTCCAACGCCTTCCAAAAATTTCCCCGCCATCCAGGGATCATGAACTCCAGGGTGTGTTCCAGCCGGCACAAGTTGAGTCCGCCCTCGGTCCCCAACGAAGGAGCCCCTTCGCACCACTACATTGTCCCGGCGTACATCTCTTTTTTTAACCGGATTTTTTTGGCGAAGGAAGGCACATTTTTCTCGATTCCCTGACCTCTGCAGCAGCTCGACTTAGACGACTAAGATCCTCGTTGTCCCCCCTCGTGGACGAGCGCCAGCGATCCGGTATAGCGCATCTATGACCTCACCTGTGTTGTGACGGCTCGCGGCCATTCAACTCTCTACAGCGCTTATTGCCCGCGACCTGTACCCCTTCACTATCTCCACGTCTTGTCACCGATCCCATCACTGAGGGACGATTCGGGTCAACGATGGATCGTCAGCTCTCCCGACCAACCGCTTCAAGTTTGTCATCCCCCATACACCAAATTACCGTCTGTGGGTGACAGACACTTCCGTATAAAAGCTCGGCGGATCGCAGCTGGAGTTCCTCACCAAGTTTCGTTTTCTCTCGTCTTTTTCTTCACCCAACCTTACACTCCCCTTAATCTCAACTTCTTACACTCTAATCTCTGTCACCACCAGATCCAACTAAATCAACCAGCATGTCTTCCCAGCAAGCTATCCAGGAATTCGTCTCCCCCAATGGCGCCGTCCCACACATCCCCACCAACATGACCATCGCTCAGTTCTTCCTCGACTACCAGCACCCCAATAGGCCCGTTCGTCCTGAGAACGCCCCATGGCTCATTGACAATGACACGGGCAGGAACTACCACCTCGAGGAGATCCGAACTCGTACCTATGGTCTCGCTAACATCATGAAAGCCCGCTGGAACGTCGGCAACAACGACTGTGTCGCATTCTTTACTCCCAACCACGTCGAATTCCCCATCACCGCCTGGGCTGCGCACAGGCTCGGTGCTATCGCCGCTGCGGCAAACCCCGCCTTCTCCGTCGACGAACTGTTGTACCAGCTCAACACGACCCAAGCCAAGTTGCTTGTCGTTCACCATACCATCTTCAGCACCGGTTTGGAAGCCGCCAAACTCGCTGGACTTTCCGAAGATAGGATCGTCGTCATTCCTAACGGTGACGAGCCCGCCCCCGAAGGCTTCCAGACTCTTGATGAGCTCGCCGAAGAGGGCACCCGTTTGTACCCTGAGCCCCTCTTCGACGAGTCGTTCTTGGCTGAGGACGAGGCCAAGACCAAGATTGCTGTAAGCATTCTTCTCCGAAAGAAGTTTCGTCTTCGCTGAGTCGCCTCTTTTCGCAGTTCTACAACTTCTCTTCTGGAACCACTGGAAAGTCCAAGGCCGTCGCCATCTCGCACTACATGGTGATCGCCACTGTGATGATGTGTGCTACCACCTACCAGGTCGGCAACCCCGATGCGCCGCAGAGGTTCCAGCCAGGTGACGTTGCCATGAACAGTGAGCCTCCATTCTCCCATATCCTTTAATTGTCGCTGATCAACGGTTTGCGACTCGCCTTCAGCCTTGCCTCTCTACCGTGAGTGACACCCTTTCACACCAAAATGTTCGATGCTGACGATCATGCCTAGACATCTATGGAATGTTCTACAACTTGCTCTTCCAGTTGTACTGCGGCAGCTCAGTCGTGGTCATGCCCAAGTTCAGCTTCACAGGAATGCTCCAGAGCATCGTCAAATACAAGATCAGCAACCTCTTCCTTGTCCCGCCCATCGCCGTCATGCTCTGCCAGCGCCCTGAGGCCAGGAAGTTCGACCTCTCCAGTCTTCGCACCATCTTGAGCAGTGCCGCCCCTCTCTCCGCCGAACGATTCAAGCAGCTCACCGCCCTCCTCCCTCAAGTTGCCATCTTCCAGTGCTATGGTCTCACCGAGGCTGGTATGGTCGGTATGGAAACCAACGGCGAGCAGCGCGACAAGCCTAGTGTCTCTGCTGGCGTTCTCTTACCCGGTATCGTCGCCCGTGTCCAGAGGGCCGACGGTACCTACGCCGGCTTCAACGAGCCTGGAGAGTTGGTCGTCAAGACCCAGTCGATGGCCTCTGGCTATAGCAACAACGAGGAAGCCACCAAAGAAACCTTCGTCGACGGTTGGGTCCGTACTGGTGACGAAGTCACGATCAACGAGAGCATGGAAATCTTCATCGTCGATCGCCTCAAGGAGATGTTGAAGGTCCGCGGCTTCCAGGTCGCTCCCGCTGAGATGGAAGCCCACTTGACCGAACACCCGTTCGTCTCTGAGGTCTGCGTTGTCGGTATTCCACACGAGTTCCACGGAGAGTTGCCCTTCGCGTTCATCGTCCCCGAGAAGAAGACTGCCGCCCTTCTCGCCAAGTACCCCGAGGAGGAGGCCAAGTTGAGGGACATCATTGCGAAGCACGTTACCGACCACAAGGTTCCCTACAAAGCCCTCTCCGGTGGTATCGAGTTCGTCGACAGCGTTCCCAAGGCCGACTCTGGAAAACTCCTCCGCCGCGTCGCTCGTGATAACGCCAAGAAGCTTCTTGCCGAGAAGGCTGAGCAGGCCGCTGCTGCCAAACCCGTTGCTGCCTAAATGCCATGTGTTCGGACCCTCTTCCCTCGCCATTGGTTCCCTTTCTCTGTCGAATTCCTTGCTACGACCCCGCTCACGATAACCTGCTGCTTTCGTTACTTGCTTTCGTTGTCAGTCTTCCCCCTTCCCACCTTCGCTTTGACGACACGACGTGATGACACCCCTTCTTATGATTGATTTAGTCCTTTTTGCTCACACTGTTCACGACTTTCAACCCCGAGTTGGTTGAGTTTGATGTTGAGGTAGTTCCGACCTCCTTTCCCCCTCCCCCTCTAATCCGCCTCCTCTACCTTCGAACCCACAAAATCCGTTTATGACTTTCCGTACATACTTCTCATTTTTACGCATTTACTTAGCTACTCTACTAGGGCCACTACTCCTTGGCTTATTACCCACATTCATTGAAATCCACAACGCCTTGCTCGAGAAAAAAACAGCCTTTAGTGCCGATCTTGAACTCCAAATAAGTAGTGACAATACGTCCGACTTCGACCAACGGCGAGGCTAACGCGGGAACGGAACTTACAGAGCTTGGGAAACCTAACTGACATTGTTCGACGCCTGAGTGCCCTCCGGTAGCTCCGACGGTTCCTGAAGGCGTTACCCGCGTTCAACGTTGCCAACGCCTGAAGTTCATCGCCACGGGGCTGAAGAGTGCCGACGGATATGTACTAGATGGTGTTCCCGCCCCCATTCCGTTGACTTGAGGCTCTCGCCAACAAACCGGCATGATATTTCGAGATCCCGTCCCATTATCCTGGTTCCGTTCGGGACGGAGATCCTCCCAGGTTCACCCTGCGTGATCGACGGATTCAAGAACTGACCAACTCGAGAGGTTGGTCTCGGATACAACCCCCCTAAATCACTGCTGTATATTCAAAAACAACTGTACCGACAGGTTCCGACTCTGCATGAATCCACGACATATGTAATAAGTAATTTCAGAAAGTGTCGTCACTCCAAAAAGGAAGAGCAACGAGTCGTTGAGTGTGAACCGGTTGACTGGAGCAAAGACGGCATCAGATCGAACAGACAGGCGTTGGAGGGGACGTCAAATACTTACGGTGGCGGAGGCCCCGGAGGCAATTTTCCTGCTCGCGCCTGGGCGCATATATCTTCCAGTGCATAACGCGGAATAAAAAACCAAAAGCCCTCTGACTCGGACAAGTCTTCAAACCTAGGGATGGTTGACGGTCGCTGCAGGAGAAGCTTGAGAGTCACCCGTTTAAGGTCCTCTAACCCAGCGGGCACCCCGGAAACGGATGCAACGGACCGCCACGCGAACGCTATCCAGACCTCCAACTTCTCCCAATTCTCAGCTTCCTCGAGCAACCTCCCCAACTCCACAGCGCGCACTGTAGGAAAGGTCCGGGCCGGCGGAAGCTCTTCCAGTAAACGCCAGTAATGAATAGACAAACCCTCAAGTCCCGCCAGAGAACATATCATACCCACCAACCACTTCATCCACTTGCCCTCGTTCTCCATTTCATTCACGCTGACGTCGAGACGGTTCAACAAACGAATGGTCTCCAACTCTGAGACCCTGAGCTCACTAGGCTGCATGTGCTCGATTGCATGTATACACATCCGTCGTAACCGTGGGGAGAAGGGTGGGTCCTCTTCCACACGCTCGGCGAGAGAATGCACACATGAACCAGCCGGCATATGGTTACTATCCGCAATCCATGCGCACACACCATCCGCGACAGCTTCATCATCACCAGTTGAGAATACACGCTTGAACAACACGTCGTGATAAGGTGTATGGTCGAGACGGAGGGCTGGTTGGTTGGGGCCGGGGACAACCAGGCGGAACCCGACCTCAAGGATCATGAAGAGAAGCATCCCGGGGTGGAAGTAAGCCGGCGCTTGCGTGTGTTCACGAGTGTGATGGGAGGCTTTGCCCGTGCGGATCGGATCATAGCCGGGCCCAACAAAGGAGAATCCCCGCTCGGCATGTTCGGGAGAAAGACCACCAGGTCCCACATTTTGCGGTTGGAGTCGGAGTAGAAATACAGATTTGGGTCCAAGTCCTGCCACATCGGAGATAGCGGAGCACCACTTGTAAGCCATTGGGGTCAAACACATGGGTCGTTTCTCCCACGCCGCCAGAAATTCCAGGAGGAAGTTGAGATGTTCGAGACCATTCCCATCAACAATAGCATTCATCACTCTTGCGGACAGGTGGGAGAGGATTATTTCCAAAGAATCACTAGTATACACGATATCAGTGGAGTGAAATAAATGTCAATGTGTCCACTGCGTACGATTTGTCGGTAGCCCAGAAAGTCTCCTCCTCAACACGTCCACCCAGGAACATATACCACATCAGGAGTGTGTCGGCGATCATGACTTGGTGGTTGGTAACAGCCGCACTCAAGTAGGACTCATAGGATTGCAGGATCGGGTTTGGCCCGGCACGGGTCAAGTCCACAAACAGGTTCAATGTCCACAGCAAGTGGTTGTGAGTGTTTTCACCGGCCCTCGGAAAGTCGAGGGTGGGCCTTTCAGAGTGGAAGTTACGCTCGAGCATGCGGATAACATGGCGAAGGTCAGGGTTGGTGTATTGGGATCCATTTGAAGAAAACTCCGGGATGGGATACTTGGAAGCGAATTCGTGGGATTGAGCCCTTGCCCCCAGGTTAATTTGGAGGATAGCCCGTGCTGAGAAGTACGCCCGGTCCGTCATCCCAGGGTACAATTGTTTGGTTGAGTCGAAGCAAGCCTCAAAGGTAGAAACGATCAAATTGAACGGGGGGTCGTGATCGGGATCGCCGTCAAACCAGCGGATGGTACCCGCAAGGCGAATGGTAGGGTCGATAGCCTCTGGGTCGGTAATATTCCGGAGAACCCAGCAAACGCAACGCACATTGTCTGTGTTCTGTTTCCGGAGAGTTTCTAAATTCCGTACACGTACTAGTAGCCCGATGCCATTTCGGAGTGGAGCTGGCTGTCGGCCCGTGTCTTCAATGGTGGTTGGGAGTGGTCCTGCACGTCTGAACCTTCGAATGATTTGAACCAGTCTTTGTTTTGCATTTGCAAAAGCCCTATCAACCCGGAGAAGTAGAACGATCGTCCGGCATCCGATCTTTTTGGCTGCACTTCGAGTACCAGACAGGATGTGGGATGGTGAAACCCCCCGACATAACCGGTTTTGTATGACGTCGAAGAAGCGGCGGGGTGTTGAAACAAGTCCCTGCCAAGTGTCCATCCAGATGGTATAGATGAGCGAGATGGCACCAGGTGGAGATAGGACCACCAGGAGTTCTCGGGTGCTCTTCTGAGTGGCGTGGATGAGGGAGGGGAGCAGCCGACGGACGATACCACTGTCTATGACATGCCGGAAGGCTGTTGATACTGGTGTTTGGAACGGACACTCATACGAGGATGTTCCGGCAGCCACGATCCCGACGTAGAAGAGGAGACCGAGAACGGTGAGGGAGATGACGACGCGTGCAACGGACGTGTTGATCGACGACACATATCGTGAAAGGCCGCAGGCGAGGAGAAGGAGGGCAATCTGGAGCATGAGGGGGAGACTGTCGATGAAGAGGCGGAACGGCCATTTCTCGAGACCATCAAATTTTCGCTGGCGATCGCCGCAGCGTTCGACGATAGACCCTCCAGTGTGCCGGAGGTACCGGTTCAGCCACTGTTTGCCCAACATCGCGACGAACGCGGCCAGTAATGATATCAGAAGGCTGGCATACAGAAGGTCTAAGGCCGTGATGATCTCTGCGGAGGGACCCTTCCAGACTGGGGGAACGGCGGGGTCTTCGTCGGGAATGATGGATCGGTTTAGAGTGAGAAGAACCGCTCGGAGGTAGGCTTCGGACCGTTCGTTGGAATCCGGCTCGAGCTTCGACTGGATGTCTACGACGAATGCGGAGCTGACCGCGGAGAACAGACCGGCCTGAGAGTGCGGTCAACCCTGTGCATTGATAAAAGGAACGGAGAAACGCACGAAGATCAGGGTGGTGTTGAGATCTTCGTTGTGATTCTTCATGTAGTCGGTGTCGTACTCCACTGTCTCTCGTTTGTACATGGTGAAGAAGTCAAGCCGGGGGTCGTCGTTCTTGATGGGTTGCAGGTACATCCGGAGGGCCTCTTGGATGCTATCTGGAGTCAGCCCGTTGGTCCCCACGATCAATTTTGCACATCTGAAACGCACCACCGAGGGTCGACATAGACCGGTTTCGCGTTCTCCTCGCCCATTGCGGTGTCCTGCTGCTGGGGTGGATAAAAGAGCGGTGCGCTGGGACGGTTCCAGAGGCAAGTGCAAGAACCCGCGCATCCCACGCTTGCAGTCCATGGCGCCCAAGTATCAGGGTCCATCAGAGTCTGCGCCACCGCTGTCAATCAATGCGGTGCAATACAATCCTTCCGTGTAACCCCGGTCGGCGGCAATTGTGAGGGAGGGGAGGGGTACTCTCAGATGGAAGTTGGGACGTTGGAAGTTTAGCAGGCTGGATAATTGGTGCGCACGGCACCCGTCTCTACCCTCTGGCATGATTATAGGGCTCTGAATCACTGGTCCCTCGCCGACATCGCGTTCGGGTGCTTCCTTCGCGACTATCTTTCGATGGATCGGGAGATGAGTAGGCCCCGCCTCAGATGTGCACGGGGGTGCGCGGCAGCGCACCGCGTCAGAAAAAATCAACGTCGTCTGCTCAGCACTGACCTGTACCGAAAATTGACCCCCGTCTCTGAATGGTACCTGTCGGCACCAGTCAGTGCTGGTCAGTGCTGGTCAGACCTGTGACCGACCGTGACCCTTGAGGCCGTATCAGCACTGGTCAGTGCGGGTCAGTACTTGTCTCACCGGCCGGCACCCAACGATGACCTCATGGTTTTTCTGATGCGCGCGACACCCCTGCCGACACCTCCCAAGACTCAGCCACTTCACGGGGCGGACACACGCAAAAATCCAGACCATCGGAAACCCCTGTGATGGAGAAGGCTGAAGGCGCGGCGAACACTCTGGCTACGGTTGTATCGACCATGGCGGTTAAATTGAGAACGACAGCCACCGTTACTAGCAGAGGATGGAGGTTAGTACATATGCAAAGTCGCGGCGCCTACTCATCAGCAAATGGTGGAAAATCATATAGTGAAATATCATGGTCTACGAAAGTGGTAGACCAAGATATTCGATTATAACGCGTTATAACAGTCATAATTCTGGACGCCAAAAGTAACCTGTAACTCGTTGTAACCCGTTGTAACCCCATATAATTCATTATAAGCCCTTGTTGGGGAAGCGACTAGGGCTGCAAGGTTATAACAGACTTTCCACGACTTGCTGATGCTAGTATTTGATCCTTCCCGGCCGCATCCTCGTCGAAACTGTACGCATGCCATTTTGGGGCCACTTCTAAGTTTAGGTATGCTCTCAAGTGTCAGAGCTGGAACGTTACATAGCTCAAAAACGCACCTCGGCTTGTTCAGGACACGAACGCGATGTCGAATTCCGAACCATCTAGCCTCCGTCGCAACTAAACCCGAGATGGAGGGTACGTTTGCCCTCACCTACGACAAGTTGGACTTCTCGGAGGTTTCATACGTTCTGTGCAGGACAATACGGCTGGCCCGTTGGCCATATTCATCGGAACGACCACAAATTTCCTCCGGCATCAGGAAATTTGTGAGAACATTTTACCCCTTATGGTATGGACGCCCACTCACATTGGCTTATAATGCCTTGCGGCCGGGCTGAAATCCCCCGACGCTCGACGGGAGATTTTCTGGGGTTTGTATGGGTATGCGAGGACATGCTAATTTTCACAAGGCTTTTTGTAGACACGGGATATCTTGTAATGCGACACAATACTGGTATAATAATTATGGGTCGCGTGGAATCCGCCATAATAATTTTTCTACTTGCGATGTGAATGTGTCGTTGCATTGGATACACTCAAAATTCATTCCCTGTTCCCCCATCCATGCCCTCCCCCAGATTGTTGGTCTCGTCACTGCTGTCGGAGTCCTCGTCTGTGTCCTCAACTCCAAATCCATGCCCAGACCTCGTATCGTACCCTGGATTGATCGTCTCCCAATCGTGACAAACATCGCGGTGTTTTGACCAAATACATCTAATAGCCTGTGACCTCACCGAGTTG
>Ga0307509_10005444_pt1 | contig 17725 bp, 18 predicted proteins | sample 10_EM_MG_FD_202245 | JGI IMG/M metagenome (GOLD analysis project Ga0307509, IMG submission 202245) | Populus trichocarpa ectomycorrhiza microbial communities from riparian zone in the Pacific Northwest, United States - 10_EM | ecosystem: Host-associated > Plants > Roots > Unclassified | place...
CGGAGAGGAAATGGAACAGCCATTTGGTAAGCCCATAACCTCACCTCCCACTCCAGGATTTGATGGTCCGCATGGTACACCCAGGCTACGATGAGGTGCTTCTCATCGCCAGTTACCATTTCGATATCTTATCTCAAACGACTTCACGGCCGTTTACAGAACGATATCGACCTGGATTTCTTCTGTCAAGCACTCGTGGGTGCTGAGATTGAACAACTCAAACGAACTCCAGGACAGAACGCCGTGATGGCGGACCGGTCTGGTCAGCGGGCTAGTCGGGAAGAGGACGACGAGGACGATCATGTGATCCAGCGAGAGTTCACACCGTCCGAAAGTTCCGCTGACCAAGTGGCCGCAGTTGGACCGTAGGATAAGGATTCGCAATCTCACCCAGGTCACGAGGTTTCCCCTTGAGGCTACATGGTGTGTATTCGTCGAGCGTCCGGCGTACACCATCCTGATCTGATACAGTACAGATACCCAACCGACTTATCGTTACCTCATCCCTTGTAATTGGTCCAGAAGCAATCCAGGTTTTCTGTATTTGGCCTACATGTGCCTCCCGCGCGATGTATGGGATGAATTACATACACGAGCCATGCGTAAGTTTTGGGTCATTGATCTCGGGGTACGATGGGATTTCAATGAAAGCTCAGTTCACCCAAGGTTCCCCGAACAGACTTCGGGGGGTCGGACTAACTCCGATGCGAGGGATGTGGCGTGGGTGGAAACGAATGGGAGGCACCACCACCTGTCCACCTATCCTCGAGGAACGGGCGAGATTGGTTCTGGCTATTGTCCTTCGGTTTTTCCTCCGACATCGGCGGGATGTGCCGGTACCTCCGGGGTAACCACTGTGTGACCCCCGTCGTGTCATGCTCAAACACGCACGAGGTGGAGTGACAGCGTCAAACAAAGCCCAGGTCCTTCCCGTCGGGATCACAATGATCGAGTCGCCATATTGGCTCATCATGGCATGCGGGGGTAGTTGTCGTCCTTTTGGACACTCGCTGATCGGTGCGAGATCATTCGCCAGTTCTGTTGCGGGTAACAGATACGTCGACTATTTTGGTACCCAGAGTCCCAGGCCAACTGAATCCTCGGGAGCGTCCCCAGGTATGGTATGTCATTACCGCCACGATCAAGGTTGCCGTTAGGGGCTAGGGGCGCGTATCGTTTTTAATGAACATTAACCCGCGACGACGTTCCCTCCCGTATACCATATTCTCTTAGATGTACCTGCCAATAGACGATATGTTCGTGACCGTATTTCCTATGCTTGCGTGCATAAATACAACTACCGAATTACAGTGTACGTTTAATAAGTGTGTCTTAAGGAATGCTACATGTCCCATTATCAACATTTTGAGGTGGAGAGTCATTTACAGTAGGATAAGTTACGTGGAGTGAGGAAAGCAAACGCAAAACGACCCGTGCACCGAGGCACAAACAAGGGGAGGGGAGGGGGAAGGAATGAGGGATGGACTAATAATCAAGCCCATGGCCGTTGTTGATTCGCACATGTCCAATCAGTAGAAGAGAAATCATTTCTGACGTGGTTCCAGGTGTTAGCGATCCCGGGAGGAGAGTTTCCTTGGTAAGGCAGGTTGGGCAAGGAATTGGAACGAGTGTGTATTTGGTTGACGTAATGCTCCGAATAGCCGACGAAGGAGTCGTGTGGTGAGGGGACATGAGGTTTGAAGGTGCTCATGTATAGCTGAGCTGGGGTCTCGGGTGCCTGTGGCTGTTGCGGGAAGTACTGCGCCGATGTGGAGAGGGGGGCGGGGTAGTAGTTGGAGGGGATCGTGGAGGGGGATTCGTAAACGTCAGCGAAGCGATGTGGGAAGTCGGCAAAGTTAGCGGCGGATGTTGGGGATAACGTTGTCACCTCCTTTGAGAAACCACCGTTGAAGGTCCCAAAAGAATTGTCTCCCAGTATCCACGAGCCGTGGACTCCGCTGGGCTGGGTTTGGTGATCATCAGTCGCGACGCAGATCTGATTGGGGTACCCGCCGAGTTCACTCGGGAAGTTCGCGGGTGTATTGATATGTTCACTTGGGGTATCCGAAGAAGAGAGGGATGAGGATGACAGCGGTCGGACGGGGAAACTTAGATCAACGGGTTGCCAGGTCGGGACATTAGCGTTGACGTCGGGGATAGCTGGCGAATTCCCGTTGTTAATATGTTGGCGGTGGAAGTGCAGCATCGCAATTTGCGGGTCGGCAGGCACGAGAGGTGGTGGTGTATTGGGAGGGGAGAGAGATTGGTCGGATGGGGTGGCGGGGGGGATCTGAATCACCGGTGGCCCATCGATGATGGTGTATGGGACGTCGACAACCGGGGGAGTGGACTGTGGTGCAGTGAGGATGGAGGATGGTGGTGCCGCCGTTTTCCGCGATTGGGCGGAGATACGGCTTTGAGTCAGGAGCGAGTTGCCGGAACGGCGGGAGCCCGGGGATAGATGAATCCGATAGCTAAACGGACACCGTGAGCAAATCGCGGTTTCTGGGGATGGGGTACGGTGGTGGCGGCGACACTCACTGTTGTTGTAGGTTGTCCTGACGAGAACATCTGGTTTGGCAACCAGGGAACGGGCATTTGTGTTTCTTCTCGCCAGTGTGGACACGTGTGTGTCGTTGTAAATGGCCACTGGTGGAGAACGACTTTTGGCAAGTGGGACAGAGGTGTAGACGGTGTGTGGTTGTCGAGCGGGGCATGTCTGGTGGCTCCAGTTCTGTTGGGCTGGTACGGGGAGTGGGTTCGCACCTTGCCAGTGGGACAACCACAGGTTATATATGGGGGTTGTGAATGAATACCAGGGCGGCCCTTTACGGATCTTTGCACATGATCTCGATTGCCTCTCATGCTGTCACCAAAGTACTGGAACCGGTCCACCTTCGATTGTTTATTGCTCCCGAGACCATCGTGTGGGTTTGGACAAGAACAGAGTTGGGGTCAAGTTGGAAAGGCCGTCACCGATCTTCCCCTCCCCAAATATGTTGTAGTTCGAAGAAGTCGAGGGGGAAGGGAGACACACAAGTCCGGTCTCGGGGAGGGGTCCATTTCTTTCTCGACCACGCTGCGTCCAGTTATGGTGCGGATAGAGTCGCACGCGGGAGTAGATTGTCCCGCCCCAGAAGTTGGGAAAAGGGGAGGGTTTGGACATAGCGAATGGGGCAGACTGCGTGTCTCGCATCGCAGCTCCCGTCCAGGAAGCTTTCGCGCTCTAAAAATTAGTAAGCTGTACATTTCGCCCATTGAGATCAGTCGCGAAAAGAAACCCAGCGAGGTCGATGACGAACTGATGATCGGCCGAGGTTCGCACAGCAGGTAGATCATTTCCCACCGGATGCAAAGTCGTGGTGTTTTTGATCAAACAGCTCGGGTTTCACCATCCCAATGCACAGCCCCTGGCTCACTGAAGATTTGAAACGTTGTTACAGCTTCGCGACAGGAAGAAATCTTCTCTTCATTCTCACCGGTGCAAATCCTCACAAAGGCCAAAGTACCAGGCTCAGATCCCAATCACGAAACCGCCCACTTCTTTCTGTCTATTTTTCTGACTTTCAGTCCTTTGTCGTCTCAGCTGTCAGCCTGGGTACCACCCAAACGTCTCACGTTGGTACCTATCAACTAACCTCACGACAGAGTTCAGTCGGAAATCAGATACCTGGGGGGGATGGAGAGAGACATGTCTGTTTCCCACTCGACCGGCTCAGGCCCGTTCCTTACCGCTTAACAGATAAGGGGGGATCCGCTCGTTTACGGCCGAATGACTACTATTTCATAACCGCGAACGCTATTTCCAAGTAAAAGTCGCGGTCTCATTCGCCGGGGGGTGCTTGACTGCTGTCTTTGTGTGAGCGAGAACTTGTTGAGCTGGATACGGTGCCCACGCTCTGTCATCGATAGGGTTTCCCCCTTTCCCCGTGCTATGAGCGCTGAGCGCTGTTCGCTCCCGGTACAGCACGCACCCTCTCACCCCTCCACCTCGCGGTCCATGCGCACAATGGACGGTCAAACAGGATATCGGCACCGCCCCCGAAAGAAGCTCTGTTGGTGGGGGAGGGGTAATCGATAATCCCTCTGTCCAGTCAAAGGCTCGGTTGGATCAGTTGATCAGATCGGCACCAATTCCGCCCCCTCGTCCCAGAGAGAGCACCGCTGCAGTTGTTACGCTGATAGGGACTGGGGCCCCGGAAGAGAGGCTCTGCGTCTCCGGGGTCTAATCTAATTACCGGGACCCACTGAGAGCACTCGTGACGCTCGGAGGAGTGGATCAAGTCTTTCGGCGAGTTCCCCTGACTGTACTGTTTGCGGGTGGGAGCTTAGGTTTCTGACCTTCCCCATTTTTGGCATGGGTGAGCGCCAAACTTGAAGCAACTTCGTCCGAGGGGCGGAGGTGGCTGGAAGATTCCATTCACCACGTCCTCGTCCGTATAGAGGCCCAAACACGTTCATCATTCGGGTGGGACCTACATGACATATATATCATTCCGAGGCCCTCTCGAATGATGATTTTTTCGGAAACTCGCGAGATCAGGGTGTTCGCTTCGCCACACCATCGCAAGGATCATACGGGATCGTAGTCCAGGCTTGAACCCAGTTCATGCCACCGAGTGTCGGGCGAGGCGGAACAATGTTCTTTGATCACGTACCCGAAGCTTGAATGATCGCGGTCATGGCGGGCGGAAGAACCGTTCCCTCCTGCCGTAAACAAGTGGTGACCGACGGAAACGAACCAGATCGTGGGGAGAGACGATAACGCTGGAGATGTCAAGGATCCATTCCTCAACATCCACCACGGTGCCTCCAACAAATTTTGTCGCGATGTGGATCGATTCATCCGTCACGGGAGCGTGAGGGCTCAATGGTGATCTCGGAAAAGGTTGCCACGGTCTAGGCGCTCCGACTTGTCGGGGACCATCCCAAAGCTGGCGAAGAAAACTGGCTTTTAGCACAAGCGACGTACGACGGGCTCAGTTTGTGCGAGGTCGTTCTAATCGTAGAGAGAGAGGTCTGGATGGCCTGGGAGAATTGTCAATGATATCCCCATACGGAACCGATGAAACTCGTAGGAAAGGCTGAGATCGATATCGTGAATAGAGATTGAACGTTGAACGTTGGACATGAAGCACTCGAGATAAAACCGTACATTCTCTTTCCCTTGGCTGCCGGGTTCGATCAATGCATTGTTCGCGGCCTCCGAGCTCCGCGGCGTCGGAAGTCCTCGATTCGCGTTCCAAGTCGACATCTCGCGCCCCACATCCACGTCGTGGTGGCAGAAGGTCGGTGAAAGGGAACCAACGCCGAGCAGAACGTTCAACGCCTCTCCATCAGCTCCTCGGCGAAGGCTGAGAGAAGATGAGACGGGTCAACTCAATCCAAACCGCCAAGTGGGGATAAGATGGAATACGAGTTCCTCACCGCACCAAAAAAAGCTGCCCCCACAATCGTACTCTGGCCCACAGTGACATCAATCGGGCGTCGAGAATATAGACGACTGCGGTCGCGTTCAGCAATCCGTGTAGCTGTGGGGGATGGATCGTAATGATGAATTTCAGTGTTCTCCATTACCTACGGAACAATTGCTAAGCTCAGGCCGGTCCTACGCCCACCACGTCTCGGACCCGTGGGATGAGATCGGCTGTTTCCCTGGAGTTTTGATGTTAGCGTAAGGATTGGAGGGGGTAAGAGATGGACAGGCCATGGTGCCCGAAATCAACAGGGATCGATCCACGACGAGAGCCCAGGTGATTGAAACGGGGGAAAACTTCCAACACACACCGCCGACCCCTGTAACCTCGTAAAGCAACCAGGAGAGCTCGCCAGAACCTTCGTACCTGCCCTGTTTCGCATGGATAGTAGGGCGCCTTCCGGGCGTGCAGACATTTCATCTTTTTCGGTGTTAGCGTGGGCCTGTCAGCCAGAGGCCCTCGGGTCGGACCTCAGCGCGGCTCACAATCTGGAGAGCGTAGATGGGATTTCTTTCACCCTCAATACAGGTGGGCTAGAGCCTGCAGTCCAAAGGATTTGAAGGCCATTTCCAGATGCGGCCAGATGACGAGGATCACCGGCACACACCGGTCCGATCCAGCTGTCCCCCAAGACGCCCATTTCGTTCGCCCCGCGCTTCCGAATTGTATCGCTATAACATTTGGTTTAGTCAAGTAACGAGATGTGGAAACCTTGAGCTTCTTTCTGGGAAGAGAGTGGGAGACCGGTTATCGGGCGCCGGAGAGTGCTCATTCGTTGGGGAACCGGTGGTACCGGTAAACGCTCAGGGAGAGGCCTAGCAGCCCCACCACCTGCGGGCGAGATAAGTCAGCAGCCTGCCCATCCAGGTTTGAAAGTTGCGTTTGCGGAACGCCCGCAAGGCGCTGGTGAAACCTTTCGTAGCCTTTTGGAACCCAAACACCCGTTTTTTGTCCTGCTGCTTAACCCCGAGGCCTGTCGCCGATTGGGCCAGTAAATATTTCAAGCATCTACGCGACTCGTATTGAGTTTTCAAGGACAGGCAGAATCGAAGGCCTGTCAGCCACTTGACACGCGATAGTGCGTGGCGAGTCTCCGCAATTTACCGCCGCAACGTCTAGAGGAACGTCCCTTCCACAATAACCATAAATCGGGATCGCTAGTATGACGCGTCCGATGAATTGAAAGTTCAACGGGTCACGTGCATACACCTCTGGGAGAACGTTTTATGCGGGCCTACAAACGCTCAGGCGGGTTCCATACGTCTGATGGTCTGGCCCCGTCCTGACGCAATCCGACGGCGAGACTGCGGTAAACCGCTCCAATGCCATCCCCACCGCAGTTCTGATCAGCCGCTAACTCTTCCAGGTAGAAGAAAAATCAGAACACCATCGGGTTCGGCCTCCCCGAGTGACCTCCCCGTACGAGCACAGCTTGTGTGGAGATGGTGAGAGGATTCTCCATTGTTCGCGACCGTACTGGTATATGTTACCGTTCTCGGCGAGTCCTTTTGAATTGCTAGCATCGGCGTCGGTCATTCAGTGGTCAGTATTTAGAACTAAGTATCGCTACAAAAACATTGAAAATGTAGTCAGCATCGCATCGCGCACGAGCTCTCTGATCACATGTGATCGTAGAATACAGTGCCCACGCCGTCGCCTCGTGGAATTCATTTTTGTTCGGGTGAAGGAATGTGACGGTGGGGGGACTACATACCGCTTGGTTTTGACGCGTCATCGCAATTGCTCCGACCGCCATTCAAGCGGTGGTAAGCTCCCCAGCACGGCATATTGGCTTCTTACCTTGCCGCCCCACCGACGGCTCGTCAGATTACCGTCAATCCTCGCGATGCGGCCATCATTAGTACGCTTAATCGTCGACTAATTTTTGGTTTTGCCAAGTACGGCCGTAGGCGAGAGGTTGCCAATCGTCTTCGCTACTGTTCGGACTGATTATCGTCGCTACCACCGCCCCCTGTGCAGATCCCAGGGTGGGTTTGTTGACTTGGGTTCATGTGTTTTTGGGTCCGGTTGTGAACGCCGAACGTTCAAACCGGGGTACTAATGCCGGTGCCTGTTGGATGGTTTGCAATGTGGGTCAGCCTCCATACATTCCTGCGGGTTCCCGAGCTGAGGGCGCAGCTGACGCTCGGATTTAGGTGCAGTGGGACGCGTAATCTCGGCTTGTGATTTCTTACCAAGGATCATCATCATGACACTCGGTCCGCGGCCACGGCCATCAGGTTTAAGGACCGTCCTGGCCGATCGGTAGGTATCGGGCGCACATCGTTAGCCTCGAGGACCTTACCCCGGTGGGTCTGCTATCCTCTACCCCACCACCACTTCATTGCTGAAGATTTGCTGCGGGTGATTCCTAGAGCCAAGCGTATACCACCCCCAGAACAGGGTTATGTCTCCTGAAGGATCCCTTGACGTCGCAAAAGCCCGCTCATTCTTCCCGTCTCTCTCCTCTAAGACCCCCTACATCTTCGCCGACAATGCGGGAGGCTCACAGTGCTCTAGGCCAGTGATCTACCGGATCGTCGATTATTTGTCAAACACGAATGTCCAGTTGGGCGCAGACTATTCCGTGTCCAAGACCTCCGCAGATCGGGTGGACCTCGGCACGGAAACTGCTCGGGTATTATTCAACGCCAGCAACGGGGATGAAATCGCACTCGGGTCCAGCTCGACATTGTTACTGGAGAACCTCGCAAGGGCGATCGAAGGGGATTTGGGCGATGAGGATGAGGTCATCGTGACAGGTGAACATGAAGGTAGGAGTGTTGATTTTGCCCTGCATTCCACCGGGGAATTGAACGACACTCGTAGCGAATACTGGACCATGGAAGAAGCTCGCGATGCGGAACGGGCTGGAGCTTAGCTATTGGCACGCCACTCCAGCAAATGGTTCGAACAACCCATACGCTGTGGCCCACGACGTCGCTACTCTCTTGCCGCTGATCACGAAGAACACACGAATCGTCGCGATCACTGCTTGTTCGAATATCCTCGGATCGGTGGTAGACGTCAAGTCTGTCGTGAAGCAGGTTTGTGGATTGTGTACTATATGTATCGTTGCGGTGGAGGTGACTGATTGTGAGAAATAGGTTCGTGCGAAAGGCGCTGAGAAAGGCGCCAAGAAGCTCGAGATCTCTGTTGATTGTGTGGCGTATGCCCCTCATCGAAAGGTCGATGTCCAGGACTGGGATGTCGATTACGCTGTGTTCACATTCTACAAGGTACGTTGGCACCCCTTTGGTGCAAGTCTTCGCAATACTCAGCGGCATCCCAGGTGTATGGCCCACATATCGCTGCCCTCTACGCTCGCCTCTCCAAACTCCCCGACCTGACCCCCCTCACGCACCACTTCCTCTCGCCGTCTGTGGATAAGATATCATATAAACTCATGCCCGGTGGTCCCGGCTATGAGCTCGCCTACGGCGTCACGGGTGTGCTCGAATACCTGCTTTCCATCTCTCCGATCTCCGGCCCAACCTCTTCGACGTCATCAAAAGACCCGGGTTCGATCTATTCCGATCCAGAGACGCATTCCAGGCTAAAGGCCACGTTCGCGGCAATCGTGAGGCACGAACAGACCCTTGTGAAGAGGTTACTCGGACATTTGACGTCGGAGGAACTTGTGAAGAGGGGTGTCAGGGTCGTCGGGGAAGAGTCTGCGAGCGAGAGGCGTGTGCCCACGATTAGCTTCGTCATTGTGAAGGGTGAAACCGGGGAGGCGATCAGCGGGAAGGATGTCGTGAAAGTCTTCGATGCGAAAGGGAACGTGAGTTAATCTTCCGTCATACATTATACCCGTCCATATCTCATGAAGGGTCCGCCCGTCCGCAGCTTGGGATCCGCTATGGCCATTTCTACGCGTACACCCTGGTGGACACGCTCAAACCCAAGGTGGACGTGAACGACGCTTTAGTTCGCATTTCGCTGGTTCATTACAACGCGATCGAGGAGGTTGATCGACTCATTGAAGTTTTAGACGAGGCACTTGGACTCCAGTGAAATTTTCGACTGGAGACGGGTATCGTGTTTATTAGAGTGTACAAGTAAGAAAAAGGGGGCATCCATCAGACGAACGTCCCTCTCGCTGGCTAGTATCCAAGAGGGCTTAAAAAGCACCTCTTGAAAATACATAACCAAACGTCCTCGAGACGGTGCACGGAGGCACCGCCATGTTCTCAGTCAAACGAGGGGACGTGGATGTCATCGACTGGATGTGAAGAATGTGGCATGGTTAAACATGCGAGACTCAAGTTAGAAACTATAAAATAGATCCTGTAGAGGGTGTGAGCAAGGGGGAGGAGAGACGCGAAGCCTTATGGTCACCGTACCTAGCTGAGTATAATCTGAAGAAACAAATTTGTTCGGCGCGGACTTTTATGGAGGCGAGTTTAGGGCAGGGCGGAATGGTCCGTGCGCACGTGTTTGTTCAAAATTGAACCAGTGACGCTCGGCACGAATATTCGGTATTTCCTGTGGATTTTACGCGTCGTGTGGAGGAGAGAGGAGAGCAGCAGACTGTAGGAAATATTTCTGCCTTTTTACTGTCAGTTGAGCGGTGACAAGACCTCAACGAAGACGACGCGACGCGTAACTTGATCCCGAGTTTTCTCTTGGCCGATTACAGCCACCACATATGCTACCCGTCCTCTGACCCTCCTCCGTCCCCATCTCCATCTCCATCCGCCCCCTTCACCCATGTCCGGTCTCAAGAACTCTCCGTTCGGAAAGCGTCTCCGTGCTGCTCAACAAGATATCGAAGATGTAGACGGTCACCGAAGGAACCGTCCCAAAATCCATGCCATCTTCGGCGTATCCAACGCCTCCACTCCTTCTCTCGACAGCACTCTCTCTACCACCTCCGAAACCACTCCCGAATCTCCGCGACCCCGGCGGAATAGCATGAGGGAGCGAGACAAGGAGTACGGAGATCGTTTTGTTCCGAACCGTGATTCCGGCGACATGCGCACATCCTACCACCTTAAAGACGAAGGTGGCCCATCTACCCCATCCAAGAACAGACTGATACCTACAGAATCCGACGCCCTCAAAGGTACGCCTGCTTCATCCCTGATCTTCGCCCAACCAGTTCCGGGCTTTTCGATCGAGAGCTGAACCAACGTTGAACCGACCACAGAACAAGCTAATTCCATTTTCACATCTGTACTGCACTCCGAAGTCACAACCCCAGTCCATCGGGCCCCATCTCCAGTCCGAGCATCTACTTCCTCCGCACCCCCCACGACTCCGACCCGGAAACGCTTGCTTTCATATGCTTCCCCCTCCCGGTCGAATTCCACCACACCCTCCCGACGACTGGACAATACAGGAGATGACGCCTACTCAATGAGCCCCGTCCGAGCCGAGAGTCGACAGCTGCTGGAAAGTCCGAGACGGAAACTACGTAGCGTTTGCAAAACTCCGTATCGGGTATTGGATGCGCCGGAGCTCGCGGACGACTTCTACCTGAACCTTGTCGATTGGTCAAGTACCAACGTACTAGGCGTGGGTCTCGGGTCTGCCGTGTACTTGTGGGCGGCCAACACCGCGGCCGTGTCCAAACTATGCGATTTATCGAACGGCAATGACACGATCAGTTCAGTGGCCTGGGTCCAGAAGGTAAACTAAATAATTTCTGACTCCTGCCCGGACCCTAATCCGCGATTTTGGTTTCAGGGATCAACACTGGCAGTTGGGACACTAGCCGGCCGCCTCCACATTTACGACGCGAATACCCTCCAGCCCCTGCGGACTTACAACCAGGCCCACAATCAACGGGTTGGCGCCATCTCATGGAACCGGTCCGTTTTGAGCTCGGGCTCTCGGGATCGGATGATCTATCACCGGGACGTCCGGGAAAAAGATTCAAAACCGTTCAAGAAGTGCGCAGCGCACCGGCAAGAGGTTTGCGGGCTGAGATGGTCAAACGACGATGGGGCTAATTCGGCACTGCTGGCCAGCGGGGGGAACGACAACAAGGTGTTCATATGGGATCTCAGAGGATCTGCCCGAGGCAGGGGGAGTTCCCCGTATGGAACCGGGAGTGGGGCATTGGGGCATTCAAGGACAGGGTCAGCGAGTTCGAGTGTGGGCGCTGGCGTTGCTGCTGGGGATGATCCCGGTGAGACACCGCTGCATAGGTTTACCCAACACACGGCAGCCGTCAAGGCCCTCGCTTGGGACCCCCACGTTCCGGGGATTCTGGCGACGGGGGGCGGTACGCAGGATAAACACATTAGGTTCTGGAACACAAATACGCCACAGGGGACGTTGCTCAGCGAATTGGATACTGGCAGCCAGGTAAGCAGGGGATCAACCTACCATTTTTACGTTTAAGGTTTGGGTTTCTTACTGGGTCTAGGTTTGCAACCTGACGTGGTCCTTGACCTCGCATGAACTTGTGTCCACACACGGGTTCTCTTCGACGACGGCCCAGAACCAGATATGCATATGGAAGTACCCGACACTGGACATGGTTGCCTCGTTGAGCGGGCATACCCATCGAGTGCTCTATCTGGCGATGAGCCCTGACGGCGAGACGATCGTCACTGGTGCAGGGGACGAGACGCTCAGGTTCTGGAGCGCGTTCCCCAAGAAGGAGCAAGGGGATGTTAGGAAGGAAAGTGCGTTGGACTACGGGAAGTTAATCCGGTAAAATGGAATCGACCTCTTCCCGGACTGTCGTTCCTTTGGATTGGGATGAGATCTCACCCCTATCTGTTCGTTCGGACCGCTGCCTATCCCTGTGTGCCTGCTTCACGTTCCCTAGGATTTGAAAGTTATTTGGCGATGCCTGCCTCTCGTCGCTCGTTAGCACCGAAGATCCCGCGTTTTCGGCGTCTGTCGTCCCCACCCGACCACGCCTTCCATTCCTGTCGGCATTACACACTCTCTCCCGATAATCTATCACGCAACCATACCCACCAACCACCGAATCCCCCGCTTCGGCTACTTCGGCCGATTGTTACCCTTCCTCTTTGACTGATCTTGTTTGATCGATCTGCATCCTGCCTATCTCTACCCGCATGTATGCTGTGTCTAACCTTGTTCAGTCATCCCCCCATTCCAAACGGTCGTTCACGGAATACTTCTCCCGTCGTCACACGCTCTCTCGTTCTTCGTGACGACCCTTCTCACCGGGTGATGCACCATCGCCGCCTATCCTTTCGATCACGCTTTCCGTTCATTTCGTAGCGCACGCACTTTCCGTCTTTCCTGACCGTCGTCGTTCCCACCCCCGCGCACCATCCCTGATCACCATTCAGTACATGGCAACCAGTGAATGCCACCTCACACACCCAGCCTTCTTGACATGCGCTCATGCCCGCTCCATCAGTAACCCCCCATTGCTTCTCCAGATCCTCAATCTTCCCAAGCAAATCTAAGCAATTTCTCGTTTTCGATGATGCCCAGTTCCATGTCCCCTCCCTCTTCCTGTTTCAGTATACTTCGTCGAGTGCCCTCTTTTCATTCTCGATCTCCATATACTTTTTCTCTCTGTGCACTCCCTCGGATTTTGTATGAACGTAGCTAGTCCCCTAGTTTTTAGTGACCCCATCATATATATCCCACCACCACGCATACTCCCAAATCACCAACGTTGCTGTCCATGCGGCCCCGCCCCACCAGACCATGCTGGTTAGCCGACTGTAATTCCGATCAGGAATTTGATCGCGAGGTTCTGTCTCGTTTCAAATTTGCTTTGCCGTCCAGATCTACCTAATGGAAATATCTCCTTCCACTCCCCGCACCCCGTGTCCATATATCATCGATGGCATCGAACCGGATGGTGCAATACCCGGTGGTTTGGTTCGGTAGCTCAATGGCGTCTCGCTCATCATTCCCCGTACGGATAAATGGGAGGAGGGAAGGGCCCTCCAAACACGGTGTGCACAGAATCACCGGTCACCGCTTACCCCGAAGGACACATATTCATCTTTGACGGCGGTATGAAGGGTGCGCTGATGGTTCCAGATCTGTGCCTCCCATGAACATTGGCGGATCGGTTTCGGGTCGAACGTTACAATGGGAGTAGGTTCGATCGTGGCGGGCAAGTTAGAAAGAAAGCCTCGTGGTGGTAAGCGGGCGATGAGCGTTTCGGAATCTGAAACTTATTAATTTTGGACCTTCGGGTCCCGGAGGGTTATGGGATGCGGACGCGGACGCCGCGGCCCAAGCGAACGGGCCGAAACGCCCAGGTATAACTTTCCAAGGTCGATGGACCTCAGTGTGTATCCCAAACGGGACCTTGGATTTTTTGGGAACGCTGGAAATTCCTGCTCGTGCCTTGAAATTCATTCCGTCAATTGTTCGGGTCGACTGAACGCTCTCTCACAGCATCTGGGATTCGCCAATTTACGAACCTGCGACCATGGAACCCAAAAAAACTACCCGTTTGATCAAGGCCCCCCGGCCCCGACAAGGAGTTTTGGAGAGCGCTGCGGGAATGTGTGAGTCTGTCGCTGTCCTACCCCTGGCACCAAGATTCAGGACTCAATGTCAATATCGATGTGTGTCGGTAAAGATCATGGAGATTGGGTTTGGTCCTAATGGAGGATTTGACGGCGACTTAGATCGCGCTTAACCGGCCTTGGAAGGACCAAACGAACTCACCGACATCACGGTCGTTGTTTGTACTAGCCATCTGGGGTGTACTGATACAGTGACAACTCGCGCTGGTGCGTGCATTCAGATCTGTGCCTGTGATCCTGGGAGTCTTGAGGGCCCTCTCGCTCTCACGCAGTGAGGATCTCACTGGGCTTTGCCATGGCACAATGTACGGGCATCTTAGCGGTCAAGCTTCATGGTCCGGCCATCATGATACGGGCGAGAGGGGTTTGACATCAAGGTTCACGTCTGTCGTGTAGGTAAGTATTGAGTTGTAGCCTTACGGGTGTATTTCGTGAGGGTCGTGGTGGAAGGAAAGTTCAGGTGACGGCAGATCGGATGTACCGGCCCATGTTATCGTGAATTGCCTACGCGCTGCGCCCATCGATCTACGCTCTATACAAAGAAGTAAGCACTTGGGCGTGCGATGGGTACCCAACGAGCCGACGCTCTGATGTTACTGTGGCGCTGCACGATGTCGATGGAGAGTCTGTCCGGTCATCGGATAAGTTCGTGGTAACGTTCCCTCTACTCCGGATGTCGTGCTTGGGTGTGAAACTCGTCGGCGAGTAGAACGGCGTTTTCTAGATTGACGTTTGAGCCGTTTCGCGGCCTTGTCCCACCGAGCCCCGACAGCTCCGCTCCACAACGACATGGTGAACATGTGAACGTTTGAGGTAGGCGGTTATGGGGGACGAATTGTTGACAGCGCATACCAAGCGTAACGAACCCGGGGACGATCGGTGACATCCCCGGATGCTGTTGTGTGAATCAGTTTATGAAAATGGGGTTGAAAACTTGGATGAACCGAAAGAGAATATGTGGGTGATGTTACATGTGGTACAACGGGGTGGGTGGTGACAGGACGGCGACGGCGGGTGGATAGCGAGGTAGTGCGAGGGTACGATACTATGGCGTGGGACCCACATATCCAGAAAACTGGCAGGAAAAAAAGGGGGAGGGGAGGGCACGTGGCACACATGAGGATTCATGTGTGGTAATGTGGAATGGGAGGTAGATCGCAATGACTGCGAGTTTGTGATTGTGGATCCTCGAGATAAAGCGAAACGTGGGGTTGGGCTGGACACGGGTCGTACAATGGATATATGTTACAAATGAGACGGCCCAGACCTGCGGCCGGAGATGTTTCACGAAAACGAGGGAGTGAGTGAGCGACACGTTTTCGTAATACCGTAAAATGACCAAACTATAACACGCACCGCTTCATGTGAACCCACCCGGTTATGACGATTTGAAAAGACCGCAGCCGAGGAGGGGCCCCGTGCAAGGAAATCACAGGAAAAACAGTTTTATACACTCCACGACCGCCCAGCCAGCGTAGACTATACCAGACGGTTGTGATTGTGCGTAAGAGGGCCCTAGTACGGCCGGAGATGAGGGTCGCGTGGGGGATATTTGTGGAAGATCCGACGAACCGACGTCCTTCAGCCTAGAATCCGAGCTTGTTGTCGAGTCGTGTACTCCTGGATACACGCAATGCTCGAACAACCGGATATTCATCGTCGTACAAGGAAGGGGTGGGGGTGGGAGAGCGACCCACAGCTAGAGGAAGGTTATTTTATGTCGATCCTTAAACCCGTGTTAGTTTGGGTGAGACCTTGTTCGGGGGTTGGTCACCGGGACATCGTTGGTAGGGTGCGCAGCGCACGCGTGCTAGAACACAAGACTTCGGATCGGAACTAGTTGTTGACTCAGATTCCAGGGGTGGGGACAAGAGACTCAGGGTACAGTAATTGTCTGCCTGTCCTGCGGGACGAAGGATCGATCCAAGAATGAAGGTGGTATCTACACCGGCTTGCGCTTCCCAGTTTGGCTTTTCAACTTGACTCCAGTCCGATTCACCACCTCGATCCACTGCCTTTGAATCCCCCTGGCGATCAAACACTCCGCAACGACCTCGACATGTTCCCCTTGCACCATAATTTGCTTCAACTCCGGCTTTCGTGAATCAGGTTGTACGGTCGTAGAAGACGCGCATGCCGTCTTCAGTTCCTCTGCGAGACTACCCGCGTCAAGCTGGAAGATCTCAAAACCCGAGACGCACGTGATCGTGTAATTACCGCGGTGAGCGACGTTGACTGAGATTGGGTTCGGTTGACCCTCCCTTGGCGATTGTGAATAATCCTGGGTGCCGGAAGAAATAAAACCAAGCACTGACCTAATGATAGGTTCCCTGTCACCATTGGAGATCTTGTACCACGCTTTCGTACTCTGGACAATCCTGTTAATCGCCTCGTTGGCGTTCATGAATTTGTTCTTCAGGAGTTCCGCCCTGCCAGCCTCCTTCCCGTTTGATAGGGTGTCCAGAAGGAGTCTATCCTGGGCGACGTTGATAAACTTGGGATCCTCCGGTTTGAACAGGCGTTTCGACGTGATGTACTGGTTGACCATGGCCTTGATCTCTTCCTCCGTGAAGAGACCCTCCGGACTTGTGTGTTATCCGTGTCAGCAATCGCGAGGGCTGGACGGCTATCCGGTGGAACTCACTCTTTCCCAATACGCCGGAAGAAAGTAGCGCTGCCAGGACCGGGTTTCCGCAGGAGTGTCACCTGTCGCTCACGGCGTTGCTCCTTAACCTTTCCCTCTTCTTGGGCTTGCACCCCCTCCTGTTTTTCCTTGTGCGCCTCGACATCCTTCACAGTGACGTGATGAGCGTGTGTTCGGATGTTCGGATGTTGTGATGCGACGCATCCACACCTATTTTTCAGCCTTCGTCAATCAGTCTTTAACCGACACAAAGGTGGCCCCGTACCTGTGACCACCACCCCTCCCTTGGTTTCCTTGATTTTGATCAGCCCTTCCTTGGCACTCGACTTAAGGAACGCGGTCAAGGACTTGAACCCCGAGTGCTTGATATCCACTGGGGTGCTCACGGCCACCGTGAGCTGGAATGACCTATACGACAAAATATACGTCTCGTAGAAAATCGAGGACGTGATTGGGAACGACCCGAGCGGCAGCTTTGATAGCGTAACGGAAATAGACTCAAGAAGGGCATCCCGCAGAGCGTCAGAGACCTCTGTAACGCTTCAGCGACGGCTTTCGTTTATTCGCCTGAAATACGCACCTTCTCGCGAAGGCTCTTTCGGGGTGTCTCCATTTTTCAACGGTTCCGGCTGCACCACCGCAGCAGCTGCCCCAACATCCTCATCCGCCCCCTCCTCGTCACTATCATCATCCTCTCCGTTCAGACTTCCATGAACGAGTCGGGGTCTGGGCGGGCTTTCCTCCCCACCAATCTGCCACAGCTGGTCTTTCCACGCGTGAAGAAGATCCATAGCTTTGCCCTTCGTTCCTCCCTCCACCAAGTCGCTTGGGAGAATCATACGACCCACAGCCAATGGAGGACCAACACGGGGTGTTCCGTTCGCTGTCGGTTCACAATCTCGAGTCACGCAGACTAGTTGGCCGACAGAAAGGGAGGCAGAGGGTTGAAACGCGATCTCTAAGGTGGCAGGTTCATGAGCCGTGAGTGGCGGAGGGTCGTAATCGAATGGGTGACCCACTGGTATCTATCAGGTATGTGGCGTGGAGCATAGCTGGAACCTTCCCGTTTGGTATAGATACGATCGGAAGCAAGTCGGGGTACTTCCACAAGGTGTACA
>Ga0307509_10005445_pt1 | contig 17720 bp, 21 predicted proteins | sample 10_EM_MG_FD_202245 | JGI IMG/M metagenome (GOLD analysis project Ga0307509, IMG submission 202245) | Populus trichocarpa ectomycorrhiza microbial communities from riparian zone in the Pacific Northwest, United States - 10_EM | ecosystem: Host-associated > Plants > Roots > Unclassified | place...
GTATTCTGAAGGTACGGGGAAACTACTGTGGTCTCATTCGATCGATGGCTGATTTTCCCGTCAGCCGGCGTCATCAAATAAGCACCTACAGTCGATTGTCCAACATCCCAAGTTCTTCTCCGTCTGCAACCCGTCTGTGGTCTCTCCCACGCGCAACGCAGTCGTACGGCTACTTCGGGAGTTGTTTTTCATCCACCCACAGAACTCCTGCCAACCAAGTCACATAGAGCCTCTCCTTTCTATATACGGTGGGACGCTCTTGGAGTCGGACAGAACACTCTTCTCCATATTTCACCTCTTCGAAGTGCATAAGAAGCTATCTTGCGCTTCCGTTCTCTCCACGTGGTCGAGTTCCGGAGATATTGGGTCGACCGACGCATCGGGCGCTGTGCTAAGTCTGGACGCTGGGAAGGTCTTCCGTACATGTCTCAGCTTCCCTCGCGAACTGAAGTTCGATTTGGGGCATGAGTATATGGACAAGGTGGAACTCCAGGAAGAGCTATACGACCCACTATTCCTGAATCTCCTCTTTGCGAGGGTGGTTTCTGGGAACTCCCCGTCTTCTGCGTTATCTTGGGTCCAATTCTTCCGCACGAACATCGTTTGCGTGGTCATCCGATCCCTTTCCTCAAAGGATGATGCATTTCGTGAGCTGGCTATATGCAACTTGTCTGGGCTCTGGAAATTATTAGAGGCAAGGAAACGCGAGCGTAGTATTTCTCTCCAATTTGTTGACTTCTCCTTCTCTAGTCGGTCGACATGCAAGAAAAACCCCATGTCGTCTACCTCCTAGATCTACTGCGCGATCATATCCCGGCGCCTGCAGACGGAGGCGGTCTTCCGAGGCTCCCTACGTATGCATCCCTAATATTGTGTCATGCCATACGAGGGATATTTCACCCGTCCAACTTTGTCTACCCTCTCACCGCCCGATTCTTACTGCAACGGGCGGAGTTGGATACTCAAGATATTCCCATGTTTCTGGGGATGCTCTACAGTGATTCTGACGATAACTGGAGGAGGGAAAGAGCGTGGATGATCCGGTTTTTGACGGACGGCATGACAAGTGCACAGGATTGGAAGATCTCCCGCAAACGCCACACGTGGGATCTGGTGGCGAGCATGTTCCAAGGGTTCGACCGGGATCACGCCCTTCGAAATGGAATCCTTGAGGTGAATTAATTTTCCGGAGACGCCTGGGAATGCATTGCTGATGTTACATAGTTCTTAATCAGGATTACGTCTAACCGTTATGCGGTGAATTCGCTGCTGCTCAGGTCCGGGTTGTTATCTTGGATAGAAATCCAAGTCCACGGAACTGTCACAGAACAAGAGGCCTCGCAGTGGTGCCATGTGCTCGATAACGTCCTGACGGTGTCTGACGCCACTAAGATGGAATCGGTGACTGAAGGCCAGTGGCGTAAAACTGTCATGAGGGTCGTTGAACGGGTTTTGGGAACGAACGGTGAGCCATTATTATCCACGAGCCTTTTCTCAGCTCACCTTCGCACAAGTTTCTCCGTCGGTGCTCAGTGATTCCGTGGACCTTATACATAGGCTTCAGGTTCTTGCTCCGGGCGACCCCGACTTGCTGCGGGTGGTTGATCTTGCCCTTCGGTCCGTAAAGACGCTGGAGAACAGCCTCCAGATCCGAGATGGAATCCGTACAGGTCCAGAGGATCTGGGGCCGGATTTACGGTTTAGGCACCCATCGGGGGATGATTCTCTGGCTCTCTGGGGTAAGATGGTCGTGACGCTTTGGCGGGTGGTGATGGGATTCGATACGAAGCCCTCATCCTGGGATGGGCTGGCCCTCCGGTTGTTGGTTTGGAGGTGTATTATCGGTGAGAGGGGCGCAACAGAAGGGGAGTGGACTCGGCGGGAGGTTGTATGTAGTCTGCGATCAACAGATGATGCATGATGAATGATGATACACAGCTGTAATCGCCGCCCACATTGATTGTTTTTTGCACTCAGGGTTGGACCGCCGCTCGCTGGGTTGCTCGGCCACATCTGGTGGTCCTTGCCGGTCCAATGTGGTGGCACCTCGCCCCGATAAGCTCAATGGGTCACCGGTGCCGGTAGGAAGCATTTCCAGAAGGCGTGAGATAATAGTGCCGCCAAAAAGTCCGAAAGCCACGGCCGATCGCATGGAGCGGTCGGGTGCATGTCGGCGCTACACTGAATTCCTAACGCTTGTGTGTTGATGCTCGTGACACACTGAGACTCTGCTGTACCACGAGGCGGTCTAAGGGGCTTGTGCCTAACCAACTAATAAGGATGGCCGGGTCGCTACGCAGTGGCGGGGTTGCGCTATGTGCTTGGGCCATTCTCTTGGAGCCTCTTTTATTCCCCAGACCCTGACCACGACCCCCTCCTCGACGATGCTCGTCGAATCCATTATCTGCTCTCCTACTCCGTCCTACCCGTATCACATCGCAGCCAAGCGCTACTCGGCGCTCCATGATACCGGCATAACACACCAGCGATACGGCGGATACGATAAGGACCTGACGTTGATCTTCTTACATTCTACGAGCTTTCCCAAGGAGATTTGGGAGCCAACGATCGAAAATCTTCTTCAAGGGCCAAATCGATGGAGGACACGAATACGAGAGGCTTACGCGATCGACTGTCCCAATCATGGGGTGGCAGCCGTGCTTAACGATGGTTTATTGGGCGACTGTGCAGGTATGGTGAAATTTATTATCCCTCCGCACCGGTCATGGCACATATCACGGCATTCTTTTTGCAGCGGGGACGAAATTGTTTGCCGAATGCGCAATGCAGTTTCTACTGAGCGGTCCGACGCAGAACACGCCCGTGGACTTTTCGAAACGAAACCTCGTAGGAATCGGTCATTCTCTCGGTGGCGTAGCGGCGTAATTCCCTGTTCTTCTGCTCCGTTCCACTGTCGACGACGGCTGACCTGGTCGTCGGGCCCTAGGATCCTCATGCAGGCCATGCACAGCCCGATCCAATTTAGGTCCATCATCCTGGTTGAACCGATGCTGGACGTTCGCCCTGGAAATGATTACGAACAGCTCCGCACGAGGCTTGTTCGTTCCGCGTATAAACGTAAGGACGTATGGAACAGCAGGGAAGTGGCGGTCGCTTATTTCAGAAATGCCGTCCAATGGCATCCACAAATACTCGACATATTCGTGGTAAGTGTATTGTGATTGTGTCAGGTGAAAGGGCGGAAGTAGGTTAACTGATCACATTGGTCATAGAAATACGGACTAAGAGATCATCCAACTCACACCCACGAGGTCTGTCCTTTCGATGGTGTTACGCTGGCGTGTACTCGTGACCAGGAGGCGGTAAGAGGTAATATCTCGTGCCTTTGTTTAGCTTCTTAATTTTGGGGTGTTGTTTCAGTTGATGTACAGGGACAAGGACGGTGCGACGGCACCCGTCGAGGACTTGAACGTGGTTTGCAGGCAAATCCCAGTGCATATCATCTTCGGAGGAAACCCTGACTATCTGTAAGAGTTTCTGTGAGATCATCCGATCGTAGCTTTTCTTGATCACATCCTCTGGTTCTCAGACCGCGGTCGGTTCAAGACGGACTTACGGATCCGGAGTCCGGTAGGAGGTTTGCTTCCGTGGTTCGGATCCCGAATACAGGCCACCTGGTATCTAACATGCCCATCTCTTCCGTTACGCGATAACACTGAAACAACGTAAGATCCCACAGCAAGCCCCTGCGGCACTGGCTGCCGCATTATCCCAGGTGATTCAGTTTGGTCCTGATGCGAGCCCGCGAAGGGTATTCGCCAGGCTGTAGCATTAGTTTGCCTTCAGTGTTGTAATCTTACGTGATTGGGGTAGGGTATGTACAACTCTAATACTATGTACAGTTGTTCGATTGTAGTACGGGGGGGAATGTGATGGAGTGACATTACCTCGAATGTGAAAGAGGAACGCAGGCGTTGGATCTTTGTGCTGATTGGAGACCTATCCTGGTAAACTACACGAGCCCCTGAAACTCGCTTAAGCTATGCACAAACACTCTGGGGAAACACGTTGCAAGAAAAGGACGAATAGAAGCTGCGACTAGGAGGCGGTGGGGTTAGTTGCCAGTTTGGTGACATACGTGGTACCACAGAGGGGCCTACAATTTGAGGGCTCAGGCCTGCGAGACCTAGCCCAACGTTCCCTGAATTCAAGAGGGGGGTAAAGTATCGAGAGAATGAGGGTAGCGAACCAGCCGGGCACTTGAGGAGCAAGAGGGGCACGAACGATGCCTATCGGTCATCTGCGAAGATGACAGGCAGGTCCTTCATGTCCAGGACCACGACACCGGCCTCCTCGAGCTCCGCCTCGGTTTCTCGCTCAATCTTCCGAGCCGGGGTGATTCCTCCCCCTGATCGACGACAGTCGGTTAGAGGATTCGCCAGATTGCGGACGATAATGACACCCACCATGCAAAACCTCCAGCCTATCAAAAGTCGTGTGAGAACCTCTGATGAGCAGGACGGTGTTGCCTCGACCGAGAGCGGTACTACAAGTAGCTCGGACGCAGAAGTCGCTTTGTAGTCCGACAACAACAATCTCCGCGTCCTCTGGAATAAGAGTTCCAAGCTTCGTCCCAGCGAAGGCGTTGTTCTTGGATTTGTCGATGACATCTTCGCCAGCCAGGGGTTCGTGGACGAGCTGCCAGCCCGGGGTACCGAGTTCATCTGGTTCTCCTGAGCCGCCGTCGTTTCGGACGTGGACGATTTGGGGTGGGGGGTTTGCCTTGTAGCGGGCATGATTAAGGATTGTGGCTATGTTGTTTCTGACTTGGGCTGCGGCGGGAACGGCCTTCTTCCCAGTAAACATACCCTCCTGGACATCAAGAAGGAGGAGGAAGCGGTTCGCCATTGCTAGGGAGATCGCTTGGCTGAGGCTGTCGTAGACGATGGTGAGAGGGAAGCCGCAAGACGGCGGGGAGCCAAACGCTCTCAACCTCGAGGGAGGTGTGCTAGCTTTAGAGCCTCTCGGAACAGGCGATAGCACGGTCACCACGACTGCCCATACTGCCCACGTGACCTCCATTACCCTCTTCCCGGTCACCCACCTCCGGGACAGGCGCTCCTCCACTTCCATTTCGTTCCTTTCCTTTCTGTTTCTTTTCTTCCGGGAGATTGCCACCAAGAACAATGGCTGCGAGACCACGTCTGGTGGCGCACCAGGACACTTTTGACTTGCGGGATCAAATCCATCCAGATGACCAAAACAATAATCAGCTCGGCATCCTAGACGCTGCATACCACTCTGACGAAGAGCATTCCATGTTGGAGGACGACTCAGACGGCGAGGACGGAGGCGACTACATGGACGACGACGACGGTTCTTCTTCACTTTCAATCCCAAACGAGTCCATCGACTTTGACCTCGTCTATGCCTTACACAGCTTCGCTGCGACCGTGGAGGGACAGGCGAATGTCGTGAAAGGTGACAGCTTATTTCTCATGGACGACAGCAACAGTTACTGGTGGCTTGTCCGTGTCCTCAAAACCCAAGAGGTTGGCTATATTCCTGCCGAAAACATCGAAACTCCATTCGAGCGCCTGGCCAGGCTCAACAAACACCGGAATGTTGACGTATGTCTGCGTTAAGATAATTCGTTTGGTGTCCTGATTATTGTACAGCTCGCGTCCGCCACCCAAGCCGAGATGCGCGATGCTCTCGACCCCGCAAACTCCCGGGAACGTTTACATGCAAATACTACCCGCGTGGTCACTCCCTCTCCTCTCCCCGGCCAGCGTGGCATTTCCCAAGCCACTGGGCGTAGGTCTGTCGCATTCACACCTTCCTTGTCTGTCCATCGATACCCTCCTGCGGTTTGGAACGAGGATGAAGATGATGAGGATGACGAGACGGAATGGGACCTGGAAGGATACGAGGATGAGGACCCGGATCTGGCGGATGAGCAGGCTCAAATGGAAAGCCGGCTGCATCAGATGGAACCTGATGACGGAATGAGCTGGGAGGATGGGGCAGTCGAGGAGATGCAGAAACAGGCCCAAGTGACCACTTCCGCTCAGAATCCGATCCGACCGCCAGAAGTTCAGGAACAGTCTCCCTCCCAGCCTGCCGTTCAGCAGATCGCTCAACCCGCCGAACAGTCCGCCGATGAAACTTCCCCCACTTTGTCTACCTCTTCGAAGCCGAATGACCCCGCCCTTGCCTCAGAAACCCGCAAACTCACGGTTACCCCTTCCATCGCTCGCGATCCTGCTCTCGCCACAGAGGAGCCTGCCCAACGGCCGCAGCCCGCCGCGCAACCGGTCACACTTCTGCCCAGCGCCATCATGGCACAACAGGAAGCGGAGAGGAAGAGGACCAGGGAAGAGATTGAAGCGTTGGAAGCTGCTCAGAAGAAGGCGAGGATCAAAGCCACTCCGGAGCAGCAACGACCTCAGTCCGGGAGTAAGCTCCGGAAGGAGCGCAACGAACCAGAAGAGGAGACGAAAGAGAAGAAGCGCGGTGGCTTGTTTGGGATCTTCGGAAGAAGGAAGGACAAGAGCAGCAAAAGCAGCATCACATCGAGCAACGCTTCCCTGGACAGCTCCAGCGACTTGCGAATTTCGGACGATTCGACTATTTCCGCTACCCCACAACAAGATGGTAACTCGCCTACCACAGCAAGCGCCAGACAACAGCAGCAACAACAGATCCTTCAACAACAAGCCGTGTACCGTAACGGCGGTACTGACCCCAAACGCGCCCACTCTTCGCCTACTGGATCACAGGACCAAATCTCACAGCATGCCTCTCAGTTGCGTGAGTACGACATGCAGCAGCAGAAACTCTTCCACGAATACCTCACCCGCTCTCCTTCCTCCCCCCCTGAAGCGTCCTATGGTCTTGCTTCTGCTCCGCTGATGCCCTACTCTCAATCATACTCCTCCTCGACGAGTTCTACGAACAACCTCAGTCCCGCTGCTCCCCGCCCCCGGCCCGGTTCTCTTATTCTCGCGCCATCGAATACCGATGGTCAGGGCGTAGGTGTCCCCGACCTCAGCGTTGTGCGCATTTTCGCCGGCAAGAACGTCCAGACCGAAGCGACGTTCAAGACCGTCCTGCTCAATAGCTCTACGACTTCCTCCGATCTCGTCAAACAGGCTCTCCAGCGATTTAGACTGCCTGCTGGAGAGGATGCAAGTCATTATTACCTGTCAATGAAGCAAGTTGAGGGTTCTTTCGCGATATTAAGACCGGAAGAGCGACCCCTTGGCGTTTTTGAATCTCTCGTCGAAGCTGCTTTGGAGTTGCCGAGGGTCAAGCGGAGCAGCGTCGGAAGTATAAGTTCGGTGTCCAGCAACCTGTCGATGCACCCCGCGATCAAGAAGCTAGCCATGAACGACTTCACTGACGATTCCGCGGTCAAATTCTACCTCAACAGGAGACCGAGGGAGGGCGAGACGGAGAGTCCGGATGGGCTGGGTGAAGAGGATGTCACGTTGATTGCGGAGGGTTCGGTCGCCGAGGATCCCAGATCCCAGTACCTCACCACTGCTCCCCCATCCCCCGCGCAAGACAGGTTCAGCTCCCCTGGGTCCAGGTTCTCGATGCAGCTCTACATTTACCCTGACGACCTTCCCGATGACATGGTGTTCGATACCCAAACCGAGGCCATCGTCTTCAAGGACACCATCAAAGACCGGCCCCAGTCGGATGTCTCGACCTCCTCAGGAGTCAGCTTGACTTGTCGCAGGAAGGTTTTCACACTCCCAAAGAACATCACTGTCGCAGAGGTCATCGAGATTGGGTTAGAGAGATTTGGTATCGTGGAGGGCGTTGTAGATGGTGGAGATGAGATCGAGGACAAGTCGTTGAAGAGAAGAAGCTCATCAAGAGTCCGATATACCTTGCATGTCGAGGTTGGTGGAAAATGTAAGCACCCTTTCTCTTTTCCCGGGTTATGCGCGTGCTCATAACCGTTTTAAGCCCGTGAACTCTCTCCTTCGAGCAGGATTATAGATTCTTATCTTCGTCCCCCGACACTCAAACCCGCTGATACCCGGTCCGCAAAGCGTCGTTCCGTCGACTCGGCGATGCTGTTGGGTAATGTGGAAGACATCTCTCCCGAAGATCCTATGTTCTTCCTACGCCGCGCGGTTGCATACCGTCATTCAACGTCGCGGAACCGCTTGTCCGCTCCCCTGGATGAGATCGCCCTCCAGAAGTTCCATCGGGAGTCGATCTCAAGTTCTGCCTCGGAAATCACTATCCCTGCGGAAGACTCGAAACGACAACTATTGCAACCATCTCAAAAAGAGATCATTGCAGCGCAAAGAGCAGCCACCCGCGCCACTCAACGTGCTATCCTGTCAACGCAGTCCAACGCCTCCCATGGCGTCGATGTTCTCTTGGCAGGTAATGCGATGATTCGGAGCGCCCGCTACGAAGTCGATGAGCGGACGCGGTACTCGTACATCGGCCCCGATGGGGAAACCTACGACGTCAGCGACATCATCGAAGAGGAGCTGAGCAATGACCTCCAACATACCGGGGGAACGGACCTCCTCCAGAGTGTGAAGGAGGTCCCGAGCGACAAGTTGGATCGTGTCCTTAACAAGATCAAGGACGGGAAGGGCAACGGTAAACTACCGTCTTCTCTAGCGGGCGGCAGTCTACGCTCCAAGCGGTCGAGTTCCCCTTCGTTATACTCGTATGCTGAGCGAGATAGCATCATCCAGGACAACACGCAGACTTCGAGGACTGGCACCCCTCTCGCTTCGGCCATGAACCCCAAAAATTCGATGTCAAGTATCGTCGCCGGTCGCACCGCATCCCCACTCGCCAGGCTTGTCGCGAACAATTCGAAGTACTCGACTATCCACGAACGACAAAATTCGATCGCTTCGATGTTATCCGACCTTCAGTCGGGATACCGCAGTCCGACCCCCGGCACTCCACCCTACCCCTCCACACGGGCAGCTTCCGTCCTCCGAAAACCGAAGCCATTTATTCCAAAGGATGATTTTGGTCTATCAAACATGTTGGCGGTGATCGAGCTGGGTGGGTCGGTGAGGGCGCCCACGCCGCCGCCCTCCGACTTTGTGGAAGAGTTCTTCTTTGGGAAGAAATTGGATGTAGAAGCATTGCATCCCGCGGTGCAGGAGATTTACGCTGATTCGTTCAAACAACTAGAGACCATGGATGCGGTAAGTAATTCGCATTTTTCCGACGAGCGCACACGTGCTTATCCTACCACCACGCTGTTGCAGATCCTGGACGAGTTGCTTGCCACAACAGGTCACTCATGATCTTGACATCCGTTGGTTTGAGATGCACATTTATGTATTTATTGTTGAACCGATCACGCTCGTTTGTCATTTTTTGTCTGCCTTCTACCAGTTCGCTGGACTAATTATCTCTCTGGGTTCGTTATGTCTCCTTTATTGTCGCTGGTAATTTACCTAATGTAACTGGATTGCAGATACCCCCAACTTGCCTTCATGTAAAAATAAAGTCGTTCGAGTTCCTGAAGTTTGGGCTCAGAGTTCGTCTCTGGCCATTCCGATGATCCCGGCACTGGAAGGGAAGGTCCTAGTGAGCCAGTCCCTGAGGTAGGCGTTGACCTCCTCCGGCCTCTCCATGTGTGGCCAATGGGCGGTTGGGACAGACTGGGCAATACGTGAATAAGAAGGTCGAACGGGGGAGGAGACACGCACCACTTCCTCCAACTGGGGAACGAACGACTTGGATTGGGCGATTTGTGACACAACGTTCCAGTCGGCGACGGAGTCCTGGAGAAATATGTGAGGTGGGTCGTGCGGGCGGTGAACCAGAGTCGGCGTGTACCTTGCCAGGGTAGATTGCTAACGAGGGAACGGTGACGTTGAATATACCACTGTCGTGAGCTACCTGCCAAGAGAGGTAACGGTTCTATAAAGGGCCGGGTATCAGCGCTCCCATGCTGGGGGCGATGGGAAATGGGATTACTCCATGCTGGTAGAATTGGAGACTCTTCTGGAAACCGGACTTGGTGAATTGATTAACCATGTGGTCCTCCTCCGCCTGAGTTAACAGAGGGCTCCTGGACAGCTGTATCAATCACAGCTGAGTGCCTGGACCGGTACGAGATCGGCCTTAGTTCTCGGCGTACTTCAATACCATCGTAAGGGGTCAGGAACGACGTCGAGCTGGCGAGGAAAGCATCTGGAGCAGTGGTGTTGCTGTGCTTGTAGATAGCACGGATTGTGCGCCTGATATCAGCCTCGAGTTCGGTAGCGGCAGAGTCGATTGTGTCCCTGAAGTAGATCTGGTAGGTTAACTTGGGGAAGGCGGTCAGGAATGCCTCGATGGGGGTATAGGGACCAGCGGAAGCGAGGTACTAAAGTTCAATGTGAATAATTTTTTCCACGGTTTGGGGGGGGGTGGGTATTCACGGGAAGGGTAAGGGAGACGACACCCGAGAAGATATCAGGACGAGCGCGGCCAGCCTCCCAGCAGATAGAGCTACCCCAATCGTGTCTGAAATAGCTCAATGCATCAGCATCCCAACAGGAGCCGACTCAAGGGAAAAGATTAACGAACCCGATGCAAATGGATTTGCCGGCTACATTGGCGTGTTTGAGGACACACGTCAAGTCGTCAACGAAATCGCCCATAGAGGCAGAACTCTCAACATCGCCCGGATGGCCTGACGCACCCATTCCGCGGTCATCGATGACGATGACCCGGTAGTCGTTCTACCGTGGATCAAAACGATAGGATCGACGTCAACCTGAGTATCCTTGTGAGCAGATTACCGAACCTTGAACTCATTGATCTGGTGCTTCCAAGTGGACCAGATACCCGGCCAGCCATGGACGAGGATAAGAGTTTGCTTTGCTTTTGGGTTCACTTCGACATAATCTACCACGGTAGAGTGGTATCAGAGTAGGGGGTGGGGTTTCCCGGGTTGGGGCTCACAGATTTCGATGTCTGTCGTCTCATCTGTGGCGCGGTTTAAGGCTGGGCACCTGGCAGTTTTGTGTGTCCCGGTGAAAGGGAAAGGGAACTGGGCAACTGCGGATCCGCCGAGGAGGACGAGGGCGAGGGTAGAAAGCAACATAGGGAGGAGGGGGTGGTGTACTGAGTCTACGTTCTGGTCAACCCTGGCGGCTGTGCAGTGGGCGAGTCGATCAGGGCTGATGACAGGAGACGGTGACCCTGCAAAGTTGGGACGCCCTGGTCAACCGTCCCGCGTTGTCTAGAGGATCCGCAGAATTAAAACTGTGTGTTCACTTGGGTCCCCACCAAGTGGCCAGTAACTCCTAGAATCAACATCCATCCGCGATGTGGGTCGCAAGTGAGCGGCCTGACTGAGTTGCCCGACAAGCCACACATAAAGTGTACACCGTCAGAAGGAACCGCTCGATGACCGCCAGAGACACCCGCCTCAGTCCAACCGTCGTTGAGCACCCTGGCAAATCGCCGATCGAGGAGAACCAGTTGGCCAACAATCAGCACGTGATCGGGACACCATCATTAACGACAACGCGTCGAGTCCGTGGCGAGATACGTTCACAGTTTCCCAAACTCAATACCAACGCTCATGAGGACGCCACCAACCCCAACCTCAGTGGACTGTCTCTCCGGCCTATCCTTTGTCTTCACCGGAGAGTTACCTGGCTTCTCTCGGGATGAAGCAGTCAGCCTAGCGAAGCGTTACGGCGGGTAGGCCCTCCCGCTTCTCCACACCACCCGTTCATTCTTACCTGGGTATTCGCCAGTCGGGTCGTAACCCAACCGTCATCGAAGACATCGTTTGTAGTTCTGGGAAATGATGCGGGGCCAAGCAAACTCAAGGCTATCGAGAAGCACAACCTACCTACCCTTGACGAAGATGGATTCATGAAACTCGTTGCAACCCGCAAGGGGCCAAGTGCAGGGGGCAAGGTAGATGACAAGACGCGTAAAAAGATGGAAAAGGAAGAGCAGGAGATCAAGCAAGGGGCGAAAGAGCTGGCTAAGCGTGAGAAGGATGCCGCGAAAGCTGCAAAGTCTGACGCTGGCAGGTGAGGGCCTTGGCGTGTGTAGCGACACAATTTAACATTTCTGGGTAGTGGCAAGACCATTGATCCCTTGACTCAACTGTGGACCGTTCGATATGCGCCCAAGACGCTCAAGGAGATCTGCGGCAACAAAGGACAGGTCGAGAAGCTTCAACAGTGGCTAGTCAACTGGTCTGGTAGTCTGAAGTCCGGTTTCAAGAAGCCTGGAAAGGACGGCGCGAATATATACCGAGCCATGATGATTACTGGACCTCCAGGAATCGGCAAGACGACGAGTGCGCATTTATGTGCACAACTCGCCGGATTTACCCCTATCGAGATGAATGCTAGTGACTCACGAAGCAAGAAGCTGATAGAGGTCTGTTCAAGCATCCCTCGTTCGTGCTGCTCTCCTTGACGTTTCCTGCAGAACGGTGCAAATATTACGAACCAATCCCTTGATAAGTGGATGAGCAGCAAAGGCGTACGTGCATTGCCTGAGCGAACGTCTTCATTCCCTAAATATCCCCCAGCCTGTCAACGCCTCCGGAGTCGAGATCACTTCAAAATCGTGTTTGATCATGGACGAAGTGGACGGGATGTCCGGCGGTGACCGAGGAGGAGTTGGTGCGTTGGCCGCTCTGATCAGAAAGACCCACGTTTGTCTACCCCAGCTAAATCCCACCGAATCCAGGGCTAATGTCGAGCTATAGGTTCCTATCATTTGTATCGCCAATGACCGTGGGGCGCAGAAGCTGAAGCCGCTGCTCAACTGTGCCTTTAACCTGCCGTTTAGGAAGTACGACTCGTAGTGTGAGCCTTGTCACCCGCCGGCTCACTTTGTTTCAGGCCAGACGTAACCATGGTTCGGTCACGGATAATGACAATCCTCTACAAGTGAGTTTTTCTGGGTCGAGCGGTTAAACAGGACTGATAAAACCCCAGGGAAAAGATGAAAGTTCCCGCAAACGTCGTTGATCAGTTGGTCGAAGGTGCTCAAGCAGACATTCGACAAGTTCTCAACATGCTTTCAACTTGGAGGCTGTCCAGCGATACCATGGGCTTCGATGACAGCAAGGCATTGTGAGTCTACGCACAGTTCGCTCGGACCCGTTGACGGAAACCTTTGTTCTGCAGGGTGAAGATGAACGAGAAGTACGCATTAATGACCCCATTCACTATCATTCAAAAACTCCTGGGACCGTACATGTTTTCTCCGAACGCTCGTGAGACCCTGAATGACAAGATGGAACTGTACTTCCATGACTATTCCTTCGTTCCGCTCTTCGTGCAGGAGAACTACTTGAAGACCACACCCTCCTTGGCGCGCAAGGCGGATACCCCTCATGAGAAACTAAAGCTCCTTAGGTTAATGGAGCGGGCGGCTTCGTCATTATCTGATTCTGACATAGTCGACTCGTTGATTCATGGGTAAGTCCTTTCATACATCTTGTGTGTCCCACTGAACCCGATTCCTATTAGCCCCGAACAACACTGGTCGTTAATGCCCCTCCACGCAGTTACCTCCACTATCATTCCCGCATCTTGTGTGTATGGGACAACCAGCTACAACGGCCCCAACAACATCTCATTCCCTCAGTAAGCCCCACCCCTAATTACCGCGCCTCACCCTCCTGATATCCCTCCCCGATAGATGGCTGGGTCAAAATTCGAAGCAGAACAAGCTCATGCGGCAACTTGGGGATGTACAAGTCAGGATGCGATTGAAAGTCTCCGGCGACAAGCCCGAGATTAGGCAATATTACATCCCTGCTCTCTTCCCTCATATTGTTCAGCCGCTTATGGACGATGGCTCGGTAAGTCGTCGTCGTCTGTTGTCACGAAGCGCAGGCTAACGAACCACCGTCACTCAGAGCGCCGTCAGCGGGGTGATCGAAACGATGGACGAGTACTTCCTGTCAAGGGACGAGTGGGATACCCTGGTTGAGCTTGGAGTTGGTGGCCACAAGGATGAGGGTGTTCTGAAGAAAATATCCACCGCTACGAAGACTTCCTTCACCAAGAAGTGCGTGATGGTCGCGTACCCCGTTCTCCACCAATGATGCTCACCCCTCCTAGGTACAACTCCAAAGATCACCCAGTGCCATTCCACAAAGCGCAGGATCTGGGCAAGCTCCCGAAGAAGATTGCCGCTGAACCAGCCCCGGATCTCGAGGAGGCCTATGACGTGAGTGGATGGTTGGATGTGACGAATGCGGGACCTAACTTCAGAACCAGAATGACGACGACGTTCCGGATGATGACGATGACGATAAAAAGAAGAAACCTGTGGATGAACTCGCTGGAGACAAGTTGATCAAGGCTGGGAAGAAACCCAAGGCCGCTGCCGCGACTAAGTCTAGCGCTAAGACAAAAAAGCCGACGACAACAAAACCCAGGGGAAGCGCCAGCGCGAAAAAGAAGTAGGGGTTTCTTATATCTTAGCCTACCGTTTGTTACCCATGAAGCTTTCTTTGTTTGTTTCGCGTCCCAAAACGCCTCCATTTATGATCACGTGGACAGCGTCCACCTCTTCCTCCGTCCTTCATCTGAACCCACCTCTGACACCTTTGGTCCCGGATTTTGTTTGCCTTCTCTCTCTTGGTTTAATATCTGCACTGGGCACATCATGGCAATCGAAAAGGATGGGACGTCGAACAAGATGGATGTCGACGGTGAGCTGTTCCCGCAGATTGGAACAGCAGACATAAAGCCCGCCGTGGGTTATGTCTACGATGTCATCATGATGGGTCACCACAATCGCGGCATGGACCACGACGAAGACCCTCAACGGATATCCGTCATCTACGACAGGCTCAAACGGTCGGGTTGCCTCCAACTTATGAAGAAGATACCATGCCGCCCCGCCTTACGGGAAGACATTCTTACGGTGCACACTGCGGACCATTGGGACAATGTCATGTCATATAGCTGTCGGTAATCTTACTTTTGTATGTCGTGACGCGTATGAGTTGAGAAATTCGATATGATTTAGTGATGACCGACGAGGATATTGAGCATTCAGAAGTGTTCTATGGCGAAAAGTCCCTGTACGTCTGTCGAGAGACGCCTATTGCGGCCAGGTTTAGTTGCGGTGGCGTGCTCGAGGCGGGAAGAGCGATTGCCCGTGGAGAGGTCAAGAAAACCTTCGCGATCGTCAGGCCGCCTGGTCACCATGCCGAACCTCTCGATGCTATGGGATTTTGCTTTTTCAACAACGTCGCTGTGGCTACGAGAGTGCTACAGGAGACCACTCAGTTCAAGCGGATTCTGATTCTGGATTGGTGAGGTTGCAAATTGCGTGCTATTGGGCTTGAACCAAACCTAACGTAACCTCCAGGGACGTTCACCACGGTATGCATGGGGTCCGCTATCCACCTATAATTTTGTCGTAATTGATCCCCGCAAGGCAACGGTACCCAGCTTGCGTTCCTCGACGATCCTTCGGTGCTATACATTTCCATACACCGGTACGACCAAGGGAGATTCTACCCGTCCGGGAAATTCGGAAGCATGAATTCCCGAGGGGAAGGGAACGGGTTTGGATAGTCAGTCCTATTTTCTTCTCCGTCAACCCAGGGTTCTGAACTGGGAAACAGTTCGGTTAACATTCCATGGCCCACCAAAGGAATGGGTGACGCTGAGTACTTGTGGGCGTTCCAGAAGATTGTGATGCCTATCGCTATGGAATTTGCCCCCGATCTCGTAATAGGCAAGTCCATCCATGTGTTCGAAGAACTTTCAATGATGTTCAAGGCTCATTTAGTTTCGGCCGGGTTTGATGCCGCGGAGGGTGATGAGTTGGGGGAGTGCAACGTTACGCCGACCGGCTATGCGCATATGACGGCGATGCTTTGCACCTTAGCAGAAGGGCGCGTGCTCGTCGCTCTCGAGGTACGTAGTAGAAACGACGGAACGGCAGGCACCGGACTGAGTTCAGTAGGGGGGTTACAACCTCGACTCCATCTCTAGCTCCGCGGTGGCTGTGGCGGAGACGCTCCTTGGACGACCTCCTCCGTCTATAAATGCCCTTTCCGTCTCGGAGTATGGTACAGAAACCGTTTGGCTCGTGGCTCGTGAGCAATCCAGTTTTTGGAAGTCGATAGACGTGGATTCATGCGAACCGAAACCTGGTACGCACTGCGTGAGGTGTCCGTAGAGCAACCCCTCTAACAACATAACAGGTCCCCGTACACAATCGTTAAGCCTAGGAGGTATGGTTGGGTTATACTGCGAAGCTCTTGCTCATTGTACAAACAGAGATTCTGAGGGAACACCGCCAAGAGTTCGTTCATTCTGAGGGTCTGCTCTCCCTTCCGCTGCTGCCTGACGTTGCCCGGTTGTTTGAGGGACAGCTGGCTTGCTCGTTAGTCACCTTCTACGCTTTTGCGCGCCTGGCTAACAGACAATCAGTAAGGACTTTGGTAGCAGTGATGTTGTCGTTCTCTTCCTGCACGAGTTGTAAGTTGGATTTCCGCCAGCGCTCCCCATCTCATCCCTTCTGTACCAGCGGGAAGCTCTCTGTGTCACCCGACCAGGCCACGTTCAACGTCCGGGAGGAATTCAGGCACCTCGTATGAAACTGGATTTTCTGTAACCTCCCCCCTACTGAAGCTACCTGAACAGGCTCGAGCGTCCAGCGCCGTAATTCATTGGGCCGCAGAGGCTGGATATTCTCTGATCGACGTCAACATCTCTCCGACCGGTCCGGTGACGGTGTGTGACCCGCTGTAGTAGTTTTTGCACCAACGCTAACTGTTGCTCCGGTAGAGACGAGAAGAGAAGACTTGTGTCACAACCCTTTTGACGTATGTCTGGGACAACTATCTTGCGTGGGTCTGATAAACCTCTGGTGATGGTCATCGAGCTTGATGGTTCTCAGGATCTCGAGTGACAAGCATATCATAATCATTGCTCAAGATGCCGCAGTTTACAAAGTTATGGACCTCTTTGATGTTCGCTGTAGGAACCCCGGTTAATAACGCTGGGGTGCTGATGCTGACCCCCCTCCCAGCTGCTACTGTAATGGACTTGCGCCCGACGGTTATCCAACTCCTGGATCAGTTGGAATTCCCCGTTCTCCCGCGGAACCCGTCTGTTAGTGACCCACTCAACGTGTGGTACATCAAGGTATTTCGACATAGCCCTTTGATACTTTCCCGATTTTCACTCATGGGTATCGTTTTCCTTCTCAGCATTCCCGATTGTTTTTACCCGCACATCGCGTCGTCCCTGTTATGACTACGAAGAACTATGGAAGTGTACTCATGGTCGAGGGAGTAGCACCCGGGTCGACGAGTCTGCTGGTCGGATCTCTTTCGGGGATTAAGAAGTTGGTGAACAAATTGGTAGAAGATGCTCGGACCTAAGAGTGAGGCTGGACCTCGTGATGTTATGGTCATCCAGAACTTCTTGGTGTTATCATAGTGTTATCGTTGTATATACGTTCCGGTTCTTGGAGTTTTGGTGGGAGGACGGCTGAGATGATCCGCTCTCACCTCCTTCAATGAATATCAGTCCGACGCGATCGAGTTCGTGACTCCAATTACGACCGCGATGAGCGGCACTGGCGCAAGCTTAGATGTGGGGGCTGGTCCTTCTCGACAACCTCAGAAACCACCCGCGAAAAACCCTCCAGTTGTCACGCCAGGATCAGGAAATAACATAATAGTAAACCAACGTCAGGTGAGTGTCCCACAGCCCGCGAAAGCGATGGTTTGATGAAGATTGATAATGGTGGTA
>Ga0307509_10005446_pt1 | contig 17714 bp, 13 predicted proteins | sample 10_EM_MG_FD_202245 | JGI IMG/M metagenome (GOLD analysis project Ga0307509, IMG submission 202245) | Populus trichocarpa ectomycorrhiza microbial communities from riparian zone in the Pacific Northwest, United States - 10_EM | ecosystem: Host-associated > Plants > Roots > Unclassified | place...
GCAAAGCGCGCCACCTGCGTGAAACTCGTGACTCATAATGTGAGTCACGCGCAAAAATCATTACATCATTATGACTCACAATCGTGAGTCCTAAAAACATCAACCAATCATAACATAACGATGACACACAAGTGTGGGTCATGTGAGAACTATAAGTCAACTGACTGTATAGCGTGAAACATAATTATGACTCACAATTGTGAGTCATAGCAACATACCTTATGACACACAAGTGTGCGTCATGTGAAATCTGCCTTGCTTAGTCACGATTTGTGACAATACACTATAACTATGTACAAGTCTCAAGAACTACCAAATATGGGTCTCTTGAATCCACTAGGAGGATTGGTGGTGTTGAATTTTGATGTTTTTGAAATGCCAAGAATAGTGCCTCATTACTGGGGGGTGACCCATTACTGGGTGAAATATGTTATATTCTCTCTTTTTGGTGGTTGTAGGACGGACTACGCCCGAGAAGGTCAGGACCGGACCGACTATAGGAGACTATAGTCCTAGAGCACGGATCTCCGGCACTAGCCAAGTTGATATCATACACTTACAAACACATTCTTTCCAGATCATAGGACATCACTCGTTCCGTCTTAGTTAGTAGTCCCCCACAATCCCCACCGTCCCCGGACAAGTGGGGAGAATCAACCAATTACCATCACCCTTCAACTCCCGCCTTCCGTTTTTGTTCCTGTCATATACGAACTAGACTATCTCTTGGACTCAGTGTTCCGAACCGTCCGGGGCCCCACGGGGGACGGCGGGGATAATGCCAAGAGGACGGGACGGGACCTCTAGCCGTGGTCCGGTGTAGGGCAAATTACTTGGGGGGCCGCCGGGCCCTACACGCTAGGCCTTTCTTAGTATAGTGAGACACATGTGATAGCGGCTGTTTAGGCGGACGGCAGGGGAGATGGGAGGATGAGCAGGGTGGGACGGGGGACTATAGGGGGTATCAGAAGACGGTAGAGTGCAGGCAAGGACTGCGGGGGGGGTACAGACGGTAGGTATTTGGAAAGACGGCCGGGCACGTGTCGACAAAAATGAGGGGGACGGCCGGGGATGGGTAATGACGGCCGGGGGTGGGTGACAACGGCTGGGGCTGAGTAATGACCGCCGGGGATGGCAACAGGCAGCCAAAGTATGAGTGATAAATGGTGATGCCCTGTAACCGGGATAATAAATAATATTCCCGCAAGAAAGAGAAGAAGGTTAAATAGATTATCAAGTGCCGTGAGTATTAAGATAAGACTAAATACATCATTCCACTTCAGGCCTTATTTTTCTCCGATTACTTCTGTAAGCTCTTTACCTTAACTCTATCGGTTGTCTCAACAAAGCCAAACAACAGATGCAACCGAAGTTGACTTGCAGTCCAATATGTGGGATTTTCCACGGGAGTGACTTTGATATCTACCGCAAAAACTGAGGAAATTCGCTAAGTCCGTCCCAGGATGAGTTATTTCCGGTCCAATTAGGGAGTGGAATTCGGCTTGATATGGCGTTCCTCATTGGCCGCTTTCTACCAACTCGAACTAGCCAACCACAATCCATTGTTTAAGCCAAAATCTGGAGCAACACGATATCTTACTGGCCCGGAGGTAGCACATCCTGGGACGGACTTAGCGAATTTCCTCAGTTTTTGCGGTATGTTGTAACCAGTGTTCCCAACGGGCCAGGCCGATGGTAGGCCGGCCTATAGGTCACTCCGGAAGACAGCCTAGGCCGATATAGGCCGAATTCGATCGGCCTACGAAAGCCTATCAGGCCTGATAGGCGCCTATAGGCCCGGAGATTAGCGTTGAGAACAGATCTCTTTAAAGGTATTCCGACCCTCTACCCTCTTTCGAGTTTATCGCCTTTGATTTTTTTCCTCTCCACCTTCGGCTATTGCCTCTTAATTAATCACACAACGAGTGATACTCAACCAACTCAATAAAGTCGTAAAAATTTACCTCCGGGGCCACGAGCACAACCCTATGCTGCCATCATCCCCCCCTATTTTGCCTCTTCAGCAGGAACTACTTTAAATTCCCAAGCGAATAAAGCGAAACTGTTGTATTAAATTTTGCAATTTTATTTCGTAAATTATTTACAGTCAACCCCCCCGGATTGATACCCCGGAAATAGTCACCATCCTACTGTTCATAGTTGATTCATCAAAACATTAGCTTTTGTTCTACAATTAAATCAATTAATTAATTCACTATCTCTACTAGCTTTTAATGTTTTTTTCGCTCGTAAAGGGAAATTGTTCCTTTGTTTTTAATCGTAATGGGTAATTGGGAAACGTTTACCGTGAATTTTGCTGTTGACACGGGGGTGGCCGCTCGCTAGGAGTGGGTCGGCCTAGGCCATATAGGCCGGCCTATCTGGCAGCCGGGAAAAAGCCTATATGGCCTATAGGCGGGCCGGGCCGGGCCAGGCACAGGCTTGACAAAGCCTACAGGCTCGGGCCAGGCTAGGTCCGAAAGAATTTCAAATAGGCCGGGCCCGGCTTCACCGAAGCCTGGCCGGCCTGGCCTGTTGGGAACACTGGTTGCAACCATACATGTTGTTTGTCACTTTTTCCAGATCTTTGATTTGCGCCCGAGTACTCCGGCGCAAAATAAGTTATGGTGCAACGCAGACCCTCGGCCAAACATCCTCTCTTCTTCGCGCAAGACTAGATATCACCATCCACAATAGCTCCATGCTTCCCAAGCTCCAACTTTAGTAACCCTATCTTCTCCCCCCCTCGTGTCACTATTGTCAAGCTTTTATTTGAAGAATTGGTTTGAGGTTCGTTGCTCGGGTATTTTGGGTGGGGAGTACCGGTTGTCACGCCTGGCGAGGGAGTGCATACGGCGGCCTATAGTACCAAAACCGCCACCACACCTAAATCTTAAAACTTAAAAATCAAAAAATGTAAAAAGTCGCTCAGAACCCGGAATTGTGCAAGAAATAAGCTTAATTATCATCATAGGTATCACTCGGTACAAACAAATAGTATGCTATGATAGAAAAGGAACCATGAATCAAGTTGAAAAGAAAAGAAAAATGAGAAAGAAAAAAAAACACCTTCCTCTGTGAGCACTCCCAGCATACTAAAGGAAAACAAACACCCTGCTTACAGGATCTGCATATGTTCCCTTCAGGTGTAAAACTCTTTTACAACCTACTCGCCTTGCTGTACAGTCTTGCCGCTTCTTTCCAAAGGCTGCATTCCTACTTAGGAAATGCTTTCCTAAACGTCTAAACAAAATGTCCAAAGCCGAAGCTATATACCCGAATCCTCTGCTCATATCTGAAGCCAGATAAACAAGCATACTCTCGGAAGCTATTTGAACAAAGGAAGTATCATGAGCCTATGGCGAGCAGCACCATTTTCAACACCGTATGTCTAATAAGCTAGGGTCAGTGTTCCCAACCGCCCAGTCCGTCCGTCTTCGAGTGAGAACGGGACGGACTACAGCTTATAGTCCGTCATTTTGGGGCTGCTAGGACGGATTACGCCCCGGAAGGTGAGGACCGGACGGACTATAGGGGACTATAGTCCTAGCGCTTAGACCACTTGAACTAGCCAAGTTGAGATGATGCAGCACCAAACGGACTCATTTCACTTCATGAGACATCACTCATGTCGTCCCCGGCCGTCCCCGGCCGTCCCTCACCATTCCCAGCCGTCCTCAGCTATCCCCCACCGTCCACCCCCTGCCCTGAACTAACATGTCTCACCCTGTAGGGCCCGCCGTCCTACCCAATACCACATGTTCAAAGACAAGGAATATGAACAAAACCATGAAGGAGATATGCTATATCCTATGCCACTAGGCATAGGATGTGAAAATAACAACCCAGGGCAAAGCGACTAACAACCGGAAACCACAATGCCACATGTCTTATACCCGTAGCTCTCCTGGCCGCACATCTGCTAACATGGATATCTGCCTAATCGCCTAACCGCGTGCCCTATAAGCCATCAGTGTGCTCAACAAGGCAGTCCGTCCGTCCTGCAACTTCACAGATGAGGGCGGACTGCATTATACCACCCCGTCTCGCTAGGAGCTCTTGGCGGCCCCCACCGCCGTGCCCTACCGGGCACTCAATGGTTGCGAACACTATAGGCAATCCAACACATCTGCTGTGGTATTATATCATATAATAATTTCTTGCTATCCTGTATTGGTTGGAAGAATCTGTTTTCTTCACTCTTGCTTCATTGGTGGAAGGAGCTTTTTTTCTCTCTTCGTCATTTTTTTCACATTTTTTTCAACTTGATTCATGGTTCCTTTTCTATCATAGCATACTATTTGTTTGTACCGAGTGATACCTATGATGATAATTAAGCTTATTTCTTGCACAATTCCGGGTTCTGAGCGACTTTTTACATTTTTTGATTTTTAAGTTTTAAGATTTAGGTGTGGTGGCGGTTTTGGTACTATAGGCCGCCGTAGAGTGCACCATAACTTATTTTGCGCCGGAGTACAAGAAGCGAAAATGTGGTTCACCACATAAACACATTTATCGCTTCCGGCTTGGCATTTGGTTGCCATGTTGGTTGCCATAACTGCATTTTCGATGTTGGACTTTTGTTCTTATATACCGCCGTAAATTCTCTTCACTAACCATCGTGAGGTTTTAGCGAACTTTGGGAGGGTCCGGGGGAGTGTGCGGGAGTGTGTGTGTCACGTGTGTGCCAAGATATGCAATTCAACAAAACCAACCTGTCAATTTTTCCTGACGAATTGCCGGAGGATTCGATCCCTCATGAACATTCTATCCATGGCAAGGAAGGGGGGTGGTGGGGCTGAACTTCAAACTACTCTCCAACCAGAATAATTCAAGAATGTAAAATTCTTTTCTCCCCTTCTCAATTTAGTATTCAGTGTTCGGAACTTACCCGTGATATTTCAGGATTTTCTTTTCTTTTTCTGCTCTCTCTCTCTACTCGAGTAGAAAGCATGGATATAATGGATAAATATTACTGGAAGGCGGATGTTTCCTGTCTATCTGTTCGGTAGGATGGATGGATGAATTATTCGTTGTATCACTCCCGACGGGAATAAGTCATGAGACAATGGGCTTAACCATCGTTTTAATGTTACTTGTAACACAGAGGCAACCATCGCAATACCACACCAAATCCCACGCTCCTAAAGAGAGAGAGCGGGGGGGGCTCAATATGCAGGCTTTAGTACTGATAGTCATTATACTTGTAATTGCAATCGTAATCACGATGGTGATTCTCACGATAGTTATTGGATTTTGCATGGGATTGTGATTGCGCATGTTGTCTAAGGACTTATTCTCGCAGGGGGTGTGTATCGTGGGTGATGACCGCTCTTGGTTATTATAGTTTGCTACATACTGGGAAAATTTCTAATTGGCTATCGTTTCGAATGCCCGGGGGTGGTGGGGCACGGGAGTGGTGGAGTATCGATCGAGATTGGGGTTGGATTAATTGGGGAGGGGGAGCTAGGTATCGATCGGATCGGATTTCTCGGGAAGATTTTGGGGGGAGTTTTGGGTGGTCTTGAGCCGGTGGGGCTTTGCCTTGGTATATATATAATTTTAAATAAGGATTAGTTAAGGTAATGGAAGGTGGGTAGCCGGACTGATAATGATATCGAGTGATCAACTATGAATATTGGATTCATCATGATTGATCACTTTGTTGAACGCCCTACTATTTGTGAACGTGTTCTGCGTATCATTAGGTTGAGGATTTATGGAGAGTCTCTCAAGTGCATATTATATCCGCAGGTTGGTTAGGGAAAAAAATAAGGGAAATTTAAGGAGAGGTTAACGGCGTGGCTTGACTCTTGGAAATTACTGGAGCTACAATATATATAATACTTATAATTCGACGACAATCAAACTCGTGACTTTACTGATCGAGCTGTACTAGTACAGCACAGTATTGTTGGTTGCGGGTCTTCCCCGGCCGGCGGCTTTCATGGGTATTGGCAATCGTGACTGTGAGGCTACCCCTGTGGATGACCTGCAGAGGAAAACAGAAGAAAGTAAACACAGGCTATTGAAGCTGAAAGATAAATTAGCAGATAGCTGTGATTGATTGATTTAGTCTTGCTATAATAACAATGAATGATGAGGATGGGGAGATCGGTTTCTATGAACTGAAAAAAATCCGCTATCCATACCTCTGAGGGGTTTCTGTGGTTCTTGAGTATGGTTCGTTAACAAAATTAACCGTACTCGTACACATACCAGGGATGGCAACGCAGCCCCCCTCATCACCCCCCATTTTCAATACCCCCTAAAGATATTCTCTAGAGCAAATATTAATTTCTATTATGTATTCTTCTATGTATTTATGTTTTATATCTTTTTTTTATTTCCATTAAGGTGGGGCTGATGGGGGAGTGCTGTTGTGATGGCCGAAGTTTTGAGGCTCGTTGCTGTACTCGAGCACGGTTAATTTTGTTAAGGCACAATAATAGGGGTGCCTGGGCCTGAGCTGCCCGCCCAATAGCTCTACCGTGTGGGGGGGGGGGGCCTACGCAATCCACAAAGAAAATACGGTGCCTCACGTCAGAAAGATTATCTACGAATTGGACAGGATGTAAGCTGTCGTGACGGTCTGGGATGCAATTAGCAGCCCATAGTGGGCTCACACAAGCACCTTCAAATGATTTCCCATAGGCGAGGCTTCCCCGGTCCGGGTCCCGATAAGGCGTTTACCGGGGAACTGGACTGGAAAGAGTCGGTGAGAAGGCAAGATGATGAAAGAGCGTTCTGCGATGCAATACTGGTATCGCACTTGGGGAGCCTTTAGTGAATCTATCATAAGCCCTTGTAAAAGCTTGCTCCAATACCGTAGGGGTCTGCAAGTGTGGGTGAAAATATGGGGCAATCCACTGTCTTGGCGTTGAAATTATTGGCTGGGGCATGCATGTGGCACAAAACAAGCGAACGCATGAACAGAGAGAGCCCCGCTTTCCCTTGATCAACTCAACGAGGCCCCCATCGATATCTTCGATAAACTACCTTACCGTTGTATTATCTCCTCACCTATAACTAACTTTATTCGCGATGAATACATTACCAACGGGGAACGCAGGATCAAGCATCCTTAGTTTATCGCAGCACGGAATGTTCAACACCCGTACCGACCATCGCATGACCAACACGATTCACGGTGACTCCAATTCGAACGTCGGGAATGTGTCAGACAGCTATAATACCACCATCAACGTGACAATAGAGGAAGAGACTTTGCAGATCCAAGAATGGCTATCACCGCTCAAATCCTGTAATAGGCATCAGGATGTGAGGAACCGTCGCCTTGATGGTGTTGGAGAATGGGTTCTGCAGAGGAGTGAGTTCGAGTCATGGTGCGGGAGTCAGGATGGGTCGGTGAACCCTACATTGCTGTGTTATGGAGGGCAAGGGGTTGGCAAGACGTATATAAGGTACAAGTGTATTCTCCTAAAACATTGGACGATGTTGACAAGAAATAAAATCAGTTCTTTAGTAATAGACAGGCTCCGAAAGAAAACCCGGGGACAAAATATGGCGGTTATATTTCTCTACTGCGATTACCAGGCGCAGAAGGACCAGTCGGCGGTGAATATGATAGGGAGTCTAGTTCGGCAGGCCGCTTTGAGAGGGCCGAGGATCCCGAGCGAAATAAAAAGTGCTTTTGTCGAGTCGAAGGAGGAAGGTGGTGATGGTCTGCAGTTACCAGAAATGGTGAAGTTATTCGTCCAAGTAATCGGTTCCATCGAGTTAGTATACCTTTGTGTCGACGCAGTGGACGAGGTGCTTCCACAAGAGCGACTAAAGTTCCTTCGCCAGTTACAACAAATTGTTCAAGAAGCACCAAATGTCCGGCTATTTCTCACAGGGAGACCTCATATTCGCGCGGAATTCGATAGGCTTCTCACCGGGGGAGCCTATTCCATGCACATTGTGGTCGACCAAGGGGATATCACTCGATACCTAAGCCAGAAGATGGATGATGACGAAGACCAAGATCCAGGCTTGATGACGGATGACCTGAGAAATGTTATTGTGAAAACGATGTTGGGAAAGGCTTCGGAAATGTGAGTAGGAGCGCTTCGGTTCTAAATTTGAATCCCTCATTGATAGTGTGGTCAGGTTTCTACTCGTTGCAATGAATATTGAGGCAATCTTGGGGGAGACATCAGTCGCGAGCAGAAAGGAAATGTTGCGAAGGGTGGCGGCAACGGGAGTGGACCTGGACAGTGTGTATGTCCAAACATTACAGCGGATAAGGGACCAGAAGGGAGATCGATCGAGACTTGGGATGGAGGTGTTGATGTGGGTATCACACGCGGAGCGGCCCTTACGGATTGACGAACTCTGCCACGCTCTGGCGGTAGACATGCAGTTGACGGATCTGGACCCCGAGAATGTCCGGCCGCCAGATACCGTGCTAGGGTCATGCTTAGGGCTTGCCGTGGTTGATGCAGAGACATCGACTGTGAGACTGATCCACCACACGCTCCAAGAATACCTCTCCCAGTCTGCTATCTTTCCAGATGCCCATAAAACACTTGGGCAGATCTGCTTGACCTATCTAAATCACAATCTCGTTCGGGGCCTCCCGGCCAATACCGTTTCGAACCTTGGAGACTTCCTTTTTCTCAATTATTCTTCTTTATATTGGGGAAGCCACGCAAAAATGGGACTCACAGATCATTCGAAATCACTTGCGGTCGAGCTATTAAACCGTGGCGGCAACCATATATATGCTACCTTACTTGTCCAACAAATACGCAATTACCATTCGTGCTCACTTCCCCATCATCTATGGCCTAGTTTGCACTGCGCATCCTACTTCGGGATTGATGATGTCGTGTCTGATTTGATAGAGAGGGAAGGCTGTGATATCAACCAGAGTGACTGTATGGGTTTTACAGCACTAACGTGGGCCGCTCAGCAAGGGAATGAAGGAGTAGTGAGACGTCTGCTCACGCGGGACCAGACCATTCTAAACAAGGCAAACGATGATGGTGAAACATCACTCTGGGCCGCTTCCAGGAATGGGCATGAGGGGGTGGTGAAACTACTACTCGCACAGAACGATGTCAGTCCTGACAGGCCAAACAAGGGTGGCCGAACACCACTGTACTCCGCTTCTAACAATGGGCATGAGGGGGTGGTGAAACTACTGCTCGCGCGGAACGATGTTGATCCTGAAATGCCTGACGACAAGGGTGAAACTTCACTCTGGGCCGCTTCTTGGAATGGGCATGAGGGGGTGGTGAAACTACTACTCGCACGGAACGATGTCAGTCCCGATAAGCCAAGCAACGATGGCCGAACACCACTCGCGACCGCTTCCTCCAATGGGCATGATGGGGTGGCGAGACTACTGCTCAAACAGCAAGGTGTCAATCCTGACAAGCCAGATGTGGATGGTGAAACCCCACTCTGGGCCGCTTCTCGGGGTGGGCGTGAAGGGGTAGTGAAACTACTACTCGCACGGAACGATGTCAGTCCCAACAAGCCAAGAAAGGATGGACGAAGACCACTGTACTCCGCTTCTATCAATGGGCATGAGGGGGTGGTGAAACTACTGCTCGCACGGAACGATGTTGATCCTGAAATGCCTGACGACAAGGGTGAAACCTCACTCTGGGCCGCTTCTTGGAATGGGCATGAGGGGGTGGTGAAACTACTACTCGCACGGAACGATGTCAGCCCCAACAAGCCAAGTAAGGATGGCCGAACACCACTGTACTCCGCTTCTAACAATGGGCATGAGGGGGTGGTGAAACTACTGCTCGCACGGAACGATGTTGATCCTGAAATGTCTGACGACAAGGGTGAAACTTCACTCTGGGCCGCTTCTTGGAATGGGCATGAGGGGGTGGTGAAACTACTACTCGCACGGAACGATGTCAGTCCCGACAAGCCAAGAAAGGATGGACGAACACCACTGTACTTCGCTTCTAACAATGGGCATGAGGGGGTGGTGAAACTACTGCTCGCACGGAACGATGTTGATCCTGAAATGCCTGACGACAAGGGTGAAACTTCACTCTGGGCCGCTTCTTGGAATGGGCATGAGGGGGTGGTGAAACTACTACTCGCACGGAACGATGTCAGTCCCGATAAGCCAAGCAACGATGGCCGAACACCACTCGCGACCGCTTCCTCCAATGGGCATGATGGGGTGGTGAGACTACTACTCAAACAGCAAGGTGTCAATCCTGACAAGCCAGATGTGGATGGTGAAACCCCACTCTGGGCCGCTTCTCGGGGTGGGCGTGAAGGGGTAGTGAAACTACTACTCGCACGGAAGGATGTCAGTCCCGACAAGCCAAGTACGGATGGCCGAACACCACTGTACTCCGCTTCTAACAATGGGCATGAGGGGGTCGTGGAACTACTACTCGCGCGGAACGATGTCAGTCCCGACAAGCCAAGGAAGGATGGCCGAACACCACTATACTCCGCTTCCTCCAATGGGCATAAGGGGGTGGTGAAACTACTGCTCGCGCGGAACGATGTTTATCCTGAAATGCCTGACGACAAGGGTGAAACCTCACTCTGGGCTGCTTCTTGGAATGGGCATAAGGGGGTGGTGAAACTACTACTCGCACGGAACGATGTCAGTCCCGATAAGCCAAGGAAGGATGGCCGAACACCACTGCACTCCGCTTCCTTCAATGGGCATAAGGGGGTGGTGAAACTACTGCTCGCACGGAACGATGTTGATCCTGAAATGCCTGACGACAAGGGTGAAACCTCACTCTGGGCCGCTTCTTGGAATGGGCATAAGGGGGTGGTGAAATTATTACTCGCACGGAACGATGTCAGTCCCGATAAGCCAAGCAACGATGGCCGAACACCACTCGCGGCCGCTTCCTCCAATGGGCATGATGGGGTGGTGAGACTACTGCTCAAACAGCAAGGTGTCAATCCTGACAAGCCAGATGTGGATGGTAAAACCCCACTCTGGGCCGCTTCTCGGGGTGGGCGTGAAGGGGTGGTAAAACGACTACTCGCACGGAACGATGTCAGTCCCGATAAGCCAGGCAACGATGGCCGAACGCCACTCTTGGTCGCTTCTTGGGGTGGGCATGAGGGGGTGGTGAGGCTTCTACTCGCACGGGGCGGTGTCAATCCCGACACGCCAGATAATGGTGGTCTGACACCACTGCAGGGCGCATCTAGAAATAGCTATGAGGGGGTGGTGAGACTACTCCTTGCCCGGGGCGCTATCAACCCTGACCAGCCAGACAACAATAGTTCAACCCCACTCCCGTGCTCTTCTAGTAACCTGCATGATGCGGTAGTGCGACCACCAGTCACACAAGGCGATGACACTCCCGAAAAAGAAAAAGGGCAAAGAGCGGCTGTAGAATTTCCTATATGGTGTGTGCTAGGGGTATTGCTCTGTGTCTTTATTTATAGTTTTTGCTTACCGGTAGTGTACATTATGCTGGCAAAGGGTGGTCATAGATAGAGTTTAGCTCAACTGCAATGTATATGAGAATGATGTACATTATTACTATAAACACGGTAGATGCGTAATACTATGACCTAGTTTCCTAGTGGTTGCCGAACACCCCCTTGTATTATATAAAAACTAGAATTTTCTGAAAAAGGTTGCTACAGGAGTGGCATGCCAAACGGAGCCCTAATTTTATATCTATATTTTGTCTCCACGGCTATAGAATCTCATGGCAGAAGATCCCATGAATCGTAAGAGACCTATGTGATCGACTAATTTTGCATGATATATGAATAATATTTGATAGAGAGCCATACCTGAGCGGTGAAGATGAGCCAGGGGGAGATGTATTCCCAGCCGCTTATCGAGCCCCGCCCAGCAATTATTGTAATTCTTCTATGCTTTCCTGCATGCTCAGCCTATCGGGCACACGCGCACAGCCTGCCCTATTATCTTTGCGACAAAGAGCTCCGATTTGTGCTCTGGACGGATACTTCCGCTTCAAACAAGTTCTTTCATGCTGCTCTCCGTTCTCACCAAAGGCGCATCCCATCCCGATAGCTTTCAGAAAAACCTCCGGATATGCGCTTGGGGTTTGTGCAGTGCCGCCGGAGGGATATGGCAGGTAACTTAGTGTCTGATGCGCGGAGGCTATGGAACGTGAAGAGGTTTTCCTTTTGACGCTTATTCTTTTTCTTTATTAGCATGATAAGTTTTTTTTTTTTTGATGAAGGGAAAGGGGAACATTTCCATGGAAGACGGGGAAACATGAGTGGTAGAAAATGGATCCATGTCGCGAGCGATGAAAGTATGGGAATCTTCCTTGTTGTTTGATTTATCTACTCCTGGCTTTATACATTTAGTTAGCCAATCGAACACCACGGAGCCGTGAATGGGTGAGTAGTTGAATGATAAGAAGTTCCCCTCTCTAATAAGTTGTGAGTTGGCGATCTGTCGTCAGCTGTGTTGCTATAATCTTGACCTTTCGTTTCATAGCAGCCGCTCTCTCATTGCGCCCTTCAGCCGTCACTGTTCAAAAAGAACCTGGCCCATACTACAAATCCTCAGATATGCGTGAGAGGGTAAAATGATCATAAGCCGTTACAGAGCCTGGATGGGGGGGGGCTGTTCCTATCTCCCATGCCTTGTTCGTTTTTCACTAACCACAGTCATGGGTTATCACTCGATGAGCGAATTATCCAGCAGTGATCCTGTGAATACCACAAAAGTAGCCGGTACCGGCCTGAGTCGTGTTGAAGTAAGAAGGCACAGATAAGTCTGGACATTTACAGACAGGAGCTCGAATGTCTCAAAAATAGGCTATGATCGGTAGAGAGTGTATTGGGTCCTTATTGTTTCTATGTCGCCGGAGGTGTCCTATATATACACAAGCTTGACTACTACAGAAAAAACTCTTCATCAACAATATCATCACTCGTCTGTCTTCGTTCCTGCTTTCCATGTTCCCATCCAACATTCCCGAAACTCATTTTCCCTAACTACTGATTTCCCTGTTTCGTTCTCTTACACAGTTTCCCTCATCAACCATGATCTGTTACTGTAGTGACACTGTCTTCCGTTTCCTAACCCTCATAGTGCGACACTCGTCTGTTTCGTTTCCTAGCAAACCTTAATCCTAAACCTCCGGCCATCCCTAGTGTCGTTTCCTAAAACATCCCAAACATATCTGCCTCGTCTAACTCCTAAGCCAAACATCCTATCGTCTTCCTCTTACATTTATTTCCAATCGTGCAACTTCCATCAAACACAATCCTTCTCATCCATCCGTCATCTCGGTTTCATCAATGCCCGATGTTTGGAACCTTCGTGAATATTCAACAGAATGGAATACTTGGATCACAAAACTCGGCAGGCAATGCTGAACAATTGGGCAAACTTGTATTGTAATATCTTATTCTTAATGTTCCGTTGTGTTCATGAGTGGGCAGTTCAAGAAGGGATTAGTTGATGTTGAGTTTCACACAAGGGGGTGTAGGGGTGGGTTTGGGGTTCGGCTTATCCCTCTATTGCATACTCCCGCGGGAAATTAGTTATGGTGCCCTTCTCGGTTTGGCTGGCAACGCACATTACTGGCTAAACATCCTCCCCACCACACCAGTGATCCCAAGCGGTCAGTCCGTCCGGCTTTGGGCACGGCCGGACTGACCCAGGCTTTTTCAGGGACGGCCGGGCCGGACTGTGGGCAAGCGGCTTTCCAAAACCAAAGCCGGGCCGGCCTGGGTTACCTGCCGGCTTTTAGTATTTCAACCCTGACCCTAATACCCAAAAATAACTTTCCGGGGTGCGGGTATTAGGGTCAGGGTTGAAACACGCTACACGCTATCGCTCTTAGCCCTTGGTTGACTTTACAAGTAACGCGTATCATACTGGAAGCTCTTATGTCAGAAAAGGATATCTTTATCTTAATTCTATTGTATTACTCTCTAAATCCTGCATAATATCAATAATATTGTAGTTGGAAGAGAGATAAAATTTTGGTGAAGATAAGATAAGGGTGGAAATAGTATCTTGGTTAAGATTAATAAATTCAATATTAAAATAATTAAAATAATTGTGCTAAGTGATGAGTGGAAGTATCATGGTCGCGCAGCGTGGATATCAAGACAATCCTTGTTGTTCAGTAGCGGACATTTACGCGTTTTAAGCGAAATCTACTGATGGCGCTGTAAACTCCCTATTTTATTCTCACATTCCGAGTGATTAGCTGTCAAAAGCCTGCACGTTCACAGATATCTCCAGGCTGCCTGGGCATCTGCGGGCTTTACCTGGGCATCTGCAGGCTTTGCCTAGGCATCTGGCGGCTTTGTCTGGGCATCTGCGGGCTTTGCCTGGGTTGCCTATCATCTCGACCCGGCGGTTGCCTGGGCACCTGCTGGTTTTGGCGGCCGTTAATAATTTAAGCCGGACTGACCCAGGCTTTTCAAAACCACGGCCGGACAGACCGGACAGCCGACCCATGGTCCGGACCATAGTCCGGACTGGCCGCTTGGGAACACTGCACCACACAACGCGATCTTATGGTTCATCATTTGTTGAAAATGGTACTGCTCGCCATACTCTCTTTATACTTCCTTTATTGTTGAATTAGCTTCCGGGAGCGCGCTTGTTTGACTTCGGATATGCGCTGAAGATCCAGGCATATGGCTCCGGCTTCTGGCGTAGGTTTGCTATCGGATATGCGCTGAGGATCCGGGCTTAGTTTTGTCTCCGGAGACTCGCTTTGGCTTTAGGCATCGTTTTGGCTTCAGGCGTGTTTGTAGAAAGCATCTCCTATGCAGGAATGCAGCCGTCGGACAGGAAGCGGAACGGCTGTAAGGAATGCCGGGAGGGTTGTAAAAGGGTTTTACACCCGGAGGGAACATGGGTGGAGGAGGTGAGCAGTGGTTTTTGTTTTCCTTTTGTTAGCCCGGCGGTGCTCACAAGGGGAAGGAGAGATCCACATGGACTAGTATGAACGCTCATTGAGGATAGGGTGTTATTGTTGATATATACTCCTGTTTTTGCTAGTTAGTAAGTTAGAGCACCCAGCAGCATACTCTAGTGTTGAGTGTGAGCCTATTGTTGTTAGTGAAAATATTTTCCCCTACACTTGAGTGTCGTTTGCGTTGTGAGTTGCTTAGCATTAGTTTCGTTTCACCACTCGTCACTCGTCGTGCAATCGTATCACCGCTGTTGTTAGATGCATTGAAGTTGTTATTCGAGATGTTGGTTGGTTTGATATGTGCATTGGTATGCGCAGTATACTGGGCATGATTATTGGCACTGGAATGAGGGAATGGTGGAATCTCTGAAATGTGTGCTGGAATGAGTACCAATATAGAATGTTGAAATGTTGGAATGTTGGAATTCTGGGGGCTGCGCTGGACTAGGAAACTTGTATATATTGACTGTTGTTGTTGTTATGATTGGTGATAGTAATTGAGACGATATAAGGGTTGATTTCGGATTTCAACCGCCGTTAAAGTCTAAAATAGAGGATGGGGTGGGTATTTTACTCTTGGAAAAGTTGTCGGCCACTGGGATCCCGCAGATGCCGTTCGATGAATTGCTTTGGCTGCAGTGTCGGCTTGGTCGAGATGCTAACGACAGTAAAAATTCACATCGCGCTACCGAAGAGAGCGGTGTACGCACGCTTTCCCAGAAGGATGGAGAGGGAGGATGTACTGATGGCGGATGTGGTCTCCGGACTGAAAAACATCGTAGACCTCCGATTCTGGATGGACGATTGCGATACCATCTATTGCAATGATGCCTACATTTCACTTTTCACCATCTCGCGTGCCCATGCTTCGCTATCGGTATTGTTTGTGCCGGTGTTCAAGTCTCGGAGGGAGACCTTCTCCTGTTCATTGAGCGCCGGGCGCTGAAGGGCCTTTTTGTATCGAACATTGCCGTCATGGGGAGGGGTTAGGCGATGCGGTCGAGAGGCTCTGTCTGCCCTATCGGGTGCCGGCATTGTCTCACTGTTTGAAGCCCCGGTATACACGGGTGTTGAAGGACAGGAATCGGTGCAGAGTCCTGTGTCCGGTCAAGAGTTTGGTGGGTCAGCGAGAGAGCAAAGGTGGGAGGTCAAGAAGGGGTTTGAAAGGAGTTTTTTCAGCGTGGCTTAAATGGGGATGGGTATTTTGTAGCGCTTCGTCGCTCATATTGTGGGGGGTATTTGATTTTGATTTTCAGAATTGTGGATAAGTTCACCGTTGGAGTTCTCACAATTAGCCAGTATAGAGGGGTTTTTTTTTACTTTTATCATAGCGTGGTTGTACTCGTAGCATAATGGCATTGCATGTCATACTCGAGGAGCATGGGTTAAGTTTGGCGGGGGTGGAATACACACGGGCGAAAAGGAAGGCGATCCGAGCATGAAGGGATGGGGCTTGCGCGGAGATTGTCCAACCGCCAACTTTATCTTAAATAGCGTTTCTCTTATTCATGGATCTGAGCCAAGTTGTAAGAAATAGTCATTCAATTGGGTTTATGCTTGAATTCTCTTCGCGGATCATCGTGAGGTTTTAGTGAACTTGCGGGGGGGGGGAATGTGCGGGAGTGTGTCACGTGTATGCCAAGATATGCAATGCAACCAACCTGTCAATTTTTCCTGACGAATTACCGGAGACTTCCATCCCTCCATGAACATATTCTATCCACGGCACCGGAGGGTGGTGGTGGGGCTGAGCTTCAAGTCACTCTCTAACCAGAATAATTCAAGAATGTAAAGACTTTTTTTTCTCCCCTAAATTTACTCGTAGTATTCAGTGTTCGGAACTTACCCGTGAGTTTTCTTTTCTTTTCTTCTTTTTCTCTCTCTACTCGAGTAGAAGGCATGGATCGGATAATGGATAAATATCACAGGAAGGCGGATATTTCCTATCTGTCTGTTTGGTACGGTAGGATGGATGAATTATTCGTTGTATCACTCCCGGCGGGAATAAGTCCTTAGACAACTGGCTTAACCATACCGGTAGTTCTAATGCTACTTGTAACAAACACGTAACCATCACAATACCACACCAAATCCTATGCTCCTAAAGAGAGAGGGCTCAATATGCAGGCCTTAGTATTAATAATCATTATACTTGTAGCTATAATTGTGATCGCGATGGTGATTGATGGTTGTTGGATTTTACGCGGGATCGTAGCTGCATCGGTTGTTTGAGGACTTATTCTCGTTGAGGGTACATCGTTATCGTGGGTGATGATCGCTCTTGGTTATTATAGTTTGCTCCGTGCTCGGAAACTTTCTAATTGGCTATCGTTTGGAATGCTCGGGGGTGGTAGAGTACTGAAAAGAGTGTTTCCCATCCGGGGAAAGAAAACGAAATGATCACCGGTAGAAACCTTTTCTCCGTACCTTAGTGGGCAAACACCGCTCTCACTATAGGAAGAGAAAAAATCTAGTCGATGATGATCAAAGAAAAGGCTGATGAACGAAGTCGTAAGAAAAGACACCTCTTAGTGGAGTTCCGTGTAGATACAAAGTAGAGTTCCCGCCGTTTAAGACCCATGATCCGCCTTAGGGATTACCAATCACTCTCTTCCTCCACACCACACCTGCCACTACCGTTCTAGCTAACTAAACTAAGAAGCTCGCCCATTGCTCGTCTACCTCTAGCTAGAATATGTAAAACATAAAAGAAACCACTATCCCTTGGAGAGCTGAGACAGCAAAATTCAGTGCATCCGCGAATTGCGCAATCCGCAGTCACTGCGCCACATGATCTGCAAGTGGTCCAGCCAATCACCACAAGCCGCTCCT
>Ga0307509_10005448_pt1 | contig 17700 bp, 17 predicted proteins | sample 10_EM_MG_FD_202245 | JGI IMG/M metagenome (GOLD analysis project Ga0307509, IMG submission 202245) | Populus trichocarpa ectomycorrhiza microbial communities from riparian zone in the Pacific Northwest, United States - 10_EM | ecosystem: Host-associated > Plants > Roots > Unclassified | place...
TCGGAAAAGCCATAGCATCCGGGGAATCCCGTGGCCAGAGCCTAGAGGCGTAGTCGAGGCCCTCCCGAGCGCTTGCGAAGCACCTGGCCCAGGTGATCCGCGCAATGCATCAGGGCAAGCCGAAAATCCGACTCCACGGTGCGCGTCGTCACGCCCAGACTTTCGGCGATTTCCTTGCTCGAGCATCCGGCGACCACGACACGATAGAATACGTCACGCGGGCGGCTCGGAAGCCGCTCCATCGCGGCCATGAGCGCCTTCACATCCGACCGCGCCTCGGCCTCGGCCGCAGGATCTGGTCGGTCGTCCGCAATATCAAGCAGCGTATCAATTTCACTCGCGCTGACCCTCGCATTGCTGGCCCGGCGCTGATCATTTGCAACATTGATCGCAGTCCGGAAAATATAGTCAGCCGGGCTGCGGATTTCCGTCGCCTCGCAAACCCGATCAAGCTTCACGAACGTCTCGTGTAGCGCCTCGCGCGCGAACTCTGACGAACCCAGCCGGCGCGTCAGCCGCCGGACCAATCCGTCATAGTTCTCGACGAGTTGGAGCCGTAACCGATTTGCCGTCACGCCACGAGCCCCTACACTCAGCCAAATCTCACTCTATCCAAGTACCGTCGCCCCACGACAGATATGTGAAACTGGCGGACGGCGGACAAACCGCCTGCCGATGTGCCACCCAGGACACAGTCGATCCGAAGAAGGATCAGCCCGGGCCGAAGGCAAGTTGCAGGCTGACACTCAGCCGCTCCGGTAGCTCCGATGGAATCTTGGGCAAGGGCTGCGCGCGCAGGATTGTCGCGATGGCCTCGCGGTCGAGAACGGCATAACCTGAGCTGCTGCGAACCCAAGCGCCATCCAATCGACCGTCCCTGGTCAAGACGAACTGGACGTCGACGTTTCCCGAGAGGCGCTGGGCTTGCGCGCCGCCGGGATAGCGCTGATAGCGGGCGATATGGCTCAAAAGAAGCTGCTGAAACCCGTCGATCACGAATTTTGATGGCGAGTTCAGCAGGCCGCGATCAGGAACAGCCGGCGCATTGGCGAGCGCGGGCGATACGCTCGGCACCGTCTGGGGATCCGGCTCCTCCGCTTGTGTGGGGTCGCGCCCGGCCGCGGCATTGTCGCGTGGATTGCCGTCGTTCGGTGTGGTGCGAGGGACTGATGGGACCAGTGGCGCATCGTCATGCGTCACCAGATGAACCTGGACCACGGGAGCGGCCGATCCGGCTGGCATTGCCGCATGTTCGCTGCGTAGCCAATAGACCCCACCGACGAAGGCGAGGAAAGTCAGCGCCGGAACGAGCATGAGACGCACCAGTTCGCCAGCGGACCACGTATCGGGCCGCTCGACAGGGACACCCGATCCGCGCAAACCAGCAATCCGAGACTGCATTATTTCCAGACTCGCACGCGGCGTCATCACATCGTCCTCACCGCCACGCCGACACGGACCGGCCGGACCGCATTCGGCGGAGCCGTACTGCCAATGGTGACGCCGCGCAAGGTCGAGATCAATGCGGCATCGCGCGCTGGATCGCCCGAACTGTTCGCGATATCCACACGCTCGACCATGCGCGCGGTGTTGATCCAGACGTTCAAGGCCGCGCGATAATTTCCGACGCGCGTCTGTGCGTTGTTTTGCAGGGCATTCTGGATATCTCTCCGCACCTGCTCGCTGTATTCGCTGATCGGCGGCGCAGCACCAAGGTTGCCATGCACGTGAAGGGTACCTAGCGAAAGGGTTGCACCCGACAGCAAGGATTGACCTCGTGGACCTTCGGGATCGTCGGGCGCCAGGGTCACTGCGTCGGGTCGACTATAACGCGCCTTGAGGTCGGTGCCGGTCAGCAGCAGTGCCAGCGCTTCACGCGGCGCATAAAGCCCTTCAAGCGCCGTCGACTTCCGGCCAGCCGCCGATCTGCTCTCGTAGAGCACCTGGACGCCGGCGGCTTGACCATAGAACTGAAGCGCCGAGGCAAGCGGCTGGGCGGGAATCGAAAACAAGATCGGCTGCTCGCCGCGCGGCGTTGTGTCCTCGATCGCCCAAGTGCGCCCAATCGCAAGGACGAAAATGACCGCAGCGATCAATGCGACTGACTGCGCCAAGCGCGGTCGCGATTTACTCCCGATGCCCCGCTCGGCGACGCAACAATCGCCGGTCCCGACCGACGCGAAACTGCGATACCCTTCCACTATCAAGGTCGTACGCCCGTCTCCCAACCCACCATCGCCAGGGTAGCGTCATATCGCGCGGATATGACGGCTGTCCAATCGGCATCGATTCCGACCACAGGTTCCGCAGCCAATTGTTGGGCAAGATTGGCCTCCAGCTTCACCCCGCCATGCGCAGCCCTCCGGACGCCATCGTCGAGAGCCATGGAGTATATAATGTGAAGAGGCGTAAGCGTCGCAGCCACATGAGCGTAAGGCGTTGAGTCGAATGACAACGGCATTGTCCGCGCGGGGTCGGCGGATATCGATGGGCTCGTTGCGGGATCGCCAGCACAGCGGGGGTGAACACTGCCTCCGGGACCGGCCCTCGCCGAAGCAACCACCTCCGCCCCGAAACGAAAACCGGGCGCCTCCTGGAAGGCGCCCGGTTTCCTTTATTATTGATCGCGCGCGGATATTAGGTCCGCGCGCCGTGACGACGTCGCGTTACTGCGCGCCGGCGTTGAGCGCGACGGCGCTGCAACCGTCCGCCTGCGGCACGTCCTGCTGGGTCGAGCTAGCCGCGATCGCGGTGCCATTGCCCGAGGTCAGATATTGAGCCTGGATCGCGCCCGCGAGGCCGCCGGCAACGGGATTGAAGCCGTTGTTCTGCAGCACGTTGGCGGCGTCCTGGCTGGTATAGAACCAGTTCAGGAAGTTCTGGATATCTGTCACGCGGGTCGGAGTGGCCCCCGTGTTGTAGCAGCTGTAGAGATACATGAACGTCGTGCCGGAGATCGGATAGGCGCCAGCAGCCACCGGCACGCCGAGCCGGGACTTGCCGCCGACGTCGACGCCGCCTATGCTGGTTCCGGCATCATGGGGTTGTGCATAGATGTTCCAGTCCGCGTAGGTCGCGGCGGCACTGGCCGGAGCAGACAGGCCCTGGAAGGCGATGTCGGCATTGGCCGGCGTCGGCGCGATGAAGGTCTGGCCCTGGTCGCCCGGGTGATAGACACCCTGACTGCGCAGATCCTCGTTCTGGACGCTGACCGAGACCGGCGCACCGTTCGCGATAAGGCCATAGGGCTGGGCGAAGTCGTTGCTGACATACCCGATGTGTCCGGCCTTGCTGATACCAGCAGCATTGGCGGCAACGTTGTCGACGCCTGTCGCGACTGCAGCCGTGCCGTTGCCGCCCATCCAGGGGTTGTTGGTCGGGTCGGTCACGTCGACGCCGCTCACCGCCTTGATGTTGGCGATCAGGTTGGCGAAGGTGGTCGACGGCAGGTTGGCAGCGGTGGCGCTGGACTTCGAGATGCTTGTCGTCGACGTGGCAAGCGTCTCCGGATTGACGATGGTCACGGCGGTGGCCGGATAGCTGACGCCGACGCCGGTGAAAATCTTCCTGTAGTTCAGCGACCCGTCGGTGTCGATCTGCGGGCAGCTGTTTGCCAGATAGTTGGTGAGAATGAAGCTGGTGCCGCTGCCGTCGGAACGGAACACCACCTGGATCGGGAGCGAGCTCGACGCATAGGCCTGAGCCGAGCTGCCGTCGCCGGTGTTGTCATCCATGAAGCTCTGAGTGCGCGCCGCACCGGCCGAATCCAGACCCAGGATGGTTGCGGTGGAACTCCAGTCGCGCACCCGGCCCGAGAAGATCGCGCAGAGCTGAGCGGTGGAGAGCTGCATCGCCGAACCGGGAGTCCCCGGTGCGCCGTTCGCCGAGTGGATTTGCCAGCTGGCGCTCGGCGTGTTGTTGGTGTTGACGACGATCGCGACCGGAGCCTCGATCAGCGGAATCTGGATCGCGGGACCGGTGACCGCGGGATCGTAGGTCTTGGAGACGGTGCTGCCGATCGAAATCGTGCTGGCACTTTCCCAGTGATCCGCCGGCGTGAAGCCGGAGAAGGCGCTCGTCGTCAGGGCTGCCGGAAGCGGCGAGTCGCTTGCGCCGAAGTCGATGCGCGGGAACGGATAGAACGAGAAGTTGGCGTCGCTGGTCTCCAGGAACACGGGAGGCACGGCCGGCAGCGTAGCCGGCGTCGTCGTCGATCCGCCGAGCACGAGCTGATGCGGGTCGTTGCTGATATAGCCGCGCTGGCCGGCGCCGCTGCCGACGGCCGCATAGAAGCCGAGCACGCCGAGCGGGGGGGTCTGGGCACAGGCCTGCGGAAGCAGGCCGGGGGTCGGAGTAGCCTGATTGAAGTCGGTCGAGAAGGTGTAGGTTTCACCGGTCAGCGTGGCGCCGTTGTAGCAGTCCATGACCTGGCGCATGGAGAGCGACACCAGCGTGCTACCGCCGCCGTAGATCGCGGTTGAGGTGGCGGTCTGCGCGGACGTCGGCTGGACCGACGCGCCGATCAGGCCGGCGACCGACAGGGCGAGCACCGACGTGGTGCCGCACAGCCGACCGAAAGAGAAGCGAGTTGTCATCAGATGTCTCCGTTGGTTGCATCGAACTGCAAGCCGGATGCGTCGTGGCGACGCGTGCGTCGTCCCGTGCGGTTGCGCAGGTGATCCCTGTGAGAAGTTGGTCGGACCCGAGGTCCAGTCCTGTTGACGAAGCGCGTGAGCACGCGGAACCCATACGGGGTCCCGCACCCAGCGCATCACCATGATCGCGTGGCTTACATCGAGAAGACAATTCGATGCGGACGTTTGCGAACCACGATTCTGAATTTTTGGTTCCGTGCGATCGTGGTGCGCGGACAAGGACGCAGTTTCTGCACTTTCAGATTGTCGCTTTCGCGAAAATGAAATCCGGCGAATTCGTGTCACGGGTCAGTCATCGAGCAGCGATACAGAATACCGTGTTTCTACGGGGACCGTCGCAGGGGCATGTTGCGACACGTCCTGGGGGTGGGGCAGTTCACAATGCGGGAATCGAGTCGAGCGGCTTTGTTGAGCGCGCTGATCGAAGGCTATGATGAGCTGAAACGGCGGCTCGCACGCCGACTGGGCTCATCGGATCTGGCCGGGGAAGCGCTGCAGGACACGTTCCTACGTCTTGAATGCGGAAACGATGTTGGAACGGTGCGCAGTCCGCGCGCCTATCTGTTCCGAACAGCGCTCAACATGGCCGCCAACCGGCGGGTCGCCGAGAACAGACGAATAACGACCTCGGAAGTCGATGCTTTACTCGCCGTCCCCGATGACGCACCGGACCCAGCTCGGATCATCGAGGCGCGATCCGACATAGAGGCGCTTGAGCGCGTGTTGCGCCAGTTGCCGATTCGCCAGCGCGACATTGTGCGCGCCACGTTCATCGAAGAAGAGTCGATGCAAGACATCGCCAGGCGCTATCGCGTCTCGATCCGCACGGTTCAGATCGAGTTGCGCGAAGCGTTACTCTATTGCGCCGAACGGCTGGACCGCCCTTTGGCGCGGCGAGCCGCCGCGCGTCCGCGTGCAGTTCTCCTGCCGAATCCCGTGTTGGCGGCGTGGACCTTCTGCGCCACTGCGGAGGATACAGGCTAACCACTTCGCTTCAGCGCTGCTGATGTTGTCTCAACGATGAGGCCAACTCGGCCAAGCGCTGGGCTTAGCTTCGGCCAGAGATCGATCTTCAGACCATACGTTGTAAGGAGTGTTGGGTGGGCGCAAAAATCATTGCCTGCGGCCGGTTCCGCGTTGCGACAGTGGCGCTGGGAAGCACGCTGCTGCTCACCGGTTGTGCCATCCAGGATGCCAGCGATCTATTGGAACGCAGTCCGCGCGACACCGCCAGGCCGGCCGCGTTTCACGGCCTTGGCTCCGGCGATCTGACTGCCCGACAGCAGGGACCGCGCTTCAGCTACGGGACAGTATCCGGCCGCCCCGAACATGATAGCCGGATCTATCCGGGAACCGATTCACCCGCTGCACTCGCAAGCGCGGGCGAGCCATCGTCGGTCGAGACTGTCGCCTCCGTGAGCGAGGCGATTCCCGGGTCGACCGGTCGCAGCTACCAGCTCAACTTCGAGGCGACCGACGTAGCCACCGTGTGCCGCACGATCCTCGGCGAGATTCTGCGCGTCAATTATCTTGTCGATCCGCGCGTGACCGGACAAGTGAACCTGTCGTCAACCCGCGCGGTTCCGCGCGAGAGCCTGACCGGGCTTCTTGAAGCTTCGCTCACCTCGATCAACGCGTCCCTGGTCAGGGACGGCGCGCTGTACCGCGTGGTTCCCACCTCGGATCCGCGCGGGCTCGGCAACGTCGCCTATCACTCGGCCGAGGAAGGTTTTGGCACCACAGTGATCCCCATCAAATATGTCCCGGCCGCAACCATCGCCAAGGTGCTGGAGGGGCTGGGGACGCGCGCCGGGTCGATAAAGCTTGAATCGGCCACCAATCTGGTGCTGGTCCAAGGCTCCGCCGCCGAGCGCCGCGCGGTTGTCGATGCGGCCACCTTGGTGGATGTGGACTGGATGCGGACGCGGTCGGTCGCGATCTTGCCGGTCGAGCATGCCTCGCCCGAGACCATCATCAGCGAGATCAACCGCATTCTCGACACCGGCGAAGGTGGCCTGTCGCAGAATGCCGTGCAGTTGCAACCGATCGGCCGGCTTCACGCGGTGCTCGCAGTCTCCCGCCGGCGCGACGTGATCGATCATGTCACGCGCTGGGTGATGCGGCTCGACGCCGCCGACTATGCGGCCGCCGGGATGAAGCTCTACAGATTGAAATTCGCGCAGGCCAAGACGGTTGCAGCGACGCTTAGCGCCATGTTCAGCGATCGTCAGTCGAGCACTTCGGGTCAATCCGATGGCGATCAGCTCGAGCCCGGCCTCGAGTCCATGGAGATGTCGAGCCCGGCCAAATCGGGTTCGAGCGCGGGCTCGAATTCCACGAGTTCGGGGACCCAACCATCGGCGCAGTCAAGCGGGGCCATGAGTTCCACATCCGGTTCGGCGACATCGTCGAACTCGATCGTGAAGGCCGCGTTCGGCGACCTTTCGAGCCAGAAGCCGACAACGACAGACGAGAACAGTTCGTCGCGCCCGGGCCGCTACGGCAAGGTACGGGTGACGCCGGACATCACCAACAACGCGCTCTTTATCGAGGCCAGTCCGCAAACCTACCGCATCGTCGAACGCGCGATCCGCGAGATGGACCGCTTCCCGACTCAGGTCAACATCGAGGTGACGATCGCCGAAGTGACGCTGAGCGACGAGCTGAATTACGGCGTGCAGGTGTTCCTGACCAAAGGCAAGTTCAGCGCGGGCCTCGGGGGCTTGCAGGGCGTACCGCTGCAAACGACCTATCCCGGACTCAATTTGCTGCAGGGCGCTCTCAGCAACCCGCAAATCGTGCTCGATGCGTTGTCGCGGCTGACCAGCGTTCGCGTGCTGTCCTCGCCATCTCTTGTGGTGACCGACCGGCAACCGGCCGTGCTGCAGGTGGGCGACCAGGTCCCGATCCTGACACGCCAGGCGCAGTCGGTCGACAATGTGAACGCACCGGTCGTCAACAGTGTGGACCTCAAGGATACCGGCATCATCCTCAACGTGCTGCCGCGGGTCAATGCCAACGGCATGGTCACTCTCAACGTCGAACAGCAGATCAGCAGCGTCGCCGGCAGCAACGGATCGAACACGACCGCGGCCTCGCTGACCCCGACCATCTCGCAGCGCCGGGTGCGCAGCACCATCTCGGTCTCGAGCGGCCAGACCGTGCTGCTCGCAGGCTTGATCACCGACAACAACAACACCACGCGCAGCGGCGTTCCCGGCCTGACCCAGGTCAAATTCCTCAATGATCTGCTCGCCTCGCATGACACCACTTCATCGCGCACCGAACTGATCATCTTCATCAAGCCGCAGATCATCGGAGGCCCCGAGGATGCCCAGCATGTCTCGGAGGAATTCCGCGAGCGGATGCAATCGATCGAGACGGGCGTGGCCGGCAACCGCGGACGCTGGTGAATGATGACGACCGGCGATCCCAGTGCGAGTCTGAGTGATGCCAAGGCGTCAAGTCCGGCTGAAATCCTGGCCGCGGCAGGGCCTTGCGCCGTGGCCGCGCTGCTGCTCGATCCGGTCGAGGCGGGCTTTACCGTGATATGGTGGAGCCTGGTGCTGCGCGTGGCCGGCTGCGATCTTGAAACCTTGCTGATCCCGGACGGGTCGGTGCTGGCAATAGCCGCACTCGGGTTGTTGCACGCCGCGATCGAACCCATCGTCGCAGGTGCATCATTGTTGTCGGTCGCGCAGTCTGCCCTCTCCTCTTTGCTGGCGGCGCTGGTCGTGTCCGGCGCGCTATGGGCCGGCAACTATCTCGGCATCGCGCTCACCGGTCATCGGGCGCTCGGACTCGGCGACGTCAAGCTCGCCGGCGCCTCGGCCGCATGGCTGAGTTTCGAAGAGCAATGGATCGCGCTGGCGCTTGCCACCGCGGCCGCCACGGGATTGGCGCTGCTCCGCCGAAACGAACGGCCGTTTCCGTTTGGCGCTGTGCTTGCTCCCGCCGCATGGCTGACCCATCTCGCGGGAGCCAAGCCATGACCGCGGTCGATTCACATCCGCGGCGCGGCGCGGCGCTGGTCATTGTTCTGCTGTTCGCCGCATTGATCACCATGCTCGCGGCCACCGCTGCGCGATCGGGCCTGAGCGCCGCGTCCGCATCTGCCGCCTTCGTGGATCTGATGCGGGCCGATGAACTCGCGCGCGCGGCGGCGGACCTCGTCGCCGTTGCAGCTTCAACCGGCGGCCCATCGGCGCGGCGTGGCGGGTCGTTCGTGGCGCACCTCGAAACCGCAGAGCTCAGCGTCGACTATATCTCCGAGACAGCGCGGATCGATATCAATGCCGCCCCCCCGGCACTGCTGGGGCAGTTGTTCGCTGCGGCCGCAGCCGAGCCGGGGCTTGCGACCGACATTGCGGAACGCGTCGAGCGCGCGCGGCGATCCTCGCAGGCAAGCCCGGACAGCCAGCGTCGACCGGGGGCCGCATCACCTCCCGCCTCATCCATCGTTCTCGAGCGCTTGGAGCAGATCGTCGAGGCCTGGAACATTCCGAACGAACTTTATCGGGCAGCCCGCCCTGCCCTCACGGTCGGCAGCCGCTCAGCCAAGGTCGACCCGACGCTCGCGAGCCGCCTCGTCATATTGGCCATGATGAACGCGGACCAGGAACGCACTGACGAGTTCATGGAACGGCGGATGCGGGGCTTCACCTCGGCCGACGAGGCCCTGGCGCAATTTCCTGAAACCAGCCGGACGTTCGCGGGCTTCGGTCCACCACGCGCCTATCGGGCCTCGATTCAGGTCAGCATCGGCCGCCGCTTCCAGCGGCACTACGAGGTCGTTGTTGCGCCGCCTGGCGGGAACCAGCGCGCGGCGCAAATCATCTCCTGGCAACCGGTGCTCCGCTGATGTTCGACGCGGCGAAGCACACCTGGAACTGGTTCATCGGCGGTCTGGCCGACGCCGCGCTTGCGGCATCGGACCGCATCAAGCGCCGCGATGCCTATCGGGTCGTCGTCTGCGAACGCGTCGTCGTCCGCGCCGCTTCGGGGATGGAGCTTGGTGTCCTCTCCACCAAAGGCGCAGCGCAAGGAACAGTCCCGGAGCTTGCGGCGAGGCTCAGAGGCGCCGACCTCGATGTCGAGGTGCCCGCCCCTTGGCTGTGGCGTCGGTCGCTCAATCCCGTCGCCACCCAGAGCGCCCCCTTTCTGGATGCATTCGTGCGACACAATATCGAGCGGATCAGTCCCTGGCGCGCTGCGGATGTGTACTACCGGATTGTCACATCTCCGCTCAAGGACGACCCGACGCATGTGGCAGTCGAGGTCGGCATCATCGCGCGTCGTCTGGTCGCGTCCGTGCTTTCAGCTATCGAGCCGTTGCAACCGGCGCAATTGCGCCTCGTCGCCCCGAGCTTCGATGGCACAATCTTCGCGATTCCCATCGGCGACCGCTCGCAGTCGCGATACCTGGCGCTACGACGCAAGATTGGTCTTGCGGCATTGGCCGCGACGACGATCGTCATCGTAGCCCTCGGGGGACTACTCTGGCAGTGCAGTTCCATCGAAGCGGAAATCGCCGAGCTCGACCATCAGATCGCAGACCAAAAGGCCTTTCTCGCTGCTTCGCGCCGGCGTGGTCCCGAGGACGATGCAACCGCGCGCCTGCGCGCGTTGCGCGCGACCCGCCCGCGGGCGGTCGAACTGCTTGATGCGCTCTCGCGCACCTTGCCCGACCACGCCTACCTCACCGACCTCAGACTCGAGATGGATCGGCTGCAGATTTCGGGGGTGACACGCCAGAGCGCCGATTTGGTTCCGGCGCTGGAGCAATCCCACAGCTTCATCAATGTGGCGTTCTTTGCCGCCACCACCCGCCTGGAAAATGGCGATGCCGATCGTTTCCATCTGGAGATGCAGCTCGGCGCACGGGAGGCCCAGCCGTGAAAGCCTTGCACATCGGACGTCCCACTTTGGCGACGCTGCTGTTGCTGGCCGCAACAGGCATGTCCGCGCTGGCGCTGATCGCGACGCTTGATCGCCTGCAGACCAGCCAGATCGAACGCGACGCCAAAGCCGAGATGGCCGAGAGGCTCGTCCGCAACAGGCCGTTGCGATCGGTCACCGCCGCAACGGATCCCGGGCAGCCCGGCGACCTCCTGGTGGTCGCCGGCTCCGAGACCCTGGCCGCGGCCGAGGTCGATCGCCTGGTCAGGGGATCGGTGCTGAAAGCCTCAGCAGCCGTGCTGTCGAGTCGCGCCAGCGTCGACCGCGACGGCGACAAGACGATGCGCAGGATCGCCGTTGAAGCCGTCGTGGAGGGAGGTATGGAAGCGCTGCAGCGACTGCTGTTCAAGCTTGAGACCGGCAGCCCCATGATCATCGTCGAAGAGCTTTCGGTTCAGCCCACTATCGTTTCAGGTAACCGATCAGAGCGCGACGACAGCCAGATCCTCCACGCCACGCTGGCGTTGAGCGCCTATTGGCGGGCTTCCCCATGAAACGTTTGTCTTGCGCCAGACGTGCGGTCGCCGCTACGGGCGCGGTCATCGGCATCCTCGCCGCCACCTGCATTGCAGCGTCGGACGCGGCCGCTGACGAGCTCAGCCTGGAGGCGCTGAGTGCGACCAGATTGCGGCCGCTCTTCTCCGCGACACGGCGACCGCCGCCGCCCGCCGAGGCAGCCCGGCCCGTTCCTGCTCCCGCACGGCAGCGCGCCAGGCAACCCGATGCGGTGCTCACGGCTGTCATCATCGGCACCGATATGCGCGCGGCGATCTTCAAACGCAGCGGAGAGACCAAGACCCTGTCGCTCGCGCCAGGCGGCGAGATCGAGGGATGGAAACTGACGCGCATCGACGAGCGGCAAGTCCAACTGCGACGAGACACCGATCTGGTCACCCTGCCGCTCGCAAGAGCCTCAGGTCCAGGTGCAGCCAAGATGATCGTGCCTCCCGCTCCAGCCAGGCAGCGACGTGCGGAGGAGGTCACGCCATGACGCTTGCTATCCTCGCATCGCGGCTTGCCGAGCAAGGCAAGCTGAACTCTTCCGTAGCGCCAGAGCCCGGATGGAGCAGCTACCGCCAACTGTTGGCAGCGTCGACACTGCGGCCCGGCGAGTTTGCAGACCTCCTGGCGGCAGAGCATGCGCTTCCACGCGCCGAGCTTGCGACAATGCGCGGCGGCATGTCTCTGGCAGGCGAGTTTTCGCAGATATTCCTGCACGAGCACGGTCTCTACCCGTATCGCCGCGCCGACGATACGCTGGCGCTCGCGATTGCCGATCCGGCCGAGAACGCTGCGATCGAAGCCGTTATGCTGACGCTTGGCGGCGCCGTCGGCCGCGAGATCGCAGCCTTCGATGACATCGAGATCGCGCTCGATCGCGGCGGTGCAAATTCCGACGTCACCCTCGATCCGACCGGCGAAGACGATGGCGCCAAGGCGGAGGACGTCGACAGCCTTCGCGACCTCGCGAGTGGCGCGCCGGTGGTGCGGGCGCTGGAGGAGATTTTTGACCGGGCGGTCGCACTCCGAGCCACCGACATCCACATCGAGCCGATGCGCCATGACGTGCAGGTCCGGGTGCGGGTCGACGGGGTGATGCGCACCCTCGCGGCGCCGCGCGGGATTCCGCTGCGCGCCTTGATTTCACGTATCAAGATCCTCGCCCGGATGAACATCGCAGAGCACCGCGTGGCCCAGGACGGCCGCACCCGGATCAAGGTGCGCGGTCGCGAGTTCGACGTGCGCGTCGCCACCATGCCGACAACGGCTGGCGAAGCCGCGATCCTTCGCCTGCTCGAGCATGGTGGTCGGCTGGTCGAGTTCGGCCAGCTCGGTTTCTCGCTGCGCGACGACGAAGTGTTGCGGCGCCACCTCACAATGCCGCATGGCCTGATCGTCGTCACCGGCCCCACCGGCAGCGGCAAGACCACGACGCTCGCCGCTTCCCTCGCACTGCTCAATGACTCCACGCGCAAGATTCTCACCATCGAGGATCCGGTGGAATACGAAATCGCCGGCATTGCCCAGTCGCAGGTCAGACCCGCCGTCGGGCTCACCTTCGCGGCAGCGCTGAAGGCGTTCCTGCGCCAGGACCCCGACGTCATGATGGTCGGCGAGGTACGCGATGCCGACACCGCGCGCACCGCCATCCAGGCCGCGCTGACTGGGCATCTGGTGATGACCACGCTGCACACCAACACAGCGGCGGCAGCGGTGACCCGGTTGGTCGACATTGGAGTCGAGCCATTTCTTCTCGCTTCGACACTGACAGCGGTTGTCGGGCAGCGCCTGATTAGGGTGCTGTGCCCGGACTGTCGCCGGCGTCGTGTCGTCGAGGCGGCCGAATGCGCGCGAAATCCCCGTCTGGCGGCGCTCGGGATCAAGCCGGGCACCGTGCTGCACGAACCGATCGGCTGCGAGCGCTGCGCGCACGCAGGCTATCGCGGCCGGCGCGCTATCTTCGAGGTGCTGGAAATCACCGAGGGAGTACGGCGCCTGATGCTCGACGGCGCAGACGAAGCGGCGATCGAGACCGAGGGGCGACGCGGCGGCATGACGATCATGGTCGAGGACGGCCTTGCCCGCTGTCTCGATGGCGTCACCTCGCTCGACGAGGTGTTCCGGGTCGCCGCCCTGCGCGCCGCCGAGCGACCCGCCGCATGAAACCCATCTCCGCCGCTTCGCTTCTGGATGCCCAGAATTGTCTCCTCTTGAGAGGCCAACGGACGCGGAGACGCTCCCTGCGGCGGCGTCCTGGCGGCTGTAGTGGCAGCAAGACATGATGCGTTTCAGGTATACCGCCGCTTCACTGGAGGGCCCCTCGCTGACCGGCGAGATCGAGGCGATCGACGAAGCGGCGGCCGCTGCCGATTTCGGACGGCGCGGGCTCATGCTGGTTTCGCTCACCAAGATCGGTTCCGATCGCGCGAGCGGCTTCTTCACGTTTTCTATCGATCCTCAGGCGGTGACCTCCTTCCTGCGCGAGCTTGCGCTTGTGCTTCGCAGCAGTCTGCCGCTGGACGAAGCTCTCGATGTCGCAGGCCGCGACGTCGCCCCCCGGCTCTCCCGTACCGTGATGCTGCTACGCCAGGACATCCTGGGCGGGGCAAGCCTGGTCCAGGCATTGGAACGTCGACAGGACGTGTTCCCACCGGAGCTGGTCGCGATGGCGCGCGTGGCTGAGGTGACGGGTGATCTGGACGGCATGTTTGCAGCCGTCGCCACCGAGCGGGAGCGGGCCCAGCGGTTGCGCGAGAAGCTGCAAGGGGCTCTGCGCTACCCGGCGTTCCTGATCGGGGCCGCGATCATGGTCCTGTTCTTCTTCCTGCTCCACGTGATCCCGCAATTTGCCGGCCTGTTCAACGACACGGGGAGCAAGCCCGGATCGCTCGTGAGCATGATGCTGAGCGTGTCAGGCTGGCTGGTTGCCAATCAAGAGCGCCTCGCCATGGGAGCCGTGATGGCGCTGGCGGGCGGACTGCTGATCTGGCGCATCCCGGCTGCCCGGTCAGGCATCATCCGGGGCGCGCTGTCGCTGCCCGTCGTCGGCGAAATCTCGATGATGTGGCAGACCACCCGCTTCCTGTCGAACCTCGCCGTGCTGATCGGACAGGGCGTGCCGTTGACCGAGGCGCTCAGCGTGCTCGGCGCCTTGTTCGGCGTGGATGGACAGGTCGCGTTTGCGACCGCCCACGACCAGGTGCGACGCGGTGGCCGCCTCCATGAAGCACTGAGCGCGACGGGTTTATTCCCACCGGTCGCCATGCGGATGGTCCGGGTCGGCGAGGAAACCGGCGAACTTGCCAAGATTGCCGCGGAGGCGGCGGCTCTTTACGGCCACAAGTTGGAGAAGCGCCTCGATCAGGTCACCGCAGTGATCGGACCGGCCGCGATCCTGTCGATCGCCGTGCTGGTCGGAGGGTTGATGGTGACCATCATGACCGCGCTGATCAGCGTCAACGAGACGATCCAGTAGCGGAGCATATCAGCCGATGACAACGCCAGGTTTGAACCGGGCTTCGCTCCAGCTCCGATCGTCGCCGGAGCGCGGCAACGCCGCCCACGAGGCGGGTTTCACCCTTGTCGAGATGCTGGTCGTGCTGGCTATCATCGGACTGATCGTCGGTCTGGTGGCGCCGCGCGTGTTCAATCAGCTCTCCGGCGCCAAGGTGCGCACCGCTCATATTCAGATCGAGAGCTTCCGGAACGCGATCGACCTGTTCTTTCTGGACGTCGGCCGTTACCCGACCACGAGCGAAGGTCTGACCGCCCTGGTCGCGCGGCCGGCGGGCATCGGGACCTGGGGCGGACCGTACTTGAAAAACCCAACGCTTCCCCAAGACCCTTGGAAGACTCCCTACGCCTATCGCTCTCCGGGTGATCACGGTCACCAGTTCGAGATCGTCTCGTTCGGCTCGGACGGGCGCGAGGGAGGAACGGATAGTGCGGCCGATATCACCAGCTGGTAGCGCTGAGCCATCAACGGCTGGCTACGTTCTGATCGAGCTGATCGCCGCACTGGCGCTCTTGGGACTGATCATGGCCATGGCGCTTCCCACGGTGCCGCAAGGCACGACACCGACGCGGTTTCGTGCCCTGCTCAGTTCGGCCGCGACGCTGTTGCGTGAAACCCGAACCGACGCGATCACGCACGGCGCAGACAGAATCCTCATGTTCGATCGTGCTGCGCGGGTCTTGCGGAGCGGGAGCCGGCGGATCGAAATCCCCCGGGACGTGGAAATTGCGCTGCTTGCCGGTGCGAGCTGTCCGATGGGACCAAATGCGGCGTCGATCGTCTTCCGCGGCGACGGCACCAGCTGTGGCGCGGTGCTGCGACTTGCACGCGACCGGATGACATCTCGCGTGCGGGTCAACTGGGCAACCGGCCATGTGGAGATCGTCGATGGCGGCTGACAGGAAGGATGCCGGCTTCACGTTGATCGAGGTGCTGGTCGCGCTGGTCGTCGCCGCCATTTTTCTCGAAGTGCTGACGCGCGCGATGGCAAACAGCTGGACCGTGAGCCGCCGGCCGATGGAGCAGCTCGCGGCATTGGCCGTTGCGCGAGTGGCCGCCGTCGCGAGGGCGCACAACGGCGCTGAACCGGCTGCGGCCTTCATGGATCCGTTTCGCTATGAGACCAGCGTCGAGCCGCTAGTCATCGAGCGGCGTCCGGCGAATTTGCCGCCCGCGCCGGAAAATTCCAATGCAGCGGAGCGATCGGGAGCAGCTCAAAGGAGTGCTTCCAGGGCGCAGCCGCAACGCGTCAGGGTCCTGGTATCGGGGCCATCGGGTCGGAGATTGATCTTTGAAACCATCACGCTCGACGCCGGACCAAACTGACGGCCGCGCCGGTTTCTCCTTCGTGGAGATGCTCGCGGCACTTGCGATCACCGCGGCACTTGTCGCAGTGGTCCTGCCATTCGCTAGCCGTCTGGTCGAGCGCTGGTCGAGTGGCGAGCAGGCCGTGCAGGATGCCGATGCATGGATGCAGGCAACCGCGCGCCTTGCCGCCGACCTGTCCGAGGCCATACCGCTGCACGAGCGGACCACCGATCGGGCGCCGCGGGTGATGTTCCGGATGGATCGCCGCAGCGTCGTTCTGGTTCGCCCGTCCCTGGCGCAGTCGGCGGGCCCGCTCGAATTCACCGCCTATGTCATCGAGCCGAACCAGGCGGGCGGCGACGCCCTGGTGCGTTACTCCGCGCCATTCGAGCAAGGCCGGTTCGACACCGATCCGCGCGGATTCGGCAACGCCACCACCTTGCTCTCTGGCCCATTTCAGCTCGCATTCCGGGCCGTCAACAAGGAGCTGGTGAGATCCGAGGACTGGTCGGATCCGGCGGAATTGCCGCTCAGCCTCGAACTCGTCGCATCGCCGACGGTGCGCGGTCTCATGCCGGCCGTCACCACACTGCCCATCGCCGCCAGTGCACCGCTCGGTCCCGCGGGGCGGGAAGCCGGCCCGAGCTCCCAACAACAGCCACGATAAGGCGACCGGCGTCGTCGCCTCGTCGTCAAGCCGCGCGTCGCCTCTCGGTTACGGCCGGCATTCCTCTCCGGACGTGCACTTGTCGTTGCCATCGTGCTTGCGCGCGTCAGCACCAGCGCCGCTATTGACATTGGAATTGTCTGCGGGCGCGTCAGTACCGCCGCCACCAAAGCCGAGGATTTCGACGATGATGACCGAGGTCTGCTTGGCAGACTCAACGCTTGTCGGCTGGGTCACATTGGCCGGAGCGGGATTATTCCCTGGGACCGACAGGGCAGTGTTGGCGGCCGGCGCTGTCGGGATACCGACGCTGACGCCAGCGACTTGCACATTGTACCCGTTGACGACCTGCAGCGCCAAGATGTTGAGGTTGCCGCCAACGCGGACACCGGCCGAGCCGAAATCGAGCTTGCCGTGGGGCGTGGCCAGGTTGACGTCGCTCTCGGTCGGATCCTGGCCGGGCAACGTCACCAGCGCGGCGATGCCCGCGCCGGTCACGAGCCCCGACGGATTGACGCGGCAGAAGCCGCTCTGGTCGCAGATCGGGGAAAACACCGGGCTCGATATGTAGGTTTTCGGTCCCGAGCCGGCGCCGATATCGCCGTTGGCGGAAAACAGGTCGATGTCGCCGCCCTGCTCGGTCATGATCCGGCTCTGGTTGACCATGATCGAGCCGTCCGTAAAGGCGCTGATGGAGCCGCCCGCCAGGGTCAGAATACCCTGCTGGTTGGGAAGGAGCGGCTTAGTACTACCGGACGGGAGCTGCGCCGAATTGGTGCCGGCCGTGATCCCGCCGCCAGGCCCGATGATATTGATGTCGCCGCCCATCTGGGTTTCAAGCACCGAATTGACGAGATTGAGCCGGCCGGTCGGGATCTGCGTCGCCGCTCCATTGCCCGTTGCGGAGGTATTGTTGGTGTAACCGAGTGAGGCCGGAAACAGCGTCGAGATCGCCTGATAGGCGCGAGCATACTCACCCGCGAACGGACTGTTCGGGTCGTTGTAGTCCTTCGCGACCCGGGTCAGGAAATCGAGGAAGAACCGATCGGCGATGAGATGCTGGCGTGCCGTGGATTGCCGCTGGAACATGGCCCAGC
>Ga0307509_10005449_pt1 | contig 17697 bp, 20 predicted proteins | sample 10_EM_MG_FD_202245 | JGI IMG/M metagenome (GOLD analysis project Ga0307509, IMG submission 202245) | Populus trichocarpa ectomycorrhiza microbial communities from riparian zone in the Pacific Northwest, United States - 10_EM | ecosystem: Host-associated > Plants > Roots > Unclassified | place...
TCAAGAAAATTTTCGACAACTGGACGACTCGGAGGGTCAGCTGTGGGCAGTGCTTCAACTTTATGCCGCTGGAGTGCAACGTGAGTGTTTTCCTGCAAAATATGACGGAGCTGACGTCCGAGAAACGTTGTCAGAAATTTTTGGTGGTTGCCCTTTTCGGAGATAGGGGAATGTTGCAGACAATTCAGGGTGTAGGTTGCCCCAATCACCGTCAATGTTACCATTCGAATATTCGAGCGTGTTTATTGCCGTGAAGAAGCACAGAGTACTGCCCAGAAATGGTATAGCACTTGTGGACTTGTCCCATGTATTGCAGGACGAAATCTCGATGACCTCAAGGAAATGACGAAGGAAGGTCTTACTTTGTCGTGCGTCACACTGTCCCATTCATCAGCGCAAGTGACGAAATGATAGCATTCAGGATAGATAGAGTGTTATTCGACAGGCAACAAAATAGCCAGTCACAAAATGTTCCTGGCGGAAGCAAGCAACCTTGCCGCAAAACGGTTGAATTGATTCAACCAAGATAGGGTAGGCCTATCTGTTGAATAAATAGGTCTGGCCAAATACCATGCCATGTGCGAAGGGTAGATCATCATGGTCGACATACTCCCTTCCCATGGTGAACAAATCCGTTCGGGCATTCAAAAATAACCCGGTAGATGATATTGTGACCAAAAATTTGGGTGAGTAATATCGACCATCACGCCAGATGCTTGCATGGGACCAGAAGGGAGACAAAGAACATAGAAGGAGAGCGACGCACAATATTGGGCCTTGTTCTGCCTAAGCCAGGCTTACTGGCTCGATGCGCTCCATAGTATGCTCACCCACCAATTTGTAGATAAGCGAGCGTAGACTGTCTCAGCTGGGACCGAGTTGTCTGCCGAAAATGCGTTAGAAACCTGAAACAAGACACGACTGCCTTGGAGAAAGGACCGCAGTTGGCGAAGCCACATGGTGATGATGCAGACGAACAGTAATTAATAATTGCCCACCTGCGACGATGACGATGGTTTCAGGTAGTAGTATGGCTGTTGCACCATGAAACCTCGCCGATGGATCCGCTTCAACTGATAGCCCAGTAAGAATCGCCTTTGGCTCTCAAGACATATGCATATACTCACTAAATGATCAGGAGAATGATATTCTTGCCGCTATTGCAATCTAACTGAAGGTGGCCTCAACCTTGATAATAGGGCAATGGATAGAAAACAAATTTTCCAACGACTCATCTACTCTTGAGTGTTTACAGTGTCGACTGCAGTAGGATGGTCTTCTGGTTGTTCCTCGACTGTCGAACGTGGCGGTGGACAGGGAAAAAATGTGCCTCTTGCAGGCGCTGTTCGTAGAGGCACAAAGGCTCAGATGAGGCAAGGCTTTATATATTACCATGCCTCGTTGCTAACTTTTTGTAAGTTTGTCGTATGTTCGAAAGAAAGTTTTTTGAAAAAGGGTAGTGTGAGAGTCCAATGATGATCGACATCCCCGTGTTGCACGCGCTTGCCGGTTGTTTACGTTCGTGACTTTCCTGCGTTTCAATCTTTCTCTTCTAGCCAAGGACCCTAGAAGTCCGATAATCCATGAAACGGATCGAGGCATTAAAATGACCCTCACTTTGAATTCGAGGTGCACCGGCGGCATGTCTGGAGTTCAGGGTGTAAATCGGTTGGGTATTATGCTCCGAGGGACTTTCCAAAGTGTTCTGATATTGACGCGTATGTACAGAGTGTCCAAGAGTCTGGATTTCCAGTTCGTCATCAGCCTCGTGCATTCATTCTTTTTTTCTGTTGAGAAAGCCCCTTAGAACCAACATCACGATACTATGACCTGAATGTTGATTCATTCTTTGGCCTCGTGTTTGACTGAAAACTTTGATATATCCTTCAGCAGGCCAGGAACTTCGGTCAAAAATATCGTACGCAGAGAAACGCTATCCCTTGGCAGGTCGGAATTGTACTGCCGGCCCATTTCTCATTAACAGTGTATTTCTGGCAACACCGGTGGTTGGCTGATAACGCTGACCCGGGTCTCTTCCAACTTAGTACTCCAAACTCTCACTTTTAGAGTCGGCTCCGCTCAGTTTCCGACCAGGACAAGCTACCGGGAATCCGTTTGATTTGCCGGAAATCAACGCCGAAGAAGACTCATGTGCTTGGAGACTTTACAGAAAATGGACTTAACTCGGCTGCCTTCCAGAAGTTCTGCAAGGTCAAAAACAGACGGGAGTTGTCCCCAGCGCAGAGTTATCACTTTAGAAGGATATGGGCCACTTCCAGCCTGAGCCTATATGGAGAATACTACTTGTAGCTTGGGGCCATCTCTGTGAGCTATGTCGTACGCGCAGGGCAGCAAGGGTCCGACTCCCAGGCTACATTTTCCCGTCCGTAACGGTATCCAATACAAAACCTGCTCGTCGAGTGTCACCCGATTTTTAGTGGAGTTTTAATGCTGGTCAGGTGGATACGAACGTCGCTTTGTGTCTTTCGTGGGAGTGTTTGCGGAAGTTATACACTTTCGACCACATTCTATCTATACTTTTCAACTCCGTTGTTACCTTTTAAATTTTCAAAGTAAAGCCTTAAATTTTGCACTTCGTTTTGACTGTATAAGTTCGTTCGTCGATCACAACGGTTTGTACAAATTTAGTAATTAACCTTTGATGGTCCTCGACGTTTATGGGTCTTGCTTTGCCCCACACGGATCTCGGGCTTCAGACGGATCATAGCCGACAGTTCTTCACACACACACTCCGGTATGCAACCCAGTCGCAAGTGAACATTGGATATGTTTTCATGATGGAAAGTTTACGTCGGCTGATCTACTGTGCCCCATCAGGTTTTAATGAACTACGCCCTGCCCTCAATATCTCGTCTGTGGACAGCAGATTTATCGCGATCACGGAGCTGAAGCGGGTTCAGAACAAGCAAAACGGACAGGGTAGTCGAAAATTTACCATGAGTGTAGCATCTGCCTCTTTACCCTATAGTTGTCCCATATACCCTCCACCGTAGGGTCAAAGGGCTCTCCTGATTGCAGGTCAATGCCGACGATGTTACCCTCTGCAACCTCATCCTGGAAATATTGTTTGTAAAGCCACAACAAAGGAGTGAGGAGATGAGCCAAACCTGAAGTGCAACGACGACCTCTTGAACGTCGAAACCGCCATTCGACGCAAGGGTTTTAGGGATAACCAGCAATCCATCTGCAAATGCTTGGACTCCCATCTTGACACGTCCTTTGGCGTTCTTCTTCACTGGACCACTCAGATGAGCTGAACAAGCTATTTCGAAAGCACCAGCGCCAGGAATGAGGCATTCGTCCTCAATAGCGTTTTTCACGGCCCGAAGTCCATCGCGTAAGGCATCTTGAATTTGTTGAGTAGTGTGTGTGTTGGGCCCTTTGATGAGCAGTGTTACAGATTTGGGGTCTTTCACTTCCTCAACAAATGTGAATTTCTCCTCGCCTAACGTGTGCTCGTAAACGAGTCCAGCCCAGCCCAGAATGTCCGGCGTGAGATCGTCTGCTGAGTTTTGTGCGACGCCACCACATGTCAGTTGAAGTCTGTTTCTTTTGGTCAAAATTTACAGATCGCGGTGGCTGTGAATGACTTACCGTTCCATGTTTCGCCGCTTTGCCCGCCGTAAGGCTAGAATGCCATTCTTTGCTAACACGTCTAGACTCATAGGATCGATACCCTTCTGATTTATAACGACAAAGTTTTTCTTCTTCTCCTTCGAATCTACGGCTTGGTCACATACAAAATTCTTGAGAGCAACGATTTTTCGCAATTTGGCATCAATGAACTTGCGCTCAGATTCGACTAGTTTTTCCCGCTGTTCAGCAGATGAATAAAAGAAACCGGAGTTGACCTCCCTAAACTTACTTAGTAAGCACATGCAAACATATAAGGGATTAACTTACGTCTTCTCGTATTCCAAGCTGACATTCAAGATAAGAACATACGCGTTCTCGACGCGTTTGGGCATATCCGGATGCCGGGCACCATGGTCAAGTACAAGCCCACGAACAAGTTGTGTTTCTGATGCCGTACGATGTTGCATCTTCATAATTTCGATCATATGAAGATCAATGGGTTGCTTCACGTCTTCCTTCGGTTCTGTTGTCGAGGGTCGTTAGTACGGAATATTAAGATCCAGAATCGCTGAACTTGCGTTTTCCGGAAGGACGAGGTTTGATGGCAGTAACAGCGTCCACCACATCCGCAGCAAGTTGCTTTGCAAGCGCACCGCTTAACTTTGTCGACAGTGATGTATGTGCAATATTGATCAGTGTTGCCCGATCCATTTTGACCTGGACTTTGAATTTGTCAAGAAACTAATCATGTTCTTTCGTGAGTTTGAAATGCAATAAGTCCACTCGAGTGATTCACTCACAGCCAACGCTTCTTTTTTCGCGAGATCAAAACCCTCTGCGATTACCGTTGGATGAACACCCTCCGAAATAAATCGATCGGCCTGTTTGAGAAATTCTCCGACAAGTAAAACAACGGATGTTGTCCCATCCCCGACCTGATCATCTTGAGCGACGGCTGTCCGGGCAATCATGGCTGCAGTGGGATTTTGAATCTGCATCTCGGAGAGCAAGACCTTGCCGTCTTTTGTCATCTTGATTTGACCAGCACCGTCGACAAGCATCTTTAATGTACCTCTAGGGCCTAAGAGCGCGTAACTTTCTATCAGAATTCATCGTCTGTTTGCTAGAGATAACACAGACCTAAGTTGCCTTTAACAACATTGGCAAGTCCCATTGCGCCTGTAGTGTTCACCTACTGGAATAAATTTTAAGAACAATGACCATTCGAATTAAGCACACCTGCAGGGCCGCTGCGCGTCGGACACTCTCTGCCTTCGGATTGAGAAATTCGATGCTTGACATTTTGAACCTGGAGCAAGCGAAAGAACGTTGGATTATCCAGTCACGCTGATGAGTGACGCATCTCTGAAATTCAGGCTCCGCATTAACTTGTAAGTACTGAATTGAATTCAAAAACAGCATTAATATCACAAGAAAGCATGACTATGGCTACAGGAGGTTTATTATAACAATGATTGTAGACGTGCTAGATGAATAGTAGACGTGTTTAAGATAGACTATGAACAAGAAAAAGAATAGGTGCTCGTCATCAGTCTACGAACATGCCTTTTCCTCTGGAAGGATATCGTGAATCAACTGGTGAGTTGTTCTCAGCACGAGGCTGTGATGATGCGCTCTGGCTCGAACTCGCATGAGCATATGTGTGTTGCCGTGGAGAAGTAGATGTTAAATGATTGGTAGGCGGAGATAGTTTCTGTACATAATTTGGGGCTTTGGGGCCAGGTTTATCATAGAGGTCAGGGTTGGGAGGCGTAATCCCATTCAAGACTGACCCAGAACGATCGTTCGTCCAACCATCGTCGATGCCTCGAAGTAAACGCAACAAATTCCTAGCAGGATCTGCATTGAGCTGAGGAGGTTTCTGATCGTTGAGCATGACTACGACCCGTTCGTCCTCGAAAACTTGGCCGTTCTTGCCGTACAAACGCAAGAGGGTCAATGTTTCATTAGCCTTGGAAATGAAGTCGTCAACATCCTCGATTCCCAATGCTCTAGCGATATGACTCTAGAAAAGGATGTCAGACCGTTGATTGTAACGTAGGCAATGGACACTCACATCTTCGATAAACTCATTGAAGCCAGGTGGTCGCTTACCCACCCAGTTCTTGCACATCCTCACGAAAATTTCATACTGCTTCACAGTATCACAGGCTTTATTGCTCGCGCTAGCCCTGAAGAAGTCACTGCACATCTCAATTTCCTCTCTCAACAACCGATCAATGACGGCAATGAAAGATTCATCTGGAGCGACAGTATCGTCGTCATCATCGTCTCGGTTAGGCTGGCCAGGTCCAACTATGACCGGGGGTAGAGGTGTACGGGGACGACGTGGAGGGGTTGGACGATCATAGTACACAGGTGAGTAAGACCTTTGCCGCCGGCCATGATCCCTCGAGCGACTTCTTCTAAGCGACTCTCGATCTGAATTCGAGCGAATAGGGGGATAAGACCCGCTGTACGTGGAAGTGGAGAGACCGCTTTGTTGGAAGGATCCTTCCCAACCTCGATCGCGACGACGAATTTTGTTAAGATTGCCAGAACTAGTAGGAGAGCGGCGACCGCGAAATTCGTCGTAATCATCGAATGAAGGTGAGGCACGTCTCTTACGTGAGGCGGGATGGATAGAGTCACCATCCATGCGGTCGTCCGACCTGAATGACCTCTGACCAAAATCTGAACAACCTGGACCATAGGGGTCTCTTTGTCGTTCAGAGCGGACTGACACGCCGGGAGGCTGAAGCTATCGATAATGTCGTTATTACGGGAAGGAGACATGTTCTGGTAACTTACCATTTCGACAGATAATTCAAGGGTTTTGTCAAGAGCGATAGGGATGTCTGTAGAGACGATCTCATCCTTATTATCGGCTGTGACCCGCAGAATAAATTGTCTGTATTTTCCTCGCATTGTGTAGGCCCTCGCTGGGCCTACATAACAAAAATACATAAATAATCCTTCTAGGGACATCAAGGTCAACACATACCGTCTATTCGGGAGGGGCCTGCTTGAAGCTGCTCAGCCTAATAACAAGTGAGCTCGAGCCGACTCGGCAAGGGTTTAACATGATACCCACGATATCTTTTGCATCAGCCCACCAGCCCTCTTCAGGATCATCACACCTCTTCAGCGGTACTTTCACTTCAGCAAGCTGGTGATCAGGATCCGACGACTGACGTAGATCATCTATAAGTACCGTTACACGGTATGCTGGTCTCGTAAAATTCCGATTTTGGGCTGCAATACGACAAATGTAAACTGTAGATGACAGGTTGCAGTAGTTGACAAACGTACAGAAGTTATCAAAAGAGGACTTGGGTGCTGAATCACTTGGGGAGATGTTTCTAGATTCTCTGGGAATAACGAACTCTTTGTCATCGTAATTCCGACGATAGTATGGACCTGGTGAACTTCGTTCACGTAACGCCAGACTCGTGTCTGTAACAAATGTTGAATGGCCTGTAACAGACCGCGTCGGCGGTGATGAAGAGGAATCGTGTTGGCTGGAAGCTTGTGATTGTGCAGGGTGATTCTGTAACGAAGGAGGATCGTGATCACGAGAGGAGCTTGTATGAGTTTGCTGCGCCATAGCAGGCGGCGGCGGCGGCGGACCATTGCTTGTAGGCATGCTGGTTGGCTCAGCTGGAGACACGCTGATATTTGGGCCTTCACGTGTATACGTTCCTGAACTCGATGCGTCCCTTGATCCAGCCTGATACACCCCACTCGGAAGCGCAGATGGCGCCATGACAGAATCATGGTGCATGCCTGGTCCTCCTTGCGTTTGGACGGGCACACTTGGAGCAACGCCCCGATACATGGACGAGTATGGCCCACTACCATGGGCTATGGGCGGATCAGTTGTAGGTGTTGGATCGTATGTTTCTAGCCGAAACCTGGTCGTCTGCCCAGGATAAGCATCCGGACGTCTGGGTCTCTTGATGCCCGTCTTATTCCTCTTTGAAACCTTTGATTTCGAGGGTAGGGGAACCTCCTGCCCAGGAAGAAAGTGTGGCTTCTTCGGTTTGGTAACGTTGGCTTCATATGTGGCTACTGGGACTTGGGTAGGTGGATCGGCGGAGAATGCGACAGCTTGACGAATTATAGGTCGTTCCACAGGAGGCGTCTGATCATTGTCTTCAACAGCTGGTATGACAGCGTCACCATCGTCAGATGTAGGGGAAAAGTTGCGTCTGGGTGGCTAATGAACATGGAACGTAGTAAGCAAATAATAGTTAAATAGTTAACGAGGGATAGAACATACCCGACGAGCAGCTGGAGAAGATTCACGGCTGCTTCTGTTCCGCAAGTCAGTTGCTGCAATATAGTTGGATAAAAGGATAGAAGGTTCACGAAGAATCATCCCCGCTCTTATGTCTGCCTCTGCCAATCTCTCCATCGAAGCTGGCAACTCTTGACATGGTGGCGAGGAAATTCCGGGTGAATTCCCAGGGGCCCAGGAAAACGTAAGGAGGTGAAAGTGTGAAGGAAAGGAAGGACAAGAAACCCCTGGAAAGGTAACAAAGAGGATTATAAGGAGGGAAGCGTGGAGTGCGCCAAATTAAGGGTGCCTGCGCCTTGTTCGCGAGATACGTAAGAAAAGGACAAGAACCTGACAAGAAAGGCAATTGTTCAACTGCAAGATTCAAAGTGAGCTGTTTGCCAAATACATCAAAGTTTCATGAAGCTTTCGTGAAGCAAACCCATGATACACGGGATGATACCTGGAGGTCGTTGGGAAATGAAGACAAGCGTTAGTGACGAACCTTCACAGGCCTCTTTAATTTCAACCTACATTGCCTTAATTTGTTCACAGCTCCCACGCATCACAGAATATGCCTCTTTAGGTAGTTTTCTATCCTGAACCATCACAGCCACTCGACCAAATTCACCTCTCTGGGAAAGGGCAGAGGATACCAGGAGACACGTTTATGGCCTCAGGATTAATTTTTCCAGTCACAGTAAGAGCATATGTACACGAATGAGGCTCCAGCGAAATCCTTTATGTAAACTCCCCACGTTGGCATCCGCTCGCCTTATGACTTTTCTGTCTTGCTGCCGTAAACGCGTGCGGCATTCGCGTAGAAGATGTTATCAACAAAGGCCTGTTCAATTCCCGTTTCGGCAAGAGATTCCCTTGCGATCTCGTACCAGTTGCCGGCATTCGAACGAGTCCTCGACGAAGACGAAGGCGACGAGCCAAAGATAATACGCTCAGATCCAAATGCTTCGATGACAGGGGCAACTAGGGAAATTTTCATAAGCTTGATGATAACACCCAGGGAGAAATCCCCACTCACGATACATCTTGATGCGACGCTTCCATTCGTTCAGTTGTTGAGTGTCATCTGCTTCGATTGGACTACCAGGGAAAGGGGTCTGAGGGGTTGGCGCATCCCAATCAGGAGGGAGGAATTTGATCTGGACTTGGGCGGTAAGCGATAGCGTCGCCACTTGAGACTGGAAAGCCAAGTAGGTGGGATGAGTCATGAGTTTGACAATCGGAAGATCCAGGTTGTGAGGAGGCGGCAATATATTGCCTGGGTGATTCCAGTTAGACAGTAATTCAGAGCAAACTATTTGTGACGACATACAAAGCACGATAGGAGGAATATCCTTAAGATCGGCAGACGCCTTGGCCATCAGGTCCTCGAATCCTTCGAGTAAAGAATCGGAGAGTGTAGCTCGAAATTCAATATCGACAGGTTTGCCTGTCTTCAGTGCCCATCGCAACCCCTCCACCGCCTCGGGTGTGTTCTTGGTGAAGACAGTCCACAAGGAAACGGGCACTGTCGCAGAAGACAAGAGGTCTCCGATAGCAGGATCTGGCTTTTCAAGATCAAAGGGAATGACGAAAGAAAGGACTTTAGAATCTGTCGCAGACTTGAATCTAATTGTATTGCGTAAAATCACCATGATGGACTAGGTAGACGATAAGATTGCTCACTCTTTGACAGCGGTTTCAAGACCTGCATCGGGCAAAGCGATAACCACCCCGGTGGTTTTCTCGGCCAAAGGAATACCAGCTTCCTTCTTCCATTGGGTATATCTGACATCCTTGGTCATGATGTTTGCATCGATGACCTTGGCTGGATGGAGGGCGCTTGGGCTGGGTGGCAACGGGAAAGAATCCCCAGCGCTCGAATTAGGAGGCGTGAAGACAGACAGTGGGAGCTTCGGGAAGTCCTTTAGACCCTTGCGACGAATATGTTGGGGGATGGACATTTCAGTTTCACGATGCACTGATTGGGCTGAAGGTAAGGGCAAAGAATGATTGTTACTACCTTGATCGATCAACGCAATCCTAATCAGGACAATAGAATTCACATCAAATTCAAGTTCACTATACAGACGCAGAATCTACAGGGTACACTGTCTCGGAATTCCCATCGGGATGATATATTGATTGAGCCCATCGTCTTATCCGTTCAATCTAATTATTTATCAATCATTTTCGGTTGAGATGTGGTTACGTGAATCACCCACCTTTTGGTCGTCATCACGCATTTCCGTCGAGAGGAACCTATCAAAGGCCTCTATGGCGTTTTGACGCTCTTCGTGTTTTCCTTGTTCTATTCCCTCCCGCATCCCCTCTCTTCTCCCCCTTTTTGTTCCCTCCTTGATTCCAATCTTTCTGCCAGCTTTATATCCATCGTCGTATCCTTCCTGATAGCCTTCATCTCTTCCACTATCATACCACCTATCGAGCGCGGTCTGCATCTGCATATCCTGTTCTCTCATCTGCAGTTGCAAATCATGCAGCGAGCGCTGATACTTCTTAACCGTCTCAAGCGCCCGCGCTTCCTCGTACCGCAGTTCCTCCATTTCTCTGTGCTTCCCTTCTAATTCTGCCTGCAACGATCTCACGTCTCTCCGTGCGGCCTCCATCTGCATTTGGTAGGTTCTGACCTCCCCCTCCAACTCATTGGATGTCCTCCTCAACTCTTCTTTTTCAGCCTCAGCCGCTTTGGCCTTGGCAAGGTAGGCCTTTTCTTCTCTTTCAGCGATCTCCGCCCGCAGTACGGCATCGTCCGCTCTCCGTATCTCGTATTCGAGTCGCTCTCCCGAGCTACGGAGAAGGGATTTCAATTGCCTACTCTGTTTCTCCTCCTCAGCGATTGCTATGGCCGCGACAACTTCCGACCTGTGTTCGCGACGAGGGGAGCGCGATGGCTGCCTGTGGTTCCTCCTAAGACGCGTCTTTGGGTAGTCAGGTACATCAGGAGGGAGAATGCTGGGATCTTGGAGTATCCGAATTAGGGGTGACGGGCAATATGTTGCTTCCCGTATTTGAACAACGATATCACTGTGGAATAATTAACAAGGAATGACCGGCTCGCATTGTGAACCCTCACTCACTCTTGGGGACGTAGGAGCCACGGTTGTGTTTCGTCTGTGTTTTGCACCAGAATAGCTGGAAGGGGTTTATTTTCTGTGGGCATCGTGATTACAGGTTGAATCTGCTTCGCTTTTCGTTAGGCTTTTCAAGGGTGGCGTGCGTAGCCGACGCCAATATAACGTAGCCCTAATAATTGCACAGTATTGTCGTCAGTGTGGAGTTGCGCTCTCGGAAGCCTACGGTGGAGAAGGAGGTGCCTGGAAGCTAGCCATATTCATTTCCATATCACATCTTATAGCCCATGCCCCTTGCACGAGAGGGCCAAGAACAATACATAAGGATTCCGCAGCCTCATGTTAAACACGCCGATCCCCAGATCCAAATACCTGCTGCCAGTGTAAGTCACGTGTAGGTGGATGGTATTCAAATTCGTACTTTCTATACGACCTCGCTTGCGTCAGGTGCTGTACATGGTGTCAACGGAGTTCAAAAGGTTTTTCGATTATGCGGGCGCTGAGGAACCCATGCTGATTTCATGCCTTCATTGTGAGCGTCATCGATCCCTGAATTTCAAATAATGTGGGCGCAGGCGTTGGTGTGTGCTGCGCTGGTGTTAGATGAACCGGTATCTATCCGCTGACGATTATTACTTCTTCCAGCGTGAATCTCAAGTAAATCTTCCCTCCTTTCGGCGCTTATCTCTTTCTCCAAATGGTATATGGCACGTTCGGATCAATTAAGCCGTGCAGCGCAGTCCATCAGACATCTAGTTAACGCGTTTTGGAAGCTGTTCGCTGCAACTGTCCACCCTGTAACCGCTTATCGCAGCTATGCCTACACACCATGTAGCACAGCATTCCGACAAAAATATCACGCCTGCGTCCATCGATATCTCCAAGATGGAGAACAGCGATACTGTTCAAAGCCACGTTTCGATATCCAATTCCTCGAAACGCCTGAGGATATCGCCAAGTTGGAACGCTTCGGATTCTACAGAAGCTATACTGGATGATGTGGAATTGTTGGTTCAGCATCAGTTGAAACACAAAAAAACTGGTCACGAAGGAGATATCGCTGTGGATGCCTGCCCGACTGTCAACAGCACTGCCACGCGGACAATCCGCCCACTTGTCAATGAACGTGGATATGTCAGACCTTTTGCGAGATGCGCCCTTCTCATATACTGTTTCGTAAGCTGTGTTGTCGCCACGATTCGATTATACATGTACCTCAACAACGAGTCGCGTGCGCAAGTGACAGAACAGCACCGTCTGTCGTATTTCCAACCAACTATGGAAGCAATCGCTATGTCGAATTATCTAACGAAGGCGACAAGTTCCGTACATTTTGAACCCTTTGTCTTGTCCAATGAGAGGACTACTGGTAACGTCAGCCTCGTTGGGTGGATAGCCGATTCGGATGTAGATTCGATTAGAACATTGCAAAGATCGTGGCCAGGTATGTTGAAATTCTAGACGAAGAATCAGCCATTGGCAACTTATCCAGGTACAAAGGTCCACTTTCGATATTGGTTGGCACCACAGCAGCTGTGGGTTCGTCGTTGCATGCAAAACTATTGGAGAAGATTCAAGCTTACAAAATTGATGGGTTATCCATTCATCTCTTGTTCGTGGAGCCAAGAGTGTCACCAACACCAAATGTCTACTTGAATCTCGCAAGACTGATGGCGAAAACGAATTGGACTTTACTATTTCTGAGTGATTCAACACGTCCCATATTATCTGGGCTACATCGCGCTGTTTCTGGTTTGGATTTGGATGCCAGGAATGGTCCTATCATATTGACAACGGGCTCAACCCTCTATCCCTTCCCTTCATCGACAGCAATCCTCGTCAAAAGAGACAGCAATCTCTGGTGCACGGAGAGGATATTTCTCAATCCAAGTCGCGATTCGAATTGGGATGAGTGCCTTTGGCAGATGACGTTGGAGACGTATGGGACGCTGGATATAGTAAAGCTGCCGTCCACAATCGACACATCAAAGGGAGTTGAACAGTCAAATACGGTGCTTGAGGTGCGTCAACGAATTTAGGCGTCAACCGGTGCAGATAAATTAACGTAATGGTAGGGATGGGCCCAACAACGACTAGGGGCACGATTTCGAACAGAAATCTGCGATGTCACCAGCAAATATCTGACTACGGTTGTTCCAAAGAACAGATACAGGGCGATGAAAGTTGAGTGGACGAAAGAGTTCTGTGCAAAGGTAGGGTTTAACTTCTCCACGGTCAAACGATATAAATTGCCACGAACAGACAATCGAGAAGAAATGGACGAGCCAATCCAAATAATCAGGTATCATCGCCCATGAAGCGAGCTTCCAGTTCCTCCACGTCGACTGTACTATCTTCATCTTGTTCTGATTGAAAGGCAGCCCAGATACTATCACCTTCGGGTCCATCGATCACGAGCTCCAGGATATCACGAGCAATCTCTGCAGCCAAGGATTAGTTAGAGTTTGCGAAATTTTTAATGCCAAGAACATGCCAGCAATGGATTCAATTTCTTTACGGCTTCCTGTGTCAACCCAACTCGGAGCTTCACAGTAGCTCATCCTTCCAAACGTCACAGTAAAGATGTGCAGTAACGTGCTAAACGGGCGCGCGGGTGCCTGTTGAATTTTGGAGCGTAAGTTAACGCAGGGATCCGCGCCGAAAACGAGGTGATGGAGGAGAAAAATTGTTTGATTTATCATCTGAATGAGACTAGTAGAAGATGGTTTTGATCAGTAATATTGTTCACAACATGTGGGAGAACGATCTTACGATGATAGAGCCTCTTTGGACGAAACAAGTGTATCATCATCTTCCCACAACGGTGTAGTGAGGTGGGAGGTGTATAAGATTAAGGAAGGAATCAGTGTATAACAGTTAACCAGTGCTGCATGAGCACGAGGGTCAGCAATTGAGATTTGGCCGAAGAAGATCAGGATATTTGCTTTATATGCCTAGCAGACAGTTCAGTATTGCGACACGTCTACCTCTGGTACTCATCAAACATACCTCCGTGGGCGGCTTAGTTAAATCAACTAGATGGGAACATAGACGGTCGATGAATGGGTTCTTCAAGCCATCGTCGGTACTTGGTCCTAACAGGGATTCCCAAATTTCGTGGTCTGGAAACGTAATCAGTCAAGCCTGGGCGAAAACCAACGTTCGATGGACTTACGAGATGCTAGTAGTGCCAGCAACCTGGAACAGCGCTCAAGAAACCAGATAGGGTGTGAAGGTTGAACGAGGTTAGTCAGAACATCACGGTTTTGCGAAAAAAATCGAAACCTTCAAAAGGACTGATGTGAGGTGCTTAACAAACGTGCGTTAAAGTAAACCCACTGTGTAATAGCTTGCGGTGATGGGTTGAAGCAGATCGATTCAAGAAAGAACAGAAGGCTTTCCGCCAATTCGTTCCAATTCACTGACATTTTCTCTGGGAGAAGTTGTTCAAGGAGCACCTTTTGGATGACATTCATGAGAAGGGAATAGCTCTCATCTGCGGCGAGACACGATGATAGCAAAACTTTTCGGAAAGTGGGAATTGACAAAATCAGAACTGTCAGAAGGTCGAACAAAGCGAACATCGACACGAGCTAAGACAATTTCTCAATCCTTTGAAGCTTTACAAGGAAAGATTGGGCATCACCTGACGAGACTGGCATACTGCTTCCAGTAGGGACATGAAATTTGTACAAATAAGGCGCAGATGTCCTTCAAGATCGTCTGTCGTTGACGTGGCCAGAAATGCGAGTATCTTCGTACAGGCTGAGGAGTAGGATTTACTGTCTTCGACAGTGTTTGAGGAACTCAGTATCAGGTGAAAGGTAATTTCATTCAACGAAGGATGTGAATGTGTCAGGATGACGCGGGATATCTAGGAAAACAGTTAACGGAATATTATACGTTAACTCGGTTGGCGCACCTCAGCTTTCCAATTGATGGGTTCAAAAGGTTCTTCATCTAAAAGTGCACCTTCGTCGCTTTCCTGAGTAATCATTTCCACGTCTTCGTCGACAAGTGGAGAATTACTGGGAACAAGGGCGTTGCTCGGGATTGTCACTTGCATAGTTTGAGGTGGCTTCATCGACCCCGAAGGTGCTGGAGGCATCGCAGAGAAGGAGAATGGGTTATCAGATGTGTCAACAGCAAACATTTCCGCCACTTTTTCCTTGGCCTTCTGCCGTTTCGAAGGCGAGCGTAGCGGTGTATTAGAGGTTTCGAAGGCGTTCTGAAATCCTGGTAGCCCAGCTTTCCTTTTCTCCGGAGATTTGCGGCTATTCTTCGTTGGTGAAACCTTGAATACGGGTGGGGGTGGATGCAGCAGGCGAAGGGGTGTCTCTTCTGGAGCATTCCGTGGCCTTGCGGCTCGATTCCAAGTTAGTCGAGGCGTGGAAGCAGAGAGGGGTGTTGCGGGAATTTCACGAGCAGTTTTCTTACCACGAACAGAGGCTGGGGGTTTGCGAGTAGAAGCCTCCAAATCATGTTGCTAGAAAAGTATGAGACTTGAAAGACGTGTGACGATTCTGGATTTACTGTGAACATGAGCTCAGTGCGCAGCCGTTCCATTTCTTCTTTCAGCTCCTTCTGGATTTGCGATTGTCCAGCATCAAACTTTTCTTTCTCGACTTTCAGTTGTGCTATCTGACCTGCATGATTTTGAGCATTCTGTGGAGTGTATGAGCATTCCGGTACGTGTTTCTGGGAATGTGACCTACCTTTTCTATGGTTTTTCTCAGAATGCTTACTTCTCCCTCCCTCACAAGCCTCCGCTCAACTGCTTCTTTCAATGCAGATTGTGTCTTGACATTTTCTTCGCGCAACTAATATCAATACGTCAGTAACCATTGCAAAGGAGGAATTCATGCGCACCTCATCCAGTTTCTTCTGCAATTGTTGAAGCTGTGCCTCCAGGTGATGAGAATCCAGAGATTTACTACCCTGTACAGTTGGGTTAATGTTTTCAGGTATTATCTTGTGAGAGCTTTTCTTCAAACTGGTGTTGGAGTGACCTTGTAGGACTATAGGTTGTCGATTCTGGCGACTCTGATTCGAGGAGGAAGAGGACGACGTCTTCCCAAGGCTGACGGAATGAGCCACCTGTTGCTTTGGCTCAACAACTGGAATAGGTTTTGTGGCGATACTTCGAAACCCATATGAGCCGTCACCGCGTACAGATATTTCGGGCAAGTCGTCGAAATCAACGGTTGCAACATGATTTAAATTGACAGCCGGGCTTGGTCTTGCGTCCGACTTGTGTCGTTTTTTTGCAGGTTCGACCGGAGTAGTCAGACCCTGGTATTTCTGTTCCGCCCGGTCCAAGACGGCAAGTGTTTGTTCATCTAGAACAAAGTCATCGAATTCATATTCATCCGAGTCGTCCATGTCTGCTGTATTAGTATATGGGTCATAGGATGGAAAGTCGAGCTCTCTTGTTGAATGCCTTTTTGGGGTTATGAAGTCTGAGTTTGGGTTAGGCCAGATTTGATTGGTGACCGACTCCACCACTGAGTCACTGACAATCCTTGCCTCCACCGTTCATCTTGTCAGTCAGCCTCAATTTCGATGGATGCAAGCTCTGCAACCCAGGCAGTGAATTCTAAACTAGATGACGAGAAGGCTCGTCATTTAAAACGCATTACGCTCAAGCAATTAAACTCGACGCAATTGGGTTCGTGGGTTTATCACAGCGATTCCTACTAGCCTGAATGTCATGCATAGAAAACACGAAGCTTGACTCGTCTCTCAAGAGACACACTGCTCTAATCAAGCGTATTCGCCAGTCCATGGCGTCTGAAAATCGTGATCAAATAATAAAGGATATCGAGTCTCTTTCGCTGGAGAAATATGTAGACGAGTTAGCAGGAGCTGTCATTGAAGGCCTTGCTCGTTGTAAGACCGAAAAAGACGTTTGGGCTGCTGTGGAGGTGCATACCCTGTCTTAACTCACGGCGCCTATTGACTCGTCACTTGCATAGATCATCTCACTTCTACATCGTCGGTTTCCGTCTGCCTTTACACCCGCCTTGGTGTCTCATCTAGGCACCGCAATAAGCGCTCCTCCACGGGCTTCTCTCGCACATTTAGCGCTGGAACACAGAGAGAAGGAAGATTCGTCGCGGGTGACAAGACAACGTCCAATCCTAAGGGTATGCTCGGAGTTGGCACTAGTTGGAATAATAAGGGATACGCCTGATAGGAGCGGCGGGGAATGGATCATGAAAGCAATGAAAGAACTGGTGAGCAGAAATGATATTTCTCTCGGGCTCAATCTTACGAACTTGGGTCATTAAGCTGTCGAATGACCCTAGCTTATCTTCTTTACCGCTTCTGACAACTTTCCTAAAATCGTATGCAAGGCCATTCCTTGGAATTATTGTGGCCACGACGAACAAGCAAATATCTGCAGACACTGAACCCGGTTCACTGTCTGCCAGTCAAATCAACGGGGACAACGGCCAACACCTGACGTCTTGGAACGAAGATGAAGAGCTTGTTGAGCAAGATGTTCGCGATCGCTTCAAAAAGATGTGCGAAGGCTATTTCGACAACGTTTGCAAGAAACTTATAATCGAACATAAGGTTGTCCTTTCAACAACACGGCGTCAGGCAGACTTATAACTATCGCACAGCGCTTGCAAGAGCAAGACAAAAGAAACCACGAAGCATATATTCGATCCGGAGAAATTTTTGAAGATCGTCAACAAGCTTATGAAAAAATGACGAAAAGTT
>Ga0307509_10005450_pt1 | contig 17690 bp, 6 predicted proteins | sample 10_EM_MG_FD_202245 | JGI IMG/M metagenome (GOLD analysis project Ga0307509, IMG submission 202245) | Populus trichocarpa ectomycorrhiza microbial communities from riparian zone in the Pacific Northwest, United States - 10_EM | ecosystem: Host-associated > Plants > Roots > Unclassified | place...
TTTTTTTTATTTTTTAGATTTGATCTCTATTATTTTGATTATTATTTATTTTATTTGAGATAATTTATGAAATTATATTTTTTTTCAATTTCATTCTCATTCAACTTTTTAATTTGTAAGATTTGTTTCTCATTATTTTAATAAACTTGAGAAAAATAAAACATTAATAAGTTATTTTCCAGTTCATTTTTCATGACATAACCAAACACTGGAAAGTGTTTTCCAACTTATTTTTCATTACACTGCCAAACATCAGAAAATAATTCACTTTCCCGGAATTCACTTTCCAAAAAAAAACTACTAAATAAACGAGATCTTAGTGGGTGAATATTGGAAGGTAACATGCAAGATTTTTGGCTTTCATAAGCACAAAACTCAAGAACTTCTGTGGTAACCACAAATTAAGAACCTTCTAGAGGTTGAATTTGGTTATGATTTAGTAACCTATCAAAAACAAAAAGGATTAGAAATTCATATATATACACGAGACCTTTATGAGATTAACATATCGAGAGCTCACATGTGTCGTGCAAATTTCATGGATTTGTTTTCCAGACAAATTGGACTGCGCGCATTTGTTTCCTTCAGGAAGCCTACATCATCAGTCTATCAGTGCAGCACAAGTAAATATTTGCCAATATAAGACGAGCACCAGCAATATTGTGAAACCCACTTTCCCCATTTTTTTTTTCACATTTTATAGTGCGTAAAGATGCACTCGAAATGTTGAACTCCTGAAACAGCTGCAAGCCACTAGCCCAGTAGATTCCTAGATAGGTTGGTTATAATTTAGTTTGCAGAAATTCTACAGTCTCCCCCCACCTGCAGATTGTCCCGGTTGTTTTTTCCTCTGAACCTACATTAAACACTATAGAATGCACATTTTTTAGGTTGAACTTGACATGCATTTTCCGTTAACTTGCATTAATCTTATGAGAAAGTAGCGTAGTGCAGCTAACACTTCATGCAGCGTGATGTTGTGGTAGAAATTAATGCTAGCATAGATAGAAGCAGTAATTGTTAAAAATCTCTGTATTCATAGCTGATAATTCATTCTACCAGGCCACTCTGGTAGCTAGCTTGAATTTGTTATTTTTTCATGTTCTCTGTAGTCAGCAAATCTTGATTGCCCGAAGATCTTCGCTAACTTCTCGAATGAGTCCTCTAGTTTCATGGGTTGTGGAATGCGGACCCTCGACTGAGTTCTTCTGCTTGGAATACTGTTACAAAGTCACAAGGCTGGAAACCTTACTTGCAAGTTATACTATTTCACAAGGAAAGAAACGAGTGCATATAACACTACTCTTTAACTTTTGCCTGCCCAAGAATTCTGTAACTTTAACCTTCAACAATAAGATTGTCAGAAATATTTTACAGCTCATGTGGTAGTGAAACATATGGGTTCCGGGATTTGTATATAGTTGACATCTTGCTTTATTAAATCTACCAGTTCATTAGAGTTTTTAGTACAGCATTCATCTTCTATGTCCTGTGCAGCAACAAAAGCCATCTAAACCCAAATTGAACCTGGGGAAAATTCTTTTTAAAAAATTAATGAGAATCTTTTCATGATAATTAAGAAATTGGTGGACAGTCAAACTTGTAAGATGACATAGTTAAATCAAAGAAAATTCTTTAAAAAAAAAAACATCACAGCAGGTTCGTTTGATGCCCTATAAGTTTAATCCAGTTTTTCCATGTTTGTCCTTTGCAAGGATCGATCACATGTAACAAATTCTATGAGTTAATCCCCTGTCCCTTCCAAGACTCTTGTGAGATATTATTGGACAAGTTCTGTGAACTCTTGCCTACTTTCTTTTGTTTTTGTTTCTCCCATAACTTTCCAAAGCTCGAACAGTCAATTCATGATTTAACTATATATTTTTAAGTGCAGTGAACATGAAAAGGAGCTCTATCTTATCTAATTACAGTCAAAATGAACATAATTATTCCTTAATGTTTGATTGATTGATAGATATTCCTATTTTGCACAGAGAAAACATTCCACATGGAAAAAAGAGGAGTTGCCACCTGCCAGCAATGCATGTACTGAGAGATTGCATTTCTATGCAAGCAGATAAACCTTTCCTTTAAAGACATGGGCAAACATTTGTGGCATCTTGCTTTTTATATATCCTCACTCTGTGTAATTTATATTCTCCATCTTCACTTTCATGGTAGCTTGGTGCATTCGTTGATCAACCATCACCGACCACCACATGATTTTACGCGTGATGAAGGATTGAGGAACTTGAGAGGCAGCAGCCCATTTTCCTGATTGGATGGAACCATATATCTTTTTTTAAGTTTTGGAATTATTTCTCTGACATTATTATCTGTGATTATATATATTTTGGTAACTCTGTCGCACGAGAGAGACATCCCATGTGGTATAGCCGACACTTTATGGTTATAATCAATAATTAGAACCAATATTCGGACAGAACCAAGGCAAAATCATGCCACTATAATTTGTAATACTGCAGAGCCTCCTCGTCCACATGTATTATTGTTACTTCTTTTTATAAAACACACATGATTCTCATTTCCTGGAGGATTCCTTTTTTATACACGAAATCGGAGGCTTCTAATCTTAAAATACTGTCTTTTTTTTCTTGAGATATTCATTGGTTAGTTGATAAAATGGATGTACTTACACAGGTTAATCATACATGTTTTAATCGAAAATACTTTGATTCTTAAACTCGCATGCATTTAGAGATTTTTCATGCATATTTCACTGTAAAAATAAAATTCATTTAAATCATCAAATTTAATTTAGAACCTTCGGACAAAGAATCCAAGCTTAACAACTAAATTATACCTGGAAATGTTACAAATTAAAACAAAAGCTAAAGGACATCAATTTTTTATTGTGCATCAAGACATAATTTATTAGGAATTAAAACAGTAAAATAATAATTTTGTATTTTTCAAATAAAATCATTTAACTAGCTATTATAAGGGAACAATTTTTTTATAGGATTCGTTTGTCATTGCCATATTGATCGGGGAGCAATCAGTCCTTTAATATTTTAGATGCATGGTGAAAAAAATATATAAAATTATGGCCAAGCTTTTCGATCTAATTTTAACACTTTGATTGCACAATAAAATGACTACATTACTCTTGAAAAAAAGAAAAAACATTCATGAGTTTTTTCATATTTTCATTGTAGTTTTTTTTAGTTATACTCAATTTAAATGAGGAATAATTTCAATCTTTTAATAAATATAAAAATAATTAAAAAATAAAAGTGTTTGCACTTGCTACGCACAACCAATAAGTGGGAGGTGCTCACATTCTTTGAATGGCATGCCATTATACATCACCTTTTGCAACAACATTGAAAGCGTTGTACCATTCTCTCCTTGATGGTCAAACGTGTGTGCACATCCGAGTAGTAGTTGAGCTTCGACAAAAAAAAAAATTCTTCTCTTCCTTCTTTTCACTCTTATCAGCCTTGGATTTAATGTCAATCATTCCAAAAATTAAATGTGTCTTGTCATTTTGTATTCATGTTAATTTGAGCACATTTTTTATCACTATTTTTTGTGCTTTTAATGTTTTTTAAGTTGATTTTTTAAAATTCTGTCTCTCGGCATTTTATTTTATTTTATTTGATCATCATTCCTTTGATTTTGTTTTTTATCCCTTTCTTCATTTATTTTATTTTTCATTTAAGTCCCTCATTATTTTCTTTCATGTAATTTTTATATCAGGTTTTGTCCTCATTGTTTTCATTACTATTTGGTTTTGTTTTTAATTTTCAATTATTAAGAATTTTGCTTCGTAATTTTTTTATGTTTGTCTTCTATGGGGTAATCCTGGTTTCATAACCTCGGTCATAGATTTTGAAGATTATCTTGTTTTAACTTTGGTATTTTTTAGGTGATTTTTCCCAAATTGATTTTTTTCAGTTTTCATTATTCAACACTAGCTTATTGGATATTGAGCATCATATTTTTTTTTCTTTTCTTTCTGTAGGGTTATCCTAATTTCATTTTCAGGATCTTGGGCAGGTTATGTTAACCCGGGTTGACTCGGTTTTTTTTCAATGTTTTTTCTTAAATCGATTTTTTTCCAATTTCATCTTTCATTATCTAGTCTGCTTGAAAATTGACCTTCTTTGTTTTGTTCAATTTATTTGGTGTGGAGTTATCCTGATTTTATAACTAAGTTACAAATATCACATGCCGACTCAAGTCAGGTTTTTGTTATTTTTTAAAAAATAATTTTTTTTCAATTCAATTTTTAACGTTTGCTTTGCTATAATTAAGATTCAAATTTTTTTTTCTCTTTATGAGGTTATTCTATTTTCATGTAATTTTTGCTTTATTATCGAATTAGATTGTTAAAATCTTTTGAAAATATTTAGATGATGTCTTTTTATTTTATTGACAGACTTTTTTTTCCTACTTAGTCATCGTTTTTTTATTGTTGTTGACTTTTTTAATTATATTATTAAATTAATTAAAATGATTGAATCTATTCGAATCAATAAATTTAATTCTAGATTTTTTTTGTTTATTTAAAAATATTATTATAGTTTAAATATTTTTTTTATGTTGTGAAAAAATTAACCCGGGTGATTGGAGGCTAAAATGCCCCGTTTTGAACCGAGTGCTCAAGAGTGAAAGCGCGTGCAAATGGATGTGTATTCTATTCACCGTCGCTATCTTCGAATTTCTTTATTCTGAAGCAAACTCCTGACACAAAAATAATTCCTGTCAGAGATCATGACTATTAAAATTGGTGTATACAAATAAAATAAAAGGAGACACTATTTGCATAATTGCACTGGTGTGCGTGCAAGGCTGAAGAGGAATATAACTAGTTGTCTCACATAGAGGAGGGGTATTAGTATTACTTTACACGCTGCTAGCTAGCTGGACACACGTACGAACCCATGAAAACAACCCAGTAATAAAAGCTTGGACCAAGAGGTTTGCTCCCTCTATGGTCTTAGGTTCGATCCCTGTGGTTGCTCATATGATGGTCACTGGAGGCTTACATGGTCGTTAACTTCAGGGCTCGTGGGATTAGTCGAGGTGCGCGCAAGCTGACCCGAACACCCATGTTAAACTAAAAAAAAATGATATATATGGCCACAATATTTAAATATTATATATTTTTTATATTTTTAAATTGTTTTAATATACTAATTTTAAAAATAATTTTAAAAAAATAAAAAAATCATTTTAATATATCTTTAAACAAAAAAAAATTCAATCCATAATCCCTACTTATACTTTAAGGTTGTATTTGGGAACGCGGTGCAAACCGCGTTACCTTAAATTTTAATTTTTTAAAAAATAAAGAAAATTATGTTTTCAAATCATTTTCAAGAGTTAATATCAAAAATAATTTTTAAAAAATAAAAAAAATTATTTTAATGTATTTTTAAGTGAAAAACACTTTGAATCGTCACCACTACTACAACCCCGAAGACACCCAAAATCAACGGATAATGAATAATCTCCTGTGAATCATGTTCAGATTGAGGAATCCCAAAAACTGAAGGACAAAACTCATTTTGAACTCTAGATGTACATACCAGGCCACCAGCTCTGTATCAATTATCATACCCACACGTATTGTTTTTGAACAAATTGAGAGTATGTTTGGTTTGCCCCCTGTTTTGGTCATGAAAAAGAACGAGGCAAAACCATCGTTCTGCCCCCTGTGCTTGTAACAAATGATCATCCTATATCTTCTCTGTTTTAGATTTAGTTAACATTAAGATTAAAATTGACAAAATGTTAGTCAGTTAACTACAATCAATGATTACTAGATTCACTTTATAGAAATGCTATAATAAAATTATTTTAATTTCTTTTTCCCAATTCGAGAGTCTACTTGCTACTTACTAACAATTCCCTAACTCTATCATCTTTCTAAACTTTTTATTATCCAAAGTTCGAGAAGAACTGTATGGCTTCAATTAGTGAATTTGATGCTGCATGGTTAACATGTAAATTCAATGAACAGTGGTCGGAATCCTCTGGATAAGACCCAGAAAACTTCTGGCTTGAAAGGAAACTTGTTTGTGACTTCGATTATTATCAATACGAGCAATTAGACAACACGAATTACACGGGAGAAAAATTAACAAGCTAGGGTAGGGTGGGCCGGATATGGACATCTCCCAGGCAATATTGACGAGGAATTATGTAGGAAGTTGCCCTTGTCTTCCTACTCACAACTCAATGAATGCGCATATGATTGAGCAGATAAGATTTAGAGCTGTACCTATGATTTTCAGCTTTTTTTTCCCTTTTGTTCTTATTAGTTCTACGTTAGATGAATTCGTAATGAAGGCGGGCCATGACATGTATGTTTCCTTGGTGAGTGAAGAGCATAGAGAGGTCGCGTGTAGTCATTGTCGAGATGAAAAGGACTCGAAACCAAGATAAACCTCAAGTTATCTATAACACATTTGTTGATGGACCAAAGCTTAATTTGTCGATTTACAGAAATCCTTAAAAATCACGTTTGAGTCATTCATCCATGCGCCTCGGTAAGTTATCAGAGCCTTTGGGCATTAAATGCTGCTACAATCCAATCAATCCAGTCCTCATGAGTCATGTCACATCTCTGCAAGCACTTGTTTTTGGTGTGAATCACCGTTGCAATTTCTGGGCACCTTTGCATTTCTTGTGCATGTAGTCTAGATGTCGCTGCCGTGTATGCAGATTCCCATCTCCGACTTGGAGAAGGTTTTCGCATTGCTGTTATTGAAACTGGACATACCAATTGAACCAACCCTGTATGCATTTTTTAGCCCTTCCACTGGCCGGAAGTATCTGACTGCCTCGGAGTTGCTTGCATGTACTCCCTTCCAGTAAATTCCCATTTTCTACTTTCTAATTATTTTCCACAAAAAAGAGTGAGGGACGATGGAAGGCTATGTCGTCAGCATTTGGGAAAAGGTCTCTTACCAATTCTGTGTCGATGATTGGTGACTCTCTACATCTCACATCTGTTAAATTATACTGTCAGAGGTAAGATTACACGGGTTCATCTTAATAAAAAAGAAATAAACAAGCAAAAAGAGGACAATTAGATCTAACGAAAGTGAAGTGGAATGCAGTATTGCAGTTTGACCCAGACATGTTCTTGGGCCCTGATCCGACAGTTCAAATACAGCTGAATGATAAGTTTAGGCGGAAAATGGATTCCCAGTTGGTCCATTACATGTTTGGATCCCCTCACAGTAATTTGCCATAGCCCAAGAAACCTCCAACTCAGCACAGGTTTTCGTTGCAAAATCTAATAAAAGCAACCTATTTATAATAGCACGAAAAAAAAAATCTAAAATTTTATTTCAAGAAAATTGAAAAAATCAGAAAAGGTACCAATAAATGGAAGACCGATTAATTTTATTCCACCCTTTTTTACCCAATAATTTAATCTTTTAAACTCTTTTTCTAAAAACTTCAATTACTCCTTATGTTTTCCAAAATACCCCTTTAAGCATTGAAAAAAAGTCTAGTAACCCTTTAAGCATTTTTTTTTTAAAAAAAATATGCCGCATGCTTTTACACCAGCACATTTGCTCGTGATTTGCTGCGGGTCAAACTATATTTTGTTAACTTAAAAAAATATTAAGAGTATGGAGTTTTTTGAGCAGTATCATTAAATCAAATGATCTTAAAATCTGTCAACCCGGCTTTCTATCTAGCTCGAGTTTTGAATTAAACTGCTGAGAGTTGACTCAAAGTGAATCATTCAATTTAATGAGTTCAAAGACAACTTAAATGATTTATAAAAACATGGCATAGCTTTTAAAAAACTTTAAGACAACAATTTTTTTTAATACTCAGATGATATCAGATTGGATCGATTTTGGTCACCTTACAACCTGAGTCATGGACTTCAACGAGTTTAATATTTTTTTTGTTTTTATAAATTATTTTTTTATTTTATGATAAAATTAGATACTTGCAAAATCAAGCACAAAACATGAAAAAAATGTTTATTCAAGATTGTGGTAACTTTATATAGAGTGGAAAAAAATAAACCATGGATTTCATTTCTCAACCAAACCAATATTGAAAAAGAGTTAAGTAAATAAAAAAACAATTAGAAGAATTAAAGGAAAAAAAAACATACAATGTTTGATGGATAAACCCGCTAAACTCGTGAATCAGGTAACTCGGTTAATATGTCAAACCCGCAAACTGGGTAATGGACTCAATTGAGATTAATAACTTGTTTTTTTTCTAAATTATTGTTTATTTAACTATATAATAGCGAAAATAGATGATCGTAAAATCGAGCGTCAAACCAATACCGAGATTTTTTAAAAAATTATAATAATCTCATAGAAAAAAAAACGAAATAAATTATGAAACTCAAGCTCGTATCAAAAGAAAAAATTAAAAAAATAAATTAGAAAAAAATTAAACTCGTCAAACCCGTCAACATGGACGAGAAATTTCTAAAAATTAATAACATTTTTTTAAGACTATTTTATTTCTAAAAATTTATAGCATAATTTATGTTTTTTTTTAATACAAGACCCCTAGAATGACTGTATGCATTAATCTAAAACAATTCAGTACGTATTTTTTCTTTTCTACCTCAAACCATAACATTTTGTGTGTTGAAAAGGTCCTTTAAAAGGAGAGATATATTTGCCGATGAGACATGATTCGGTTGTTATTAATATTCACTTTACCTCCAAAAAGAGTTCGGATTTGAACCTTTCTTCTGTGATAAAATGAAAAAGAGATTTTTTTTCTTCTAATTAAAGTGCTGTCGCTTAAATGATACGTTGCAATCCTCAATTCTATCAAGATTTATCAAGTCACAAAAAAAATAAAATCTCAAAAGACTAGACAACATATACATGTATATAGGGGTGAGCAAAAAATCAAAAAACTGATTAAACCGAGAAAACCAGAAAAAAAAATAATCTAAAAAACCGAATTGTGAAAAAAACGGATTAAAATTTTGAAAAAACTGACCGGTTCGGTTTTATAAGCCTGAAACTGAAAAAATCAAACCGAACCCAGACCGGAAAAAACCGAGCCAGACCGGCAAAAACCGAGACAAACCGAACCAAACTGGTTTGAACCGGTTTGTTCTAAAAAACCAAACAGAACCGAAACCGGTTTCAGTTTTTTTTAAAAAAATTTAGTTTAATTATTTTTTTTATAAAAACTAAATCAAATAAAAAATAATCATCTCTGTTGCGTGGAGCACAACTTCAAGACACTGGAAAACATTTCAAAGAAATAATAATAATAAAAAAAAAAATCAGCAATGCGAGCAAAACTGCTGGGATTTCCTGCCTGATTTGTGCAGGAAAGCCTGGCCCCCAGATGGGTTTTTCACCAGTGCACCCTTTTCTTCTGGGCCGTCAGTGTCAAGAGGCCTTAATTGACTCTTAAATACAGCATCAATCCCTGACATCGGAGTCTCTACTTGCAGGGTGGAGCTGTAAAATTTAGGCTGGGAGGGTGAAATTAAAGAAAAATCTAGAGGTGGAAAAATTATTTATTTTTTTATTTTAAGAGTTAAAAATATAATTTATTAAAGGAGGAAGGCTGTAAATATTTTTTTTCCTTGCAGGCCCCTGCCAGCCCCAACTAGTTCCGTTCCTGCCTACTTGTACATGTACGCAAGTCATAGAATTTGTGAATAGAGAGTGCTCCTCACGTATTTCTTTCTTTACAGCGTGTAAAACTACTCCATGAATCAACTATAAAACAAGGCGGGAAACGCCACAGTAAATACTCAGCAACTTTTTGTCAGTATTGCCAGTGCTGACAAGTGATCTAGAAAGCAGCATGAAGCGGTGTTTTTTTTAACTCTTCTCCTTGTTCAGTTTGAGTTGTGTATGGTGTCGGCCATATTATTCTACATTGTATTATATAAAAATATATACATATAGCTAGAGATTGTGGTGTTTTATTATTTACCGTCTTATATTTTACTGTAAATTATAATAATGTAATTTTAAAAAATTTTAATTTAGTCATTGAACTATTTTATTCATAATTGGACTATTTTAAGATCACATTATAACCTAATTGCAAGTTTTTTTTTTATAAGGGAAGTTTGAATAGAAAAAAAAGGACTGAAATGAAAAAAACAGGTAACATGAATGATAAAATAAAAATTTATGTCAAAAATTCATTTGAATCCCTTGTATTTTTAGCTGATCCCTTGAATTTTATAAAATTCAATTTGGGTATTGAACTTCTTTTTACAATTTTTTAGTTATTTTTTGGTTGGAAGAGGAGAGGAGATCACTAAAATCTGGCTTAGAGAGAGAAAGTGTTAATTGGTAAGAATTCAGTTATTAAAACTGTTATTTTTATGTCAAATGGTTTCATATGACAAGGTGAGTTAGAATTGCGCGTTGTTTGTGCCTTGAAAACACCTAAAAACCATATTTGAGCTTGGTGATTTTTTTTTTATTTCGGGTTTTAGGGTGGTTTCTTATGTTTTTCATGGTCATTGATTGATTTAACAAGGTCTCTATGGTATTCCCTAGGTGTTTTAGATCAAAATAAATTAAGAATGAGTTTTCAGGTAAAAAAATAAAGGTTTCTATTTTTTCGGCCATCACAATGACTAGATTTTAGGGATGAATAAACGGTACGTCATCTGCTTATGTAGGTGTTATGTTTTTTTTTTTTTATGCATGGGTTGTCCACCCCATTAAACTTAAAAAAAAAATAGGCCTGTACGCGAGCCGTTTCTTGATTGGGTCACGTGCAAGGCCTGACCTAATTATTTATTTTTTGATTTTTTCTAAAAAAATTCATTAGTTGATATTTTTTTCAAATAAATTTTGGGTTTATATTTTAATTAGTTTGTAATGATTTTTTTAATGATATTGAATGTGTTTAGTTTTTAAAGAGGTATATATGATTCATATGTGATTTTTTAAAAATTTTATATAGATTAAATTTGTTTCTTCTTTAAATAATGATTTTTTTATAAGATTTTTCATATGTGCAGCCTTTTTTTTTTTTATTATTCATAAATTTTATATGTAGATTTTTATTATAAATTTTATGTATTTTTCTATTATAAATTTATTTTGACAGAAAAATTCATTAAACACAAAAAAATAAATTACTCATATTTTAAAGTTAACTATTTTGATTTTCATTTGTAATTTTTCACAACATATTAATATTAAATTGATATTTTATTTTATTATATAATTGAATAAAATATCTACAAAGGAGAACTGGCAGGCCTGATCCTACTCTTGACAGACGTCACTTGAGGAACTTGACAAGAAGTTCTAACTTGGCCAATCTAGATGCGACAACTCCAAAGATTTTTGATATGGAGTCCTATAACAATCTTGGAAAGAAAATGGGATTGCTACCAACAGATCAAGAACTCTACTCGGATCCAAGAACTGAGCCATTCGTGTCAGCATTCACAAATCAGCAGCCTGACCTTTCTCTAACCAGCTTGCAGTACTGTCAATGGTGAAGCTTGGAAACATTCTAGTCCCAACTCCTCCAAATGAAAGCGAAATCAGATTGAACTGTAATTATGTTAATCCTGCACCTCGCAAAAATGTCAATCCACCACGACGCAGTTAATTATGAGAATCCGCCACGGTGTAATGTCAGTCCAGGCGCCCGGCGCAGTTACAATCCCTGGTAGAAGATGTCCATGCCATGTGATTTTCCCATATTATTTTGGTTCTTATTTCTTCACAATATTTAATGATTCTGATCTCGTTTAACTAATAAACTGATACCCCGCTTTGTTTGTCGCGCATATTGATGCACGTAGTAGTCTGATCAGTTTAATTTATCTAAGATAACTCTCTCTCTCTCTCTCTGATCAGAATCTAAGATTATTGTCGATTAATTATTCTCACCCTGAATTGTAATTTTGGATTACAGTTCCTGCTGCAAGCCACAGTAGATAGTCCCTACTTAAGTTCTGATGCCTAACTAGGAGTTCGGAGATTGCTAGTTTACAGAGATTCAGTGTAATAAATTTGCTGATATAGCCAGCTGAAGTGCACATTAAAAAGGAACTCAACGCACAAAAACTCCATTGTTAACTTCAAACAATCCTCCCTTCCAAGTTCCAACGACTCCATTGTTAACTTCGATATTTCAAGATTGGGATGTGCTATCCCGTTGTTTCATTGATTTGTTATCACAGGCTTCGAAGCCAAACCTTCATTGTCAACCTCCTTGAGGTTATAACGTATGTAGAAGGATTTCTATTTGCTTATTAATGATCTTGCTCAGGATTCTACACAGAAAGGAGTTTTTTTATTTTTTATTATTTTATAAATAGATGAACAAAAAAAAGCCGTAATTTTGGGCCTTCATAAGAAAAATAATAAAAAAAAAGAACATGGATGAATGATAAAATGTCACTTGTTTATAATATAATATTCAAAATAAACTTTATCGTACAACGAGATCGCAGACTTCAGAAGATCACACCAAAAGTCGCCGTCTTTCAGATTCCTAAAGGAAAGGTTCAGGGACTTGACTTCACGTGGGGGGGGGGGAGATTGTAGAATCTTGCCTTTTATTGTCTGTCCGCGTGAAATAGACTTGGAGATAAAATAAAATAATTCAAAAAATTGCAAGCATGATATATTAGAGATTCAAATAATATTTTGATATCAAAGTAATTTTATTTTAAAATATATTATTTTAATATATTTTTAAATAAAAAATATTTTAAAAAATAACAGTTACCATAATTTTAAAAGCTCCTTTTATTTTTCTCTTCTCTTATTTTTATTTTTTCATGCTTAAACTTTATTTTTTTTAATCTCATATATATATATATATATCAAAATAATATATATTTTTTAATTTTTAATATTAATATATTAAAATTATAATAAAATAACCAAAAAATATTAATTTAAATAAAAAATATTTTTAAAAACAATTCATATCAAGAAGACAATGAATATTCTAATTTCCCTTCAGACAAGAAAGAAAGAGAGGCGAAGAGCCACGTGCATCATTGTTCATCGACTCCATTAAAAAAAGAAATAGAGGAAATTGGTGTTGGGATTTAATAATTCTGTCTTCTGAAGAGGCAAGAATTCTTTGTTCTCGGAACTCTCCTCCAAATTTGTATATATTTGGCTGGCGCAGTACTGAACTGTTAAAGAAAGACAACAACGACCTTTCCACCTCCAAGACAACAACTACATTTCCATTTATTTGCTCTTCACACCAAAAGTCAGAAACACAAAGAAAACCAATCCATTCCAATCCAAATATCAGAATTCAAACCCAGAATTGAGTCTTGGTAGCAACTGAACAGAAAACCATGACAAAGAAAGCAGTGTTGATAGGCTGCAACTACCCAGGAACAAAAGCTGAACTTAAAGGTTGCGTAAATGATGTTAAGAGGATGTGCAGATGTCTTGTTGATCGATATGGGTTTTATGAAGATAACATAACAATCTTGATAGACACCGATGATTCTTACACACTGCCAACTGGGAAAAACGTACGCAAGGCGCTCAATGATCTGGTTCTCTCTTCGGAGCCTGGAGACTTTTTATTTGTCCATTATAGTGGACATGGGACAAGGTTGCCTGCTGAAACTGGAGAGGAGGATGATACTGGTTATGATGAGTGCATTGTCCCTTGTGATATGAATCTTATCACTGGTACTGTTTTATATTTCTTCTTCTTCTTCTTTTAAGGATTTAGTTCTGATTGGTGTGAGCCAATTTGGTTTCTTTCTGCTATTTGATCATAAACTGTTTACGATCGATCTTATTTATTGATGATGATGATGATCGATTGTTTTAGATCTTTTTATGGATGGGAATTCTTGATTAAGAAAGAGCACCTTTATTGTTTGTTTGGTTGGATTTCTGGGAAATTGATTCTAGGGATTCATGTTATTGTATGTGGTTTTATAGGAAAATGCCATGAGTTTTACTTGTTTATTTTTGGGTTTTGTTGATTGTTGTCAGTAGAATATCTTGATCTTTGCGCATGAGACTAGCAATATCGAATCTTGATAGGTTCTCTGTCTTGGACCTTTATATTTTCAATATTTTATCATTCTGTTGAGGAGGAGCTGTTATTGTTCAAAGCTATTAGGATTGTTGAAGGGATGATTGTATTGTGCACTCTCTTTACTCTAACAAGAGAGATGTACAGCCTTTGTTATTACAAAAACAAATTGTTGGAACTTTGATCAAGAGGTTTTTGATAAGTATATATGTTTGTGTGGTTGTTTCTTTGCATGATGATATTGCATCATATTTCAAGGATCCCATTTTAGAGTATCTATAGGACATAGTCCAGTTTTTAATTCTGAAATAACTTGGACGGAGCCTGTTTGATGATCCATGCATTTGCTCAACGAGAATCAATTCACTGGCAATCTGTTTCGCTGATGGGTGAGGATCATGGACCTCGAATTATTCAAGAAATTAATTAAAACATCAGATCCAGTAGGTTTTTATCATTCATTTTGTTCTCTGAATACTACACCGACTATCTAGTTCTGTTGTATTTCTGTTGTTATTAATCTAGTTTATCAATAACTCAATAACCTGTTTAAATATGGAAATGACTTTCTGGAATTATTTGTTTTCCTCGATTGCGCAGTTCCTAGATTGGCTAGTCATAAATACCGCTCCAGCGAATTCCATGCTAACTTTTAAACTGGATGCTTGTGAACAGATGATGATTTCAGAGATTTGGTGGATCAGGTTCCAGAAGGTTGCCGCATAACAATTGTATCTGATTCATGCCATAGTGGTGGCCTCATTGATGAGACTAAAGAGCAAATAGGAGAGAGCACAAAGCGTCAAGATGAGGAGGAGAAGGACTCTGGCATCAGATTTAAAAGCTTCTTGAAACAGACTGTGAAAGATGCATTTGAATCTCGTGGAGTTCACATCCCTTCCGGATTGCATCGCAACCGGCATGGCAAGGAGGAAGATTTTGATGATAGAGCAGTTGAAGGAGAGTATGGTGAACGAGGGTATGTGAGAAGCAGATCTCTGCCCCTCTCAACTCTCATAGAAATACTCAAGCAAAAGACTGGTAAGGATGACATTGATGTTGGGAAGCTGAGGCCAACCCTTTTCAATGTCTTTGGAGAAGATGCAAGCCCTAAGGTGAAGAAGTTCATGAAGATTATCATGGATAAAGTCCAACACGGTGATGGAGAAAGTGGAGGTGGTGGATTCTTTGGAATGGTTGGGAATCTGGCCCAGGAATTTCTCAAACAACAACTGGAGCATGATGAAGGGTATGCACAGCCTGCCCTTGAGACAGAAGTGGGCAGTAAGCAAGAAGTTTATGCGGGAGCAACCAAGCATGCTCTACCAGATGGTGGGATTTTGATCAGTGGCTGCCAGTCCGACCAAACTTCTGCTGATGCCAGTCCAGGAGGAAATCCTGCTGAAGCTTATGGAGCTTTTAGTAATGCTATCCAGATTATCCTTGCAGAGACAGCTGGTGAGATTTCTAATCAGGAGCTTGTTTTGAGGGCTAGGAAGATGCTGAAGAAGCAGGGTTTCATCCAGCGACCTGGCCTCTACTGCAGCGATCATCATGTTGAAGTTCCATTTGTGTGCTGACCAGAATGGCTTCTCCAATACTAAGAGATATATAAAATTTGGGTGTTTTCTTTGAGTGCATTGTGCTGATTTTTACGGTGCTTTTTATCTGTACAACGAAACCTTGGACCGAGAATGGATTTATCGTTTCAGGTTTTTAAGGCGCCAGAACCCCGCTGCAGGCCGGTATCAATCACATATACATGCTGCCTGGTTAATTGACTTTTTTTTTTTTATCCCCCCATCTATGGCCATAAAAATGACAAAATGAATTTAGGTGAAATATTTTACGTTGAAATTTTGAAAAAAAAACAAATAAAGGAAAGCAAATTAAAAATAATGAATAAAGGAAAGCATATTATTAAAGATAGAAATGGTATGAATTTTACGTCTGCACGAACATCACTTGAATATTTTGGTTAAAAAATGACTTCACGAACACAAAGTTATCAGTCGACGAACCTCATTAATTAAATTACACATATGGTCTCGAGGACTTTAAAGTACAACGGAAGCATTTCGGTAGTTTAATAGCACTCGTAGAATTTATATCCATCCAACTTACCAATGATCCTTGTAAATTACTCAACAAAATATGGTGCCATATGGTGCTGGGAATCCATATCCAGCCCAGTGAGTAACAGAGGTAGTCCGGCAAGTAAATATCATGGCAGTGCTTCTCGTGACGATTGTTGGCAATCTACAAAATTACGGGTTACAAGGCGGCATGAAGGAGGACGTTATTAAAAGGGAAAGAAGAATTTCTTTATCAGCTATAGAATAATAATTAAATGGTGATTTATACAAATTAGTTCGTGTAGAACTATAACTAATACCACCTGCCAACCTATAACTTACTGCTTCGACGAAGCTGTTAGAGATGTACAAAATTATATGCCAAAAAAATCAATGACATGAGCCCGCACAATTTCCTTGCATGGTGCAGGGACTGACTTACTAATCTCTCCAGTATAAGATTCATGCTTGTATCTTCAGTTTGAATCACATTCTCAAGTCGCAAAGCAAGTTTGCAAAAAATTTCCCACACACCTTAATTAATCGTCAATATCTTGAACCCATGCTAAATCTGCAACCAAGAGATCACATTAGAACTGGATCCATGTAAATTCTACAAACCAGACAAACAATAGTTAGGTAACAAGGGCACAATAGTCAGCTTAAACACACTGTTATGCATCTATGTCTTTAAAACGGCTCCCAATCACTTAAAAATCAAGCAGCTTATGATTAATCTTTGCTCCTTGAATCTCTATTTTCCCATTCTTTTTTCTCTAAATCCATTTTTCTTGAGCCTTAATTAGTTCAACCATTGCAGTTAGTCATTCAACAAGCACATAAAGTAATGTTTACATCTTGGAAAAATGATGAACAAGAAAATCCAACACTAGTAGCTTGTTCTTGATTTTGGATTGTTATTTCAATGTTATACCAGAACTTTATTCTTCACGCATCTAAAAAGGACTTTTAGATGTTTTTAAGAACTTCAAATGTTAATTCTGAGTACTTCTCCTTGGAACGCCATGCCCAAATCATCTAAACCAACAAATTCCCAAAACTTCTCAGTACATGTGGGAACAGTGCCCATAATTTGAATCTAGAAGTGAAGATGAAGCGGGAGAGAAGGAGATAGATGAAGGTTGATGATGGAAGAAAGGTGTTTTATTGTATATTATAAAAGGACAAGTCTATCCTTTAAAATAATCTTCAATTGGGGATAAAATATGTCCAAATAAAATTGGTTACACCGTTAACCTCCCCAAATGGCGGGGAGGTTAACAAACCACATGTGCGCCCCACACACACACACACACACACATGTATGTGTCTGAATGTGTCAGTGCATGCGTGCGCACTTGTGTTGATGTAAAGAGGTGAGGCAGGTAAAGTGCACGAAGCTTCATCCTTTCTAGATATATTCCTCAAGTCACACCAATTCCTTCTGTTTAAAAACAGCGTTGCAAGTGGCACAATCAATTTAGAAAGTATTGGAAAAAAAGTAAAGGGACGATAACAGAAGTTGTGCATGAAGACAGGATATGACTGCGTGCATGTGTGAAAAACAGTAAGGAGATAGAGAGACCTTGAAGTACAGATTCCACAGCTGCATTCGGG
>Ga0307509_10005451_pt1 | contig 17688 bp, 14 predicted proteins | sample 10_EM_MG_FD_202245 | JGI IMG/M metagenome (GOLD analysis project Ga0307509, IMG submission 202245) | Populus trichocarpa ectomycorrhiza microbial communities from riparian zone in the Pacific Northwest, United States - 10_EM | ecosystem: Host-associated > Plants > Roots > Unclassified | place...
CGGAGGAACCGTTTGTTTGCAGTTTGTGTGAAAGGGAAGTGGGCTTGGGTTAGTTAGGATTACTTTGTGGCGGGAATTTGTTTCTCTTTTGCGGTTAGGTGGTTTGGTTAGTTTAGAGAAGTTGAATTGATTGAAGCTTGTGCTGTTTACCTTTCTACTTGGAAGTTCGTGAAAGTGATAGTAGTTTTTCTGTACTTCCGCCGTTTAGAAAGTAGATACACTGAACCCAAAATTCTTTGTTTTCAGTATCTAGAAAATAAAGAGAAGCAGACGTATATATATGAGAGCGAGACGAAGGGGAAAACAGAGTATGAGGAGGCATGGAGGGTACACCACTCTCCCTTGTTTCCAATAGTATTGATATGAATTAAATGTCATAATAGGGACAAGTGCCGGCATATTCTATCTCCAAAGTGCCATGCCCTCGCTATCCGAATCAAACTAGAATATGAATCTCCCAGGCACCGAATGGTTCTGGTGAGGGCCTGGAAACACTATGCCGAACTATAGTATGTTTCAACAAGCAGAACTTGGTAAGGAGGCACTTTCCTATTATATCTTCATAGACCTCACCAGGAGCAATACTGCCATGCCCTAAGTTAGGTGATATGATATTATATGCAGTTGAGGCCTTTCAACTGATTCATTGATAGGGCTTGGTGCCGGGGAGAACTTATGGTCCGTGGATAAAATTAACAGCGCACCAAGGGCAATGTGGCCGCACTGGTCACCGCTCGCTTCCAACACCACCTGAAGGAATTTCTCTAAATTAATTTCCACCATATTCTAGCATCTATTCACATCTTTGATTGTTGATTTCCCCCGGTTTTCTTGATAGTGGGGTTGGTATGGGAGTGCCGTTGTCAATGGCCGAAGTTTCTCATCACAATTGGTGAGTAGTTAACTTTGTCCAGGGACAATAATAAGAGGTGCAATTGCTCAATGCTCGAACTAAGGCCAGAATGGGGTATGTATGCTCGAGTAATCAGGGGCTTCATTCATTCGTTAAAATAACTAACGAAATAATATTATAAGCATAATATGATATAAAAATTAAAGCATTTTAATTGTTCTATCGCTTCCCACGCAGCAAATTTCCCCCCATGTATGACCACATTTGCCAGCGGACAGTGCTTTCCTAATAGTGATGAAGGAAAGACATGGCGGTAGACCATTTTGTCCATCCTTTCAACTCCAAAAGAATGAAATCACTAAAGGTATTATCAATTTTTGTCCGCCAACTCAGACAACTATCAACTTCCGTCAACTCTGATATGGTGTGCTTGTATGATAATGTGTTTATTCTAGGGCACCGGTAGTGGATTCAACTACAGGCGCTTTAGGGTTTCGCGAATGGCAGATCAAGATCTGCAACATGGCGGGATAGAGCGTAAGCAGGTGTGGCATTTACTGCCTCTGACGCTATGCCCAGGCAGTGCGCGGTCCGCACAAATCTGGGGGGGTTGGTTTGACGGTCGGATTGCACCGCCTAGGTTCCACAAATGATCCCCACTTTTCTTCAGCCTCAAAGAACTCGTGTAGTCGACTCAGACCATCGCCCATGATCTACAGTAGAATATCCTATCCCGCGAAAAAGAGAAAATGTCTCAATCTTTTAATCATGTTATGAACTCTTTTAACACAAGCTACACTTTTAACGCATCGAATAACATTACAGTCGCCGATGACCGATCTAATATCCTAGCTTGGTTATCCCCACTAGATCCCAAGTCACGGCATCGAGACATCCAAGACCACCGAGTCGAAGGTGTAGGGGAGTGGCTATTACAAACCGAGGAGTTTAGAAGCTGGCAGGCTGGTAGTGGAGGAGGTGGATCGGATAACGCAGTTTTGTTTTGCTATGGAGATCCAGGGGTCGGCAAGACTTATATTAGGTAAGGGTGGAGCTGGCGGGATAAGGGGAGACAAGGGCTGACTGGTCACGATGTTAGCTCGCTAGTGATAGACAGCCTGTGTGATCAGGTTCGAGAACAGAATGCTACGGTTTCATGTTTTTACTTCGACTTTGCTGTCCAAAAAGAGCAGTCTCCCGCGAGCACGGTGGGCGCACTACTAAAACAGGTTGTTGGTGGACTCGAGGAGATCCCGGGGGAGATATCGCAAGCATACCGAGAGCAAAAAAAAGCCCTTGGAGGGCGGGGACCTCGGCTTTCGGATGTTGTGAAAATGCTGCAGACTACCTCTTCCAAAGAGCGCACGTTCATATGCATTGACGCTCTGGACGAATGTGTGCCAGAATATCGAATCAAGCTTCTTGATTCTTTAGGTCAAATTCTCCAGAAGTCCCCAGGCACTAAAATATTCGTGACTGGAAGGCCGCACATTCGGCCAGAGATCGGAAAGCGTCTGACTGGAAGAGTGACTTGTCTATCAATAAGCACCAAGAGAGGCGACATCATTAGATACCTTTATTCCAGGCTGAAAGAAGACACAACCCCGGATGCGATGGACGGTGGTCTGGAGGCAGACATTTTGAGGAAAATTCCTGAGGATATATCTGAAATGTATGTAGAAGCAACGGCACTGGGAAGCTCCCTCAAGCGTGCACTGACATATACATATCAAGATTCTTGCTAGTCTCGCTGAATATCGACGCGATCCTGCAGGAAACCACAATCCACCGCCGGCGACAAAAGCTCAGCGCGATGACCGATGGCTTAGGATTAGGGGATGCTTATGGCGCAACACTGGGTCGGATAAAGGGACAGGGCGGGGAGAAAGCGAGGCTTGGCATGGCCGCTTTGATGTGGATATCTCACGCCGAGCGGTCCTTGAATGCTGATGAGCTATGCCATGCCCTAGCAGTCGAGATAGGGTCACCGAATCTCAATTCCGACAATGTTCCTTCAATAGACACGTTACTAGCTTGTTGTCAAGGACTTGTCGTGGTGGAAAAGGAGGCTTCCACTGTCCGCTTAATCCACCTTACACTTCAAGAATATCTCCGTGCCCACCCCGACCTCTTTGGAATAGCTCACTCGGCAATGGGAGAGACTTGCTTAACTTACCTGAATTTCCGGCAGGTCAAGGCCCTTTCGACCAACCCCTCCCCCGACCTCCGAGAAACACCATTTCTCGAATATTCTTCTCTGCATTGGGGAATGCACGCAAAACGTGACATTTCAGATCGCGCAAAACTACTTGCGTTGAAGCTATTTGATGACTACAACAACCACATATCCACTAAAATCCTCTTAGAGGCACAGAAACGATATTATGCCCTTGATTTCGATAAAATTTTCCTCTTCAGTGGTCTGCATTGCGCATCCTTCTTTGGGATTGCCGAGATTGTAATCAGCCTTGTAGAGATTGAAAGTTGTGATATCAACCAAATGGATTGTGGTGGAAACACACCTCTCATGTGGGCCGCCAGGAATGGGCACGAGGAAGTGGTGAATGTACTACTCGGACGGGACGATGTTAACCCCGACAAGGCAGATAATAACGGCGAATCGCCACTCTCGGGTGCTGCTTGGAATGGGCATGAGGGAGTCGTAAAAATGCTGCTCTCACGAGACGACGTCAACCCTGACAAACCGGATAACATGGATCTAACGCCACTTCATTCAGCTGCCTGGCGTGGTCACGAGGGAGTGGTGAAAATGCTTCTCAGAAGAGACGTCAGCCCCGACAAATCAACTACCATCGGCCGAACACCCCTCCTTTGTGCTGCTTGGAGTGGTCACGAGGGAGTAGTGAAAGTACTACTTAGACGGGACGAAGTCACTCCCGACAAACCAGATAGCAATGGCCGAACACCGCTCCTTTGTGCTGCTTGGAGTGGTCACGAGGGAGTAGTGAAAGCATTACTCGGACGAGAGGACGTCAATCCCGACAAACCAGATAACATGGGCCTAACACCACTCCATTCCGCTGCTTGGTGTGGGCACGAGGGAGTGGTGAAAATACTACTTAGACGGGACGAAGTCACTCCCGATAAACCAGATGACATTGGTCGAACACCGCTCATTTGTGCTGCTTGGAGTGGTCACGAGGGAGTAGCGAAAGCATTACTCGGACGAGAGGACGTCAATCCCAGCAAACCAGATAACGTGGGCCTAACACCACTCCATTTCGCTGCTTGGTGTGGGCATGAGGGAGTGATGAAAATACTACTTCGACGGGGCGAAGTCAATCCCAACAAACCAGATAGCATTGGCCGAACACCGCTCTTCCATGCTGCTTGCTATGGGCACGAGGGGGTTCTGAAAATACTACTCGGACAAGGCGTCAACTCTGGTAAGCCAGATAACTATGGAAATACACCCCTCTTCATTGCTGCTCACAATGGGCACAAGGGAGCGGTGAAAATACTACTTGAACGGGACGACGTCTGCCCCGACAAACCAAACATCAATGGCCGAACACCACTCTATCGTGCTGCTCGAAATGGGCATCATGAAGTTGTGAAATTACTATTGGAACGGGACGACGTCGACCCCGACAGATTAGATAAGGATGGCAAAACGCCTCTAGATCTGGCTATCAGGGAAGGGCACTGGAAAGTGATTGCGCTTCTCCAGCCTCCAGAATCTCCCGCTCCCAGCCTGCCACAAGGCTAGAGCTATTACCCCCTTACCATGTCTAGATTCGGATAACTTGGTACCCTACCATCCCTAAAGGGATGGTAGCAGCTTCACCACGTGCCCATCACGGCGGTTTCCTTCCCCCGCCTAACCTCCCTCCGTAGTTCACCTCCCCAACTTGCGCTAATTTCTGTCCTTCACTTCCTCCCCGAACCTGCCTGCAAGAGAACTGTCAATGTGGGAAATAATGGTCGTATCACACCCCGGTAGACGATAGAATAGGAGAATTCAGGTGGAACTTAGGCACTTTGTAGGAAGGATATGAAATGTAACTTCCACTCTATTAACGTTGGCAGGTTATGTTTGGCACAGTGGTAGACGATAGAGAGAGAATTCACACGGAACCTAGACACCTCGCTCAGCTCTTCAAATTCGCTCTTCCTAGAGCAAAAAACTCATGACAGAAACAAGTGCACAAGTAAAACATAAGTAGTACTTCATGATCCTTCCGTCGATCACCACACCTATCTCTCTATCACCGTCATGCCTTTATTCCTCCGTACACTCCCGTGATAAACAAAGGAAAGACATGTCTATCTAATCTCTTTCATAAACCATTAACCATTCTATCTCAATCTCTCAAATCATCCGCAAACATCTATCCAATCTTTCAGACTCTCTCTCATCTTCCAAAGTCAACCACATCCTTCCAACACACTCGCACTTCGTTCGTTCTACTCGTTCACACTTCTCACTCTAAAACTAAACTAAGGATAGACATTTATATACGTAAAACTCAAAGAACACATCCCGACCCTGCCATGGATCACCGCACTTACCTTTGTATTTACCCACATGCCGTTATTCCTCTACACACTCCCTTGATAACAGGGGAACAACATGCCGGTATATTCTATTGTTAAACAATCTATCCCGTGCCCGAATCATCTGCAAATCTAGACAATCTGCCGCTCTCTCGTAGCTATCAACCCCAGGCACAGCCGTTCAATAAGGACCTGAGCTTAAAAAAATATGCATTCTATTTCAGGAAATACACATTCCAACATCTACCCGGATTTCCTCACCCGGCCAGGTCAGGCTTTCTCAGTTCTTGACTATAGTCTAAGGTTTTGAGTTGGTACGTGATATTTCTATTGTATTGAGACAAGCCAGTATCAGTCAACTTGAAAAATTCTACGATAATCTATTATGTACTCCCCCCCCCGCTCTCGAATTGTATATCCTGTTTGCGTACCGGTTCTTTCCTTACTTATTCCGCAATTCCCCTTTCCTCCTTTTCCCTCTCCCCTCTGAACTGTAGACCTGAGCCTTATTTAAATGTAGAACGAGAAAAAGGCATAAAGTTCAGTATTTCTAAGTCGGGAAGAGCGATATCACCTCCAGCCATTATCTAGGATAGTGGTGATTTGTTCTTATTAAGGGCACAGCTTGCCAATATCATTACCCTGCAGCCCCAAGCTTAAAGCCAAATTCGGAAGACTGCTGACTCCTCCTAAGGTTACCCATACGATAGAGGAGAGACTAACGTAGATGGAACTCTCTTGCTTCGGAAATCAAACCATCACCCCACGACTCTAAAGATGTAGACTTAAAGATAAAAGTAACTTAATATGCAGTCAAGCCTCTCTTCATTCATAGTTCTAGATATATCTTACCAATATTTGATTACAATAATTGAAGGACTTCATATATATTTGCTTATCAGGGGTTCAGAATATTCAGGATATTTCAGAGATTATTTATCCACCGTTTTAAGCTTTTAATTTATAATTATTTGTTGTCATTTCCTCAAACCATCTTATGTATTGTCCATTAACAAAATTAACGGCGCACTTGAGCGATCGCAACATAACCCTTCTCATCACACGGCACTTTCAACACCACTCCAAATCAAATCCTCTAAATCAACCAAAACAACTTGAAAGCGATTGTTCCTAATTTTTTGTTTACATAAACTATGTCTCCTATCCAGGTCCTTCACAGTCATGCCAAAAAACCTATCCCAACCCATCATCTGTCAGAGTTCACCAGGGGGCGAATTCTCAGGTTACACAAGCCTCAAATGGGATATCCCCAAATTGCCCACTACCTTGACATCCCACTCATCACTGTATGGTGTACAATTGCCAGAGCAGGTCAGGAGGGCAATGAAAGGAAGGGCAGAGGAAGACATCCTAAAATCACCCAGTTGCAGGATGAAGCTATGATGGATGACGCTCTGAATGATCGCAACACTGCCTATATTGAGATTTCTAAGAAAGTTGCTCCAAATGTTTCATCAAAGACAGTGAGGAGAAGACTTGCACAAAAGCATCTTAAAAAGTGGATAGCACTAGAGAGAGTTCATTTAGATGAGGATTTAGCTCAGGAGAGACTGGAATGGGCACTAGCTCATAGGCACTGGACAAGGGAGATCTGGAGAAGGAAGGCAATATGGGGAGATGAGGTAGCAGTTGAGAGGAGAAGGAAAAAGAAAAAATGGGTATTTAGATATCCAAATGAGAAATAGAATAAGTATTGTGTTGAACCTGCTGCTAGGAGGGGTGAGAGGGGGATTGGCCAGATGATGACTGGTTGTTTTTATGGTCAAACTCATTGTTTATTTTTGCCTGTTTTTCCTGATCCTTCTGCTGCTAGGGGTGGAGTTACTGGAAAGTCAATCATCAATGTCTATGATGATTATGAATTTCTAGGGATATGGGAGAACATCAGGGAAAAGGTTGGAGAGGAAGAGGTATTTTTTATGATTGACAATGCTAAGACTCACTTACCCTTTAAAAGATGGGTCTGAAGGCAGGGGATTTCACCCTTAGAAATTCCGACCTATTCACCAGATTTCAATCCTATTGAACGTCTTTGGTCTCTGGTGAAAGATAAGTTTCACAGGAACTATCCTGAGCTCTATCTTATCAAGGGTTCTGTGAATGAGGTTAAAAAAGCAATTGAAAAAGCCATTACTTATTATTGGAAACTTTTGGTTCCAAAGGTTTTTGATACTTTGGCAGGGTCAACTGTGGATAGGATAGAGGCAATTATTAAGGCTGATGGATGGTATACTAAATATTAATTTATACTATGTATTTACATTTTCTTTTGGTTTTCATGATAGTTGGTTGGTGGAGGATGGTTGTTGTCATCTCCAAAGACTTTCAGGCCGTTGATGTGCACCGTTAATTTTGTTAACGGACAATATTATGATACATGCATATTTTATTGGAATTTTCATGGTAGGTTTTTAGGGTCAAACACAGTTTGCACTTATCTTACCATGCTGTCTCTTGTTTTTCTTATATGAAAAGCATTCTCCCTGTATCTAGTTAGGTTATCTCCAATCTTACATGGTAGAATCAAGAACGAGAATACCTATCCATCTACTCTCATTACCCAGCCTACAATTTTATACCCCACCTTTACATAATATTTTTGATAAAAAATAAAGATTGTTCCATATCACATTCTACTGTTGAATATATTGGAGCCCCCTCTTCTAAGCCCAGACTGAGGGCTTACCCTATTGTTACTGAAAAAGCCTAAAGGAAAAGACCAATCAAGCAAAGAGCAATAGTGCCCAATTGACTGTGGGGGCAGGGGCCAAGACTAAACAGTAGTGGACTAGATCGCTGCTCTCTCTCTGGCCGGGGACTAGCCAAGAGATACACCTCTCAGTCTAACTAATAGCAACAAAATACTCTCGAAGCTCCACGAACTCTAAAGAATCACATGTAGTTCACAAAACCTGATCCCCAACTATCATACACAATCTACAACAATGTTGATATCCCATCATCCTCTGTAGCCCTAAAGCTCGAGCCGTGTCAGTGTACCAAATCCAGTATGCCTAGTTGCATAAGGTATGAAAGAAACAATGAAACCAAGTGCCCGATACCACATACCGTATTGCTAGAAACATCAGCCACACCATTAAAGAAATATGGTATAGGTTTAGCAATTGAAGAATGTGAACCATGTGGCACAGTCAAATGCAACAGTGGCTGTGCCACTACAGTGCCAAGACTGTTAGTAATTGAGGGTGAGATAGTGTAAATAATAATGGGTATGAAAGAAAGTAAATTAATCATATACAATTGTTTGAGAATTTGACACTCTGTGGTGGCTTCTATAGGTTTTTGCAACTATTTCTTTAAAGTCAGCAGTACAGTACTTATATCCCTCCTCTTCCTGCTGTCATCTCAAACTCTATATCTCCTAATAGTTAGAAACATCAGAAAGTTTGCCTTTTACATAATCTGACTTCAAGAAGTATGAATAGGGAAACTTACCATTTACTAGCACCTCTTGTACTTCTTCACTATCAATACTCCATCCTACAGAACTGTGCTTCGCCCACTTGTTCTCTATTAGCTGTGCTTCTGGGCTGGCCACTTAATTTGCAAGCAGGACGACGTTGTTGTATATGGTTTTTAACTCTTGTTATTGCGTCTGGATCTCCATTGCCGATCTCATTGTTGTCTTGTTCATGCAAGTCATACATACTTCTTCATAATTGGATATTTGATTATTTTTTATTCTTAGTCATCAGAATCATGTTGCATTTTAATGCGAAGGCTACAAATATTACACCAAATTCCCAACTTTTAAATCAAGTATACCATTCTTTGTGCTTGTGTTTACAAATTAACAAAACCGTACTTTTATTCTACTAAGCGCCCTCTATAACCCCGCGGTTTTTTTAAATTATTTACACCAGTACTGGGTTGGTTATACTCGTTTGAAAATGCCCTAAAATGAGATTCACACTTATCCCTTGATGCACTATATGCCTAGCGGAATAGGATGTAAAAACAACAACCCATTGCAGAATGCTCAATCGCCGGAAACCACAACGCTATATGCCCTACAACGGTGTCTTTCCTAGCCGCGTATCCACATATTATCATACATGCATATCAACACAACCACCTAGCATCATGACGTATAGGAAATCCAACAGTCACTCCCCTGCTCTTGCCCTGGATGTGGAGCTCCAACCACCCCCATTTACCTGTATGATATCTCTATACTTATGGTATGATAATAGTATAAGCCACTGTACCCTATTGCAATCAACTAATATTATATGACAAATCGCAGCTACAAAAATCTTAACTCGGCTTCCGTGCCTATCAACATTCCAAAGAGAAGTTAAAATACCCCTCCCCCGTGCACAGTCTATCAAATAAATCAGTTTTATTCACTTTTTGGTTACTATTCACAAAGATTATAATCAATATTATGATGATTTATCATAGAGCTGTTTGCGGGAGATTTACTCTACAGACCCAGTCAGTTACCTTAATCGGTAAGTTAAATCCTGGATTTCGCACTATTAAGCTAGGCTCAGATAGGGTGATTGATATTCAACGGGTCATCGAATTCATACTTAGGCTATCCGAGGGGTTTTGCCGAATTTATACCCGGATTATGGGAAAGATGGGCTACGGGTATATTAGGAGAAATGTAGTAAGCTGCAGAACCCCGCACTCAGTGCTGCACGAGTACAGGTATGATACTACGCTCGGGTAGAGTGCTTGTATTGTACTAACGTTGTGGTGCCTAGATATATCCTTGGCACAAGCACTTGGCCGCTCTGCTAGATACCAAAATGGAGGGCCCCCATCCTCCCGTGCGAGGTCTTTAAGGGAAGGGTGAGAACGCCAATATTTTCACTTCTATACAAGAGCAACAACGAGGGTGTCAGGTTAATGAGCCGAGATTGGTGTCTAACGAGTGCAGAAGAGCGGATGTATACAATGTGGGATTTTTAACTGAGAGTGAAGCAAATTACATGTAGGCCTTCGTAGAAATTCTTGGCAAAAATCAGAGAATAAGAGAGAAAGATAATATAAGAAAGGGAGAGTAGCCACTAAGTTATAGTTACTCGTCAGTTAATATGGACGCAAACCAAGCGTCATAATCAAACCTAGTGCCAGTCCGCTCCGTCTCCTTTGTTTTATGTTTCCAATCCCCAAGTCAAACCAGTACCGGTATACGAGTTTTCCAAGCACCGAATGGATCCGGTGAGGGCGCTGAAACACTAGGACCAGCTCTAACAGATTTCAGCACGAAGAACCCGGTGGGAGAGCGCTTTTCCAAAGAGTTGGGTTAACCACATGCGCTTTAGGGTGTTTGTGAATCATAGAAGATTTGTGGTGCACATGACTTTACAACAAGATGGAGCCTAAACAGGTGTGACATTTCCCTCTTCTGATCCCGTGAGCACAAGCAGGGCGCCGCTCGCTCAAACCCGGGGGGGGGGCCGGTAAGACGATTCTGAGGCGTCGCTAAGGTTCCACAAATAGCCCTGCTTTTCTTCAGCCCCAAAGAACGGATAAAGAACCCCACACACCCCGGGAGCCGACTCACTCCATCGTCCATCATCAACAGTATCCTAACCAGCGAAAAAGAGAAAAATGTCGCAATCTTCCAGTCATAACATCAACTCGTTTAACATCTTTAACGTGTCGAATAATTTTCCAGCTGCCGATGACCGATCTAATATCCTAGCCTGGTTATCCCCACTAGATCCCAAGTCACGGCATGAAGACATCCAAGACCGCCGAGTCGAAAGTGTAGGGGAATGGCTATTACAAACCAAGGAGTTTACCAGATGGCAGGCTGGTAGCGGAGGAAGTGAATCCGACAATGCAGTCTTGTTTTGCCACGGAGACCCAGGAGTGGGCAAGACATATATCAGGTAACAAAGATGAAGCTCCTGGGGTAGGAGAAAAAAAGCAAGGCTGACTAGTCGTGATGTTAGCTCACTAGTGATAGACAGCTTGTGTGATCAGGCTGGAAAACAAAATATTACCGTCGCATGTTTCTACTTCGACTTTGCCGTCCAAAAAGAGCAGTCCCCAGCGAGCACGATGGGCGCACTACTAAAACAGGTTGTTGGTGGACTCGAGGAGATCCCGGGGGAGATATCGCAAGCATACCGAGAGCAAAAAAAAGCCCTTGGAGGGCGGGGACCTCGGCTTTCGGATGTTGTGAAAATGCTACAGACTACCTCTTCCAAGGAGCGCACGTTCATATGCATTGACGCTCTGGACGAATGTGTGCCTGAACATCGAATCAAGCTTCTTGATTCTTTAGGTCAAATTCTCCAGAAGTCCCCAGGCACTAAAATATTCGTGACTGGAAGACCGCACATCGAGCCCGAGATCAGAAGGCGTCTGACTGGAAGAGTGACGTGTCTACCGATATGTACCAAAAGAGCCGATATCATTAGATATCTCCATTCCAGGCTAAAAGATGACACAACCCCGGACGCGATGGACAGTTGTCTAGAAGCAGATATCCTGAGGAAAATTCCTGAAGATCTATCCGAAATGTATGTAGAAGCAGCGACACTGGGGAAGATACCTCGAGCATCCGCTAACAGATACCTGTCTAGATTCTTGCTAGTCTCGCTCAATATCGATGCCATCCTGCAGGAGCCCACAATCCATCTCAGGCGACAAAAGCTCAGCGCAATAACCGATGTGTCTGGGCTAGGAGGCTCTTATAGCGCAACATTAGATCGGATAAAGGGACAGGGCGGGGAGAAAGCGAGGCTTGGAATGGCCGCTTTAATGTGGATATCTCATGTAGAGCGGTCCTTGAATGCCGAGGAACTGTGCCACGCCCTAGCAGTAGAGATAGGGTCACCGAATCTCAATACCGGCAATGTTCCTTCAATAAGTACATTGTTAGCCTGTTGTCAAGGACTCGTCGTGGTAGAAAAGGAGACTTCAGCGGTCCGGCTGATCCACCTAACCCTTCAGGAATATCTCCGGGCCCATCCTGACCTTTTCAGCCCGGCTCACTCAACAATAGCAGAGACCTGCTTGACTTACCTGAATTCCCGACAGGTCAAATCCTTTTCGATCAGCCTCTCCCCCGACTTCCAAGACACGCCGTTTCTCGAATATGCCTCTGTTTATTGGGAGTGCACGCAAAAAGGGACCTTTCAGATCGCGCAAAACTACTTGCGTTGAAGCTATTTGATGACTACAACAACCACATATCCACTAAAATCCTACTGGGGGCACAGAAACGGTATTGTTATGCTCTTGACTTCGATAAAATTTCCCTCTTCAGTGGTCTGCATTGCGCATCCTTCTTCGGGATTGTTGAGATTGTAATCAGCCTTGTAGAGATTGAAAGTTGTGATATCAACCAAATGGATTGTGGGGGTGGCACACCTCTCGTGTGGGCTTGTAGGAATGGGCATGAGGGAGTGGTGAAGGTTCTACTCGGGCGAGGCAACGTCGTCCCCGACAGAGCAGATAACAACGGCGAATCGCCACTTTCGGGTGCTGCTTGGGGAGGGCACGAGGGAGTGGTGAAACTGCTACTCTCACGAGACGACATCAGCCCTGACGAGCCGGATAACATGGACCTAACTCCGCTCCATTCCGCTGCTTGGTGTGGGCACGAGGGAGTGGTGAAAATGCTTCTTGGGCGAGATATCGACCCTGACAAACCAACTAACATCGGTCGAACACCCCTCCTTTGTGCTGCTTGGAGTGGGCACGAGGGAGTAGTCAAAACATTACTCGGACGAGAGGGCGTCAATCCGAACAAACCAGATAACATGGGCCTAACACCACTCCATTCTGCTGCTTGGTGTGGGCACGAAGAAGTGGTGAAAATGTTACTCACCCGAGAGGGCGTCAAACCCGACAAACCAGATAATGACGGCCGATCGCCCCTCTGGTCCGCTGCCTCCAAAGGGCACGAAGGAGTGGTGAAAATTCTGCTCGGACGAGACGACGTTAATCCAGACAGACCAAATAGCAAAGAACAAACACCACTCTGGGGTGCTGCTGAGAATGGACACGAGGGAGTGGTGAAAATGCTACTCGAACCGCAGGACGTCCGCCCGGACAAGCCGGATAGCATCGGCCGAACGCCGCTCTTCATCGCTGCTTGCCATGGGCATGAGGGAATTCTAAAAATGCTCATCGGACGGGATGCCAACCCTGACAAGCCAAACATCCACGGCCGAACGCCACTCTATCTTGCCTCGTGGAATGGGCAAGAGGGAGCGGTGAAAATACTTCTCGGACTAGCAGACATTAACACTAGTAAATTAGATAAGGACGGCAAAACGCCGCTCGATCGGGCTACCGAGGAAGGGCACAAGGGGGTGATAGCGCTACTCCAGCCCCCACAATCCGCGGCCCTCAACCCAACATAAGCGCGAGGAGTAACCGCCCCCCCATTTGGGAATATCTTACACGCCACCCCCGCACGAACCGCAACAACTCCACATAAGTCCACCGCCGCTATTGCATCCTTCCTCTCATCCCCGCCTAACCTGCTCCCCTAGTTCAAGTCTCCCCCTTGAGATATTTCCTATTTTCCCCTTCTTCCCGGAATGTGCATATGACTAAGCCTCATCCTAAACATTTCCCTTTTTTATAGCAGGGAATTCCCATACCGCCCTCTATACCAATTCTTATGTAGCCATCTCAGGATTTATTAATTTCTGTTTAGAGTTTAGAGTTTAGCGTTGGTTGTAGATATTTCTATTGGATTGGGATAAAATTATTATATAAGTTAGCACTAAATTTCTATGATATTTGCTTTCTCTCCATTGTTCCCTGGCTATATATCTCCCTTTGGCATCAATTACCGATTCTTTAATTTCTCTGCAGTCCTTTTTCCCCTTCTTCCCCGGCTATCTGCAGCGCAAGCTTGAGGGCTATCCAGATATCAAGAAAAGGATATAAAATTCCCGTATCTCTAGCCACCCGTGAAAAGAGATTGGAAGTTACTCCAGTAGATATTAGCTAAGGTGTAGTGAGATGGTTTAATGGTTACGTTTATATACCACTGCCCTCCTCCGGCGTCGAACTTCCAGCCGAACCCGGGAGAGCACCCAGACCTCTTTCTCCTCCGGACATGGGAAAAACTATTATAGTAAGAAGTCTCCCATCATACCTCATTTCACAAACCCCATGTTATAAGCCCCCATATGTAGCGCAACCCCTCTTGCCTACTCTTAGATACAGGGATCAGCCACGTCATGTACGATTTTCGGAGAATAACTTAGCGCTCAGGAGGAACCAAATTAGATTTACAATGTCTTTACCGGCAATGCGGGGAGTTGATTTTGTATCTGAAAGCTCAAATCGCCCTTTGCTTCTCCTCCAAGCCATGAGGTAACCCCCCTTCCAGCTTCCTCTTACATATTCATTAAGACCCAAATTTGCTTTTTCCCCCTTATATACTAGCACGGCTAAGGGCACGGTATCGTACTATATCGTATCATATTCCATAGTATGCTATGCAAGCTTGTAATCCAAGCACCCAGCGGTGGTGAAAGGCTTCCTTTAACTCGTTCTTGCGCCACCTTGCTAATAAGATACACCATGATCCTGTGTCCGCCTAGAACTTTTTTTTCTTGCCCCTCCTAGCCCAATTGAGAGCAGAGCCTATGCGTACCCTTCTCGGGGAAGTCCGTCCGTCCTGTCTTTTTCTAAACTTGCCCTGCATCTCACGGCCAAGGACTAGGGCCCCGCCATCCCCCGGGAGAAATGTCTCATACTAGCCATCCCGCCGTCCACCGTAGTCCCCCCCCCCCCCCCGAGTCCCCCATACCGGTAGTCCCCCCTATTCCCTTGTGTTCAGAGTCACCGGGGATCACTCACTTTTTTCCTACTATTCTTGTGTTCTTTCTTTTTCCGCATCGGTATTGTATTTACTATTACGGTATTGTTTCCTTTGTTTTTGGTGTTTTCCCTTGTCACTCACTTTTCTCTGCCGTAACCCGGTTTGGATTGATGGAACTAGAGATGGAAATGCAACTTGTGGCTATCATGAATGCTAGGGTTGTAGCATCACAATGGTTCATTATGTGAAAGAACTTCTTTATAGCAGGTTCTTGTGCGCGGGAAAATATCAATTATCATGGGGATGTATTTTGTGCTTCATTGTTATTCTCACGGTCCATCATATTTCCAATGTATTTTCCACTTCGGGCAATCATAAGATATTGGGAGGGACTCTATCAAATAAGTGTCCGTTCCCTTGAGCGGTTAGAATAGAATAACACACTTCTTTTATTGTCTTCTACACAAGCCCCTACTTCCGTTTGGCACACGAAATTATTGAATATCGCAAAAAACTCCACCCGGAAGTGCCCCCCACCCCCCCACAGTCCCCCGCCGTCCCCTACGCTAGTTTATCCAACATTGCAGGGCCCGCAGTCCTTAGCAATAAGGGCCGTCCCAAGGCTTCCCGGACGAGAACGGACCGCGTTTTGTCGTCCCGCACCGTTGAGAACACTGGAGTACCCTCCCGATAGTGAGATCCATTACCCTTGCAAACTGGTGTTGTATTTGAGTGCTTACCGTAATATCCCCCGGCCATCACCGTATATAAAACTAGTAAGGCATGGTTAATCGTAATTTTTTTAAAAAAAAAAAACTTAACCTCGCTTCAGTATGTATGAACGGAGTTGAGGTCTGGGTGTTTTCCACAAATTCCGTACTAATTGTATTAACCTCGTGTACTCGGGTGAGGGGGGGAATATTGAGACAAGCAGGGGGACCGTAGAATTATTCAAAATGGTCAAATATACGGCACCGAAATAGCACCCGGGATGGATAGCGCAATGTCTTCTCCTCGCTCTTGCTCGCTAATCTAGTGGTAAGGACAGAAGTATATATCAAAGACAAAACCAAGCTCTGATACTTCTATCGATCACTACAGACCTCCGCTTTCTTTCCTCCTTGTTCCCTAACAAAGGAAGGAAACATTCTGCGCAGTCTCTGAGCAAAAGAAATGCATCACAAACACTCCTGCTCTGTGCGCGCCTTTGATCCAATGCCCAACTCTTGTTTTACCCTAATCTCCCTTTGCCGTCATGCGTTCCTTCCACAGTCTATGCTCCTTCCCATCCATCAAAGGAAACATATTTCCCGTGCTTCCGCCTTGCATATAACAAAAGAAACTATAACATGCCGAGCAGAATTAACTGATTTCTAACAAGAATTACTCTAATTAGGCCTGCCTTGGCCGGGCCTACAGCCTATAGGCCGGCCTGCCAGCGGCCTGGCCCGTTGGGAACACTGAAGATGACTGTATTACGAGAAATGTAGTAATCTGGGGCAACCCCGCACCAGGTGGCTGTGACGAAAGTCCTCATCTTCCCAGAACCCTGTCCAAGGGCACTCTCCCACCTGCTTCGACTTCACGAAGAGCTGCTGCCATCGGCGCCGAAGCATAGTATACAAGATTTAAAGTCCGCGTTTCTATTGTCGAGGTCACCAGAGTTATATTATCTATCAGTGCGGGTTAACCATGGGGAATGGAACTAGCTTACTTTGCTGTTTCATGTAAGCTTGGCACACTGGTGAACAGTTAACTTACCATCACTGCCTTAGGATAACTTTATAGGATATCTGGGGGGGTACCGTTAATCTAAATAGGCAGGGAAATATTTAGCTGGTTAACCTTATCTCTTTAATTATTCCGTACGGGGGCAAGGGTAGGACGGTGTTGAGGGAGGTAAACGGAAATGATATTAGATGGGGAAAGGGGAATAGGGATTGAGGTATATTAGAGGGAAATGTTTAAATTGTTTTGGCAAGGTCCGAAAGGAGTTTTAGGACTGTAGGAATAGTTAGTTGGGCAGACGAGCTATTATTACCACAGAAAGCCCGAAGATAATAAAAAGATTGTAAAAAAAAGAAAAAAGTTCTCCTACCTCGGCTTGTACCGTGACAAACTCTTATAGCGGATGTATTATCGCCCTTGATGCCAGATGTCACAGACTAGCCTGGGTACGAGAACGTTTGGAACGAGGCTGTACAGTACAAAGGCCCAGAGGCCCGTAACTGTCGTAAAGTTCTGTTTTAACCAAACTCTATCAGGATCCAGGAATAATGCGCAAAGGAATGAAGAAATTGAGGAAATTAAAGAAAACTCCTAAATATAATAGCATAATCGGTAGGGCGCTATCTAAAGTACGGGTGCAAAAGTACTCGTCCGGCAAAGCAACCACAACCTCACTACCACTACAAATTTACTACCTATTCAACCACAACTGCTTAGAATAAACTGAAAATATGTGTAGACATCCAATAAATATAAGGAAAGCTATATATAAAATTATAAAGCAAAAAAATCA
>Ga0307509_10005452_pt1 | contig 17686 bp, 23 predicted proteins | sample 10_EM_MG_FD_202245 | JGI IMG/M metagenome (GOLD analysis project Ga0307509, IMG submission 202245) | Populus trichocarpa ectomycorrhiza microbial communities from riparian zone in the Pacific Northwest, United States - 10_EM | ecosystem: Host-associated > Plants > Roots > Unclassified | place...
CATGGGAGGGGGGATAAGGGCGTTGGGAGGCACCAGGCGCATGGGATGAGAAAAAACATCCGGCGGACGGTCAGGGCGCACGGGACGCATAGGGCGGACGCAATCCGTCCGGACGCGGGTTGTGTCCACCGGACGTAAATCGTTTTTTTGCTGATGCACGTTCGGCAGGCCGTCGCCCCGTGGAAGACGCATTGTGACCAATCATTGTCCCCCCTGCTGTGCACGAATAGAATAGCGAACAGATAAATCTTTCATTTTTTCAAAAGAACAGAGAACCGGAGCTTGTTGAGTGCGCACACTTCCAGCCACCGTCGGGGATTCGGGGTATTTAGATCCATAGTATCAAGTAGTCTGAATTTGTCATACAGACAGTCTAACTCAAACCTGCACTGTATATGGCGCCATTGTGTATGCGAAATCGTGGTGTGGATTCAAGCATCCATGTGGTGCATCTTCCATCTATGCTACATGGCGCGAGCAAATCAAATCCTCTATTATAGCTCACATTCTTGATCTTGCTCGTCTAACTGAATCGCAAGTTGACTCAATTGTTTGGTTTGCTCGCAGCCTTTCGCCAGTCAAGGAGCGTATTGAGCCCATCAAAAGCCAGTACCACCCCGCTGATGAAGGAGAGTTCATCCCTCATCTGAAAATTCTGGTCAAAGATTCGGCCAAGAAACTAGAGATGTCGAATGAGCGCCAAAAAGCTAGGCGGGATCTTCCTGGTGACGTTGCGGAACCTCCAGGTAAGTATTACCAATATTTATTCCTTTAGCCCTTGACTGACAGCAGATCCCAGTGCCTTACTCGGATTGGTACTTCTAATTTTCCCCAGGTGCTCTGAGAATGCATATTATTCGAAGAACTGGTCCGCTGCCTACTATGCATCCGTTCCTCAGCCACCGATGGTTTGTAACAGACTCTGACAGGGGAATCGCCGCGGGGATTCTGACTACACCGAGGATTATTGATTTGCTCCGGGTAGTAAGAGGGCAAGACGTGGAACAGGAAATTCGATGCCCCCGGTATCTAATTGGTGCGACACGAGAAGGTGCCGCCATGCTACGTCAGAAGCCGGATGCTCCACTCCCCCTACGCCAGCTCATATTTCTCAACAGAAATGATGACATTTGTGCGTGGTTCCTCGCTAACAAAGGCCACGATCCCCTGGACCTAATGGTTCTCAAGTCACGTTGCGAAGCTGGAGAGGAGCTGGACGAAACCCCCGAGCCTCCCAATGGAAGGTATCCATTTTTTGACCGCGACGTCTGGGATCAGTCGGCTGGAGGAGAAGACTCTGTGAGGGAAATGCGGGATGAAGAGTCTGTTGACGACGAGGAATGGCTAGAGGCCGAGCCAGAGGGGGAAACTCGGGCACCACATGGCACTGGGGTGATCTATGTGGACGTCTGCCATGTAAGTATCTAATCCCCAGCATCATTCATCTATCTTTATCCTTCACATTAAAATGAATAGCGAATTAAAGAAGGATCTCCAGGCACTTGGAGATCCGGGCCCCTCAACACGCGGGCGGAATATTCCATTGCAAATCGAAGTACCGGCAAGCTCTAATCCAATTGCGACAGTGTCGGGGTTGCACTCTTCAGGCCCTTCTCGAAATGGCGAAGGAGCAACCGTGGATGCTCGATTGGCTGGCAAACTTAGGAGCTGTATCTGTGAGGCATTAAGGACAAGATGGCGCTGAGGGCACACCTCCTGCCAGTCTATCTATGATTTGCGACGCACTTCCACTCTCGCCTCCCGCAGCTCTACATGCTGGGCTCTATCTCACGACTCCGGAGAGACCAATAGAACATCTCTCTCCCCCACATGAACACCCGCCAGCCACAATCAATGAGTCCCCGACCCAGCCACCAGCTCCAGTGACACACCCGGCACGCGGATCTCAAAACCGTAGGTCCCCGCTAGCCACAAAGAAGATCCTATCTACTCCGCAGGTGCGCCGTTAAGCAAGACGCAGCACGGGAAGCTCATAAAACGAGATTCACTACTTTGTTGCGTAATTCTTTTTTCATTTTTACCCAAACAACCTTGCGGTTTACTAGATGTTTTTTTCCCTTTCGTGTCATTGAATTTCTTTTCTGCTTCTTGTTCGTAGCTAGTATGAGATAGAACACAATTAATGATACCTGTGCGCGCCCTTGCATCAGGTCCTTGACCTTACTTCCCCTTGAGCTCACGTCTAATATGTTTTTCCCCATTGGGCACGCCTCGTATAGTCTGTCCATAACGCTGTAGGCGATGGCCAATTTTCTTTTTCTTGTGTTTTTTTCTTTTTTAAAATCTCGCTTATTTATTGTATCTATGGGGGCAAAACGCACAACTGTGCTCATCCCACCGTGTTAGGTACAAGGGTCCTCGGCTGGAACGTAAGCCATGTGGACCAAAACCTCCAACTACAGTCCTTCCCGCTATGCCCAAGCTAAAACCCTCTGACCCTGCCCGACAAAGAAAAACGCCCCCGCCCGGTCGTATGGGTAGAAACTACAAGGAGATGAGACCACGGGCCTGAAAGCCACGAACCAATAACCCCCGCGAAAGCCTAGCCTAAAAGAAAAACATCCCCAACCGACAGTAGACACAACCAACAAAGAAAAGGAAACCCACTCCCCCAAATCAAACCACCTATAAGCTAAACCGTAGTAAAACCCCACCGGGCCCAGCTCCCGAGGGAATAGGGACTCCTGAATATAGGTCACGGGAACACACAAAGGGGAGGTAGCTCCCGACCGCATATAGCCCCGCTAGCGGAGGCTCAGGAAGAGCGATCGAGTTCGAGAGGATGCCGCATAAAGAAGGAAGGCTCGTGGCTTTCGGAGGAAGATCCAGTCGGCTATTTCGGGAAACGGAGCCGGAAGAAAAAAAATAACATAACTCCCCAAGTCCGAGGACATCAGAAGGGAGACAGAGGCTGGGGGTGGGCGTAGAGCCACGAGCAGTAGGGTGCCAGCCGATCCAGACGTCGGGGAGGCGGAGGGCGGAGGGCTAGCCGACACGAGAAGTGCGAGGAAGGCTGACAGAAACGGTGTCACGATGTTTCGAAAAGTCCAACCGTACCGCCAGAGCACAAAGGAGATAGTGCCATACCAGAGAGCAGTGCCACCGGGGCCAACTACTTTACCGATCGACCGAGACTAAAAACCGACCGTTGACGGATGAGGGGTTGCCGACCGTGGAGGGCTGCCTAAGCGAGCCCGGAGAAGAGGGGGTGAAGGCGAACTCAACCAACCCCTAGGAACAAGCTTGCCAGGCCTGACCATCCGAAGAGAAAGGGAGAGGGAGGGGAGATGGCTTCACTCAGACAGAGGCAATGTGGCGTGTCTGAGGAGAGGGGGGTGGATGGAAGTGACGATGATTTCTCGTGGTGTTGAGATTTCAATCGCCGGAGGTGTAGCGGAGACGGAGGATGGGCGATGGCCAATAGAACTAGACAATTAGCGAGGATGCATGACATTAAAACTGATATGTCGAAGTTCAATGGTGTTGAATCAATGTCCGGAGATTCAGATCGATAAATCTAAACTGCTTTTGGGGTGGCGTGTGTCTTGCTAGAATTGGTGTCGCTAAGCGATACTCGTTGTGGCTAGTTTTTGCCTTAGCTCAGACATCGACGAAGGCTTGTATATTAGCAACACCCGCATTCCGTCGAACTGGTTCATACCAGAGTCTAGACGAACATCATACATGAACTCGTCCAGAGTATTAACTTAATGATGAAGAAGGAGAATAACCCCTTTTTGCAGCCAAATAGTCTTTTTCATTAACGCGTGATCGTATGTGATGCTCAACCCCGCCTACCCGCCCCCTAAGTCCTAGCGTATAAGAACAGATGTGTCCTACTCAACAAAACAACACCCTCTTCATCTTTACCACACATTATATCACTTTTTCATATGTCCTAATTCCTATCTTATACCTTTATCAAACGTCCGGCATTCAAACATGCATAAACAACCACAAGCCAATTCACGCAGCCAACCCACCGCACGGGTAGCCAATCAGAACTGACGTAAGCGCAACGTCGTGCCAGTCGATAAGGCAGCCAGATCAGGAACGCAGCCGACCAAATCAGGCAGCATTCACAGTCCACATTCCGGGGCTCGCAAATCTTCCCCACTACGGATCGTAAGATGTCTTCTGGCACGAGCAGCCAAATGCCCCCGAAGTCACACTTGACACACAGTGGCGTATAATGATCACGAGGCCGATCAGGATGAGGATGCACAACAAATAACAGATATCTTTCATCTCAGCGATGATAGCAGTGATGAGTACCAAAACTCCCACATGTCTGATCAAACCGAATTGGACACAGTGCCAGAAACAGATGATAATGATAATGCGGATGGCACTATTTCAATAACACGTCATCAATCACGAGCTGGGGAGAAACGAACCAACAACAGGGTATCGACTGTCCGAACCTCGACCACCTCCGGATTGCCGGAAGCCGCAATCGTCAGGCGTACCCCTGCTGCACAAGCACGTATAATACGCAGTGGTGCGTGCACTCCACCGACGATCTTGACATCCGGTGTATCGTGTTATTCTTCAATGGCTACACACAGAGCCACAACGTCAGCAGTCCGACGCTCAAGTCCACAGGGCGAACAGGGCATGCCGGGCCATAGGCACATATGGCCTGAGACTAACACACGGCCCAATAGAGCTATGGGAGCAGAGGGAGCGGTGGTAGCGTGGGCCAAGGGACTTATTCTCCTATATACACTTTTTGATAAACCACTCCCGGGACCAGTTGCATTGACCCCTCAGGTGCACCGTGTTTGGCTTCAGGCGCTTAATCTGAATATCCGATGGAGGGAATATAGAAGCATTTGCGGAAAGTGTAAAATTGGTAAGTAGACATCAACCAGTTTTAGAAGAATCTTTTAGATGTCTGGACTAGAACTAACCTTTCCCGATACGCCAAAAACAATCCGGGGTAAGATCCCAGTTTCTCTACAACTTAAAGCATGAGATCGTAAAATTGTACAATCTCCCGGAAGACCCAACATCAATTGCGCGCCTGGTGGAGTACCTGCTGGAAAAGGATAGATTTATGTGCTCCCCGAGAGGATATGAGGTGCGTTTTTGCTCTTATTAATGATGCGACCTATCCTCTTGCAACTAATCAGAGTATACTTGGCGCAAAAAATAACAAATCAATTCCTGGCACCCCAGATCCCCAAGGCCATATGGGGAAAGTACTTCGAGGGTAGGAGAATGCGTGGGATTATTGATCCGGCATTTCTTGGGCGCATCAACGGCACCATGATTTGCTTAACGTGTGCCCTAATCTGCCATGCACTGCGAGCATGGCAGACACGAGTATATAAGGATCAGGGAGACTTCAAGCCTGAAGCCGTGGGAGGTGAGCCAGAACCCTGACCTTTCTCTTTCCCGAGATGACTAGCCTAACCGCAACCATTTAAGATCTTTTTGCGCGCCAAAGGCAAACATGGGCATCATGCCCTGACTCAGTTCAAACTCTGATTCTGGACAAAATTTGTGGGACTAACCGTGGAAAGAGGGAGCGAGAGCATGGAGTCCGACAAGATCGCTGGGAAGGCTTCACGGACAATTGGGCTGCTGTGGCAGCAGAACTAGAGGGTCAAAGTTCCACCAACCTTCAGCGATGGACAGCACCACGGAGTCAAACTCCGAATAACCTGCATCTTGGGCCTCTGCCGGAGAGCCAAAACAGTTCCCACATGGCAGAAGCGTCTTTCGATTTCGCCGCCGCGTCATCAGCCAGCCTTCTCAGATATCTAGATTCGGATCCTCTGACTCCGGACTCTTCACCAGAGGAGACCTTGGGGCTAACGTTGGATGCCGCAGTGAGCCCAACTCCATGGTGTCAGCTATCTCTGAGTCTTGAGATCTTGGAACCAGAACTCGAGGAAACAGTTGATAGTGACCAGGGAACGGAGGAGGAGGGAAATGGGGCAGGCGTATGAGAGGGTAGATAGGAAATGGTGTGTTTGTAGAGTACAATATAGTAATAATTATTTCGTATTCCTAAGAAGACAGAACCAAAAGTGGAAATAGTAGAGCTCATCACCAGAGTGTGAGGTGCGAAAGAAAATGCATTCTGGGGGACGTTGCGATATCGTCAGAAGTAGTTTATCAGGCGCCAGAAGACCATACCAGAGTCAGGATATTGCAGCGCAGAGAGTCTGAACATGTCATGTTTAAGAATCAGGGGACGCACAATATTTGGAGTAAAATCTGGAAGAAGTCATCACGCATCTGGAGATGATGGATCAGGATCGTGAGATCCTGACACAGGACCAAAGAGCCGAGATATCTGGACGGGACGTGACGAGATGAAAGAAGCCCTGACTACGGGGGAGATAGATCCAGCGTCAGGACGCAAGAGGACAGTCTCAGACGATGTGGGAATTACGTAGGGGTGATCATGGGTCGCCAGGACGATAGCCCTGACCACCAGACGGTGTCACGAAGCCCAGGGCGAAGAGGTCTGTGCCCGGGTGGCATCATGATTCAGGGTGGAAACAAAGGCAAATCAGGACGCAACGTCGGATCGACGTGGTGTCCTAATTCCCGACTGACATTCTGTGCGTCAGGTGTGTCAGAGGCATAGGACGCACAGGACGCAAGCTAGTTTTTTTGCTGATGTATACCATGGAATCTTAGGAGACTTAGAGTCAGAATAGTGCTTCGCTTAGATTTAGGTCACTGAAAATAGATTCACAAGTGTAACCGGTATAGGTTACCAGTTTAGGTATAGATTTGTTTTATGTAATATTTCAGGATATGAGTTCAGGTGACTTGTATGCCTTGTTAGTTGTTTTATGTTTTGTTTTAAGATACGAGTTCAGGAGACTTGCAAGCCTTGTTATCTGTTATTTGTATTGTTTCACAATACGAACTCAGGAAGTTCGTAAGCCTTGTTTATTGTTTGATTGTTTATGGGTTAGGTATTGTTTGATGCTTTAGGATTTGGATATGATTGATGCGAGATGGATTATTTCAAGTGTATTTAAAGGCCTGTATCTCACCAGACTTAGAGAGATCAGACTTTGAGAGACAGAGATTTCAATATACTTGGTTGAACAGTTATCTTCTATTCAGTTCGATTCGAGAATCTCTCTCCTTCGCACAGGCCTAAAGCACTTGGCCTTGTCTTTCGAGCTTCGATAAAGTAATGGAGTCTATTCAACTACTTGTTGGCGTCTCCGGTACTGGATCTCGTTTATACCACTGGTTTGGAAAGAGTCAATACCCATATCCCTTTGCACGACCGTTACCCCAAGGGAAGCGGTTACAACAAGTACCAAACTTCTTTCTTACTGCGAAGTGAGTGATATTATGTGACGATGCAATCTTTTATAAAGCCTAGTCTGGGACCAGTCATTGACATCAACCTGGACCGCGAGGTCAGGTCCTGCCTCCAAGACTTGACTGGTCGGACTATTCGGAACCCTGATTATAGCAGTTTTTTATACCCCCAATATTGGGATTGAATTTCTATATGGAACTATCATGGTATATCAATTTGTAGGTAAGTTTCCCAACAGGCCATGCATTATATCAGAGTTCGACAATTACCATTACCTATAACAAGGAGCTCAAGGCAAAGGATATGGTTATGTCGCTACTAGGCCTGGATTTAATAGGCTAAGAATAATAACCGATGGTAGTCCCCCCTATCCCCTACCTGTTTTTTTTTTGTCTTTACATATTCCACCCCCTAACCACTAAACAAAAATAATCCTGAGCCAGCATCTAGTTTCAGGCCATCCAGAAATATTCCCCGCTTCAAACAGCCCCCACTCCTCCCCGCTCGCATTCTGAGAATAAACTAACACTTTTTCAAAAGTCATTCTGAAGCAGCTTGCCCCAGCGACGGGAATATCTACCGGGATTCGCAACAATAGTTGCACGTTTGTTGATCATGCGTAGAAGCATATTGGATTCTACCATTGTTAGTAAGTTGAAACCACCAGGATCCAATTGGGTAGGAAACATACTGAGGTATAATTCGACACTTTCAATAGATATCCCGTAAAGGTGAGTGAACGTCTCGGTATTGCTAATATCCCCTCGTTTTATCAAACCATAATCGGCCAATACATTCCCATGATGTGCAGCGATGTTTCCACGCAGGATTTCTGCAGCACTGCTACCAAAGCCTTGGCCGATCCTCTTCTCGTAGTTACCAAACAGACGGCAGCGTATATCAATGCAAATCTGTAGCAATGGCCGCAAGGTGACATCCCTATCGGCAGCATTGAATCTATCTTCTGATACCTTCACGCCTATTTCTAATTTGCCCATCTTGTTCTTAGGGGTCTTTATATCCTTTTCATCCCCCGGTTTCTTGACTGGACAGCCCTTCCCCGAACCCACCTCCCACTTATCCTCTATCTTACTAATCGGCTTGTCCTCCTGCTCATTATCCATCCTTTGCTTAGCAATCCTGTTCAACATTCGGCCTGCAATCCGGTTCACATATACAGTATCCATGCTCTTGCCACTGCTCGAGGGTTTCTTGTAAACCTTTTTCGCAGCTGCCTCTAGTGCTTGGATGACCAATTTTCTTTCATGTTTTGAATCACTAGCTCCAGTGACCTGACATGCGATGACAGCCTTTACGGTATGATAGTCGCGGTAGTATCGGGGGTTGGGGGTGTGGCCGTTCTTCTGGAGGTTGAGCTTTGAGCATAGCAGAGGAGAAACGGGGAGTAATCTGTTGAAACGATGGAGGCCTAGTAGAAGCAACATTAGCTTAGCTTTAATGGAAGGATCGGGGAAGGTACTTGATGCAATGAAGGTGAGTTCCATTTTTTCAACACTTGGAAAGACAAAATGAATAAAGTTAAGTATGTTTTCTTATGGAACATATAGTTCGGGGTTGGAGGTCTGGTCTTTTTGTCTGAAGAGGTCGAAGGTTATTCTTGAATAGGGGAGAGAGATGATCAGGAGATAAAGCTGTGTTTGGGGGTTGTAGTGTAGGGGACTCCTCGTAAGTGCTCCCCCCTATCGGGAACTCGTCATTCATTATGTTGACGACGCCTGGGATATCCCCACAATACTACAGTCGTTGACGCCACAATCCTACCAAGTTCACGCAATTGAGGCTTTCCTATTATCTAGCATACTAAGGTAAAGCTCTTCATGCTCCAACAACAGCTTCATCACTGCCTGGTATTTACATAGAATCGCTAGCCAACACGCCTACAATATCTTTTCCTTAATACTCCGCAGACTCGACTCCTCCAAATGCTACTGTCAATCTACACTTGCGATATACCTTGTCCTCATAGCGTTCTTCCTAGGGTCTCTCTTCTCTAAGGCCCCTTTCTTATAAGACTTTGTGAGAACAATCCTCCTTTCAAAAATCTCTTTGCTCTCGTTCGGAAGGAGTTTAAGTTCCTGACAGGTTGGATAGGGTCAATTACAATCACAACCACACACTGGAGTCAGGTATTAGAAGAACCTCTGGGTGTTGATATCAATAGCTGATAACTAATTGCCAAACTCTGGACAGAATGATGCCATCCCACTATGCTTTCGGGGGTGCGCACAGTCGTAAACAACGAAGGATTCCAAATGACCAGTGTTCTCAAAGGGGGTAGTCCGTCCGTCCTGAAGGAAGACCGCGGTGGAGACATTGTGCCGTCCAGTCAGGTCTTTTTCCAAATTTGCCCTACTACCTACAGTGGAGGACTAGAGGCCCCGCCGTCCCCAATGGGAAATGTCCCATACATGCAGTCGCTACTGCCCCCCGCCGCCCCCCGGCAGTCCCCGGCTCTCCTCCAGTTCCCGCTGTTCTCCTATTGTTCCTAGTCAAGCCATCAGGGCTCACTCACATTTTTCCTACCATTATTTATATTTTTATTTTACACCTTGGTATTGAGCCTGCTGTTGTGTTTTGGGTTTCTTCCTTTTCGCTTTCTGTCACTTCTCTAACTCAGTCCGGACTAATAGAACCTGAGGTAGAAAGGCAACTTAGTCACTATCAAAGATGCGGGGGTTGTAACATTGCCGTGGTTGATTTCGCTAAAGGCTTTCCATATGAAGCAGGGTCTTATACACAAGAGGATATTAGGGAGTTGAATTTTGTGCTTCATTGTTATTTCTATGGTCTAACTTATATCTTATGTTCTACATCTAGCGATCATGCGGTATTGAGGAGATGTGAAGAGTTTACCCCTCGATTGGTTAGAACAAACAGGATAATACGCCTCTTTTATTGTTTTTTGCACATATTGATGCTTATCTGGCACACAAAATAAGTGCAAAAACTCTGCCCGGCAGTCCCGCGCAGTCCGGCACGTTCCCAAACGCAGATTTGTCTTACATTGTAGGGCCAGCCGTCCTTTGCAACGGCCGTGACGAGGAGTATTCCAGGACGTGAACAGACCGCCATTTGCTGCCTGCCCCGTCCAGGGCTCTTGACAGTCCCCCCGACCGGCACTACGGGCCCCAGAAAGCCGCAAACACTGTAAACCACACTAGCATACCCTTCCTCTTAAATATCTCACTCATCAACATACCCCCCAGTCCACCACAGCATGTCTATCATAGTCAGGAGTACTGGACCAACCACCTTAAACAAAACACTCGTACCACTCTGAGGTATTGTAAGAACATACTAAAACGTCTCTATTGTGAGAATTTCATACAACAGAAAGCTATCATACTTTGCCCAATTGCCCACCTCTTCTCACCCCCACTCCCCACAAAACAGAACTCGAAGTCAATGGAAGGCTATTCTAAGCCAGCATCTCGTCTCTGGGAGCCCACTGACGTTACCCTCCTCGAATCTCCTCCAATCCTCGCTATTCGCATTTTTGAAATAAAACAAGACTTTCTCGAAGTCCTTCTGCAGCCTCCAGTCCCATTGTCTGGAATATTTCCAGGGATTAGCTTTAATTGTTGCACGTTTATTGATCATCCGTACAAGGACATTTGATTCTTGTATTTTTAGTAAGCAAGTTTCATCACAGTAGTGGTGGGGCACATACCAAAGAGGCGGGGCTGGGCAGCAACAACCCAGTGGGATATCCCCTAGAGGTCAGAGAATACCTCCGTATTGGTGATATCTCCCCGTAGTATCAAAAATGTATCGGTTAATAAATCACCCTCAGTTTCCCACTTCACTTCAGGGATAATTACAGGTGCATGATGGAGAGAATCCTTTTGCCACTGGTCCGATGACAATTGTATCCCTTCAAGCTTCTTTGTTAGCTCTTTTGCCCACTCCTTCCATTTTTCCCTAACTGCCCGAAACTGCTCATCAGACTCTTGTGCGGTCATCTCATACTTCTTCATAAGAGCCTTAAAGTCTTCATCACACTCTTTGCTTATCTCCTCAATCATATCGAGTATACTAGCCCCGCTGCTACTCTTTGCATATGCACTTCCGAGGCCGGTAGATCTACAAGAGGTTTTTTTTTCCCAAACAGTTTTTGCTGCAGCCTCTGATTCCCCGATTGCTAATCTTTCCCCTTTTTTCTGATTCCCGGGTCCCATAATGTGATAGACAATTGGAGCCCCAGGGTGGTGTTGGTGGCGTGACATTGAGCTTTGCAAGGTGCGATTGGTTCTGGGGGTTTTAGCCGAGTAGAAATTGCTGCGGAGAATTGCTGTAAGGTGGATCAATCTGTGAAAGGGACGAAGGTCTTTTGCGATCAGTTTAAAGCGGACTTTTAGAAAGCTATGCGGATACATACAGGAAGGTGCACTCGGGAAGCTCATCTCAAAATTTGTGAAAAGAGTAGTAAGTAGAGTGTTTCTTCAGGTCCAGTGATATATAGGAAGTTGTATAAATTTTCTTTTTTTAAATAGGGAGGGAAAGATAGAGCAATAGAGCGGGGGAACAGTGATGACTGGGACGGAGGTGGCGAAGGAGAAAGCTTCTTTTGCAGTGCTCTTGTGGGTACAGTCATATATAAAGACAGGTGTTCTAATATCAAAAACGCCTCTGTGGCAACCAACCCTGAAACAAAAGGCCAAGCTGCAAGTGTCAAATGGGTTTCAAATGCGTTTATACCACGGACTGATGAGACATGCAGATTCACGCCCTTCCGAATTCCATATCTAAACAGATCCCTTCATTAGTGCTCCTAATTTGATGGAAAATTAGTGTGCCGTAGGGCAAAGACTAGCAGGCCACTGGCTTCCGCGCTTTTTTCCATTATCCCCAAGTATTGCGATAAATGCACCCGGGTGGTATGTCGGTTCCGGAGGTATATCGGGAACTCAGATACGCAGGGGAAGTATACTGCAGTACTCAGTAGAGACTGGATACTCAGAATGTGGTCGAATGTTGATTCTAGTTGCTGTACACACTGCGTACCTCTCTTTCCGACGTCCCTCCAGAACCGATATACCTTCCGTGGCGAGTTCCTCTTGTTCTGTGCTGGTCCGAATTGGGGTGCACACATGCCCTCATCGGTGGGGAGTCGCAGCGGGTGGTATCTTGCTTCGGCAGGTATGTTGGGTACGTGGAGAGTGTAGGCTGAGTACTGGGGCCGAGTCTCCGAACATACCTCCAGAAGCGACATAAATTTATCCCCGTTGCGACTATAATGAGTATGATAACTTAAAAATCTATCTCTTTAACCCAATCCTTGGATGTGGTCTTCCATGATTTCAATCGCAGGACAGCTAGATACTAGTCAGGCGGTGTTCGCATCTAGAATTAATTATTCAATAGCAAAAGGAGGGCAATGTAATTCAAACCAAGCCCGATCCTCCCAGCCTCTTTCCATTCATTGACCAGCGCGGTTCCTTCATTGCTCCAAGTGCCCCGCCTTCTTCATTCCTACACGAGTAAGTTAATTCAATTCTACCTGAATTACCCCTCATCCAAGTGGTTCGGTATTACTGTATATTACATCTATTCGTTTCCTGTTTGCTCCCACCCATTTTCAAAGTCATGCCCTGGTAACACTTACTAGTTAGTGCGAAGTGCAACGAGTGATTGCATGTGGATACTGGAGCAGCACCGCCAGACAAAGCGTCAACTCCAACCACACCGCTGTGCTCTCAGGCTATCATTGCCCAAGAAACCATTGATCAATCGATCATCGGCGGCGGAGATGTGCCACCACCGCCGCCGCCATAATTTCTGTCACATCCTATATTTTCCTAGAGCACTCTCCCTACCCACAATCATCCCAAAGCAGAAAACACTACCCCTCCAACAAAGATCCTTGCCGTATCGCACTCCTTACTCACGGCTATTGCACACAAAAAACCCCCTTCTCCAGACCATGAAACCCTCCAGCAAAGCTCAATCCAACAGCTGGGGAGTAGCCCACCACGGAGAACCGTCCCACCTTCTCTAGAATAAGTCAGCCCAACTTCTCACTACCCCATCAATCCCAATTCCTATACATCCTCTTTCCAATCCACACTCCCCCATCCGATAATACCGTAACTTTATACCATCGCATAACGTCCCACACCCCACCATCAGTATGTACAAACCCTCCCAATTCCAGAGAACATTCCCAGATACTCCCTCCCCCTTCTCTCATCTTCTCGATGTTTCTCCACCCGTTAACCCTCAACTTCAGCTTCACATCTCTCACATCCCCTACCACTCCTCTCGACTAAATGAAAATAATTAAACGGGAATCCCGTCCCATCATTTTCCTAAAACGCTCTGCCATCCTTTCTGTCCCGCGAAACTGCAATCTCTCCTCCCACTGCAACCAACACTCTGTACGGTGGCTTTAGCTCAAATCTCATCCTCTACTGAGACTGCCTAACCTTTGATGTACAGGTCCCCACAACAAGCCCCACTACCTCCCCTCCCTCCCGCTATACAGTCAGAACAGTTCATATAGGGGGCCGACTTGACTCTACAGAAAGCTCCCTCTTCCTCAATACCGCCCATTGTCTCTTCCGCCTTTCCAAATCTTTCCCTTAATCCCCATGCATAGTTTCTTCCTCTCATACAACTTTCCTCTCCCTCGGTGATCCTTGACAATTCTGACAAGTATTAGCTCCAACCCTAGCAAACCTTAATGACTAACCTCAGATATTCCCTAGTGCTAATTCCGAAAACAACCCAAGCATTCCTGCCTCACTTAGCCCCAGAGGGTCATATACAGGGTTTTTCTCTCCACATCTAACCCCTCTGCCCTCGATCGATCTTCGAAAGAACCCCTTCTCAGCAACAGCTTTCGAACAAGCAGCGCTGCACAGCCTACCGCACTGCCGAAAAATATGACCTCCCGAGTACAACGCCCTTCCTCCTTACATAAGACTCACCCCCTACCCCTACTGACGGGCTTGGACTAGCAGGTTATTTATCTCCGCCTACCCATACCGAATTCTATCCCAAATGCGGAGAAGGGCTATTAGGTTGAGGATGGGGATATCTTCATAATCCCATCCAGGAATAAATGTTGAAAGTCACCGGCGATCACTCAGAATGAACGAAAGTTTCCTTCAAGATACGATCCTGACGAATATATAGCCGTTTCCTCCCCACCCCCCTCCCCCCGCCCCAATTTCCGATCCACCTCTTTCCCCCTCGGCATCCCAATCCAAAATAAAATAACATTAATCCTGCATAGCACTGACAAACACGCCCCATAGCTCCGCGAGACAGACACGATCTTTGATCTTCATAAATGGGATATCTAATCGGATTGGAGCTTCTACCGAAAAAGCCTGATTCCTTGGAACGGTTGACGGGGATCTCTCTCCAGCCTTTTCGATGAAGGGAGGAGCAAGGTGAGCTTCGGGGTCCATGAAACCTCTATAGAGGAGGCTAAATTGGGGAAGGGCATTCCTGATATGGAAGACAAAGTGGATTCTGCTTCAGGTCTACTATCGTCTCTGGAATGAATCGTCAAGAAAAAGAAGCCAACCATCCAGCCAACGGCAAAGGTAGCCTCGGTGATCCAAATTACTGAAGAGGTAAAGGATATATCAGATGAGGCAGATGACGACGACTTGGTGCCCTACGCAAAGCCAAATTTTGATCCAGAAGACGCCAAAGAGGATCCAGCAGATGTTATCAGGAAGGGGGATACAGTACCAATGCAGGTCTTCCTAGTCGTAAGTGGGCACTCGCTAACAGGAATAACAAGAATAGCTACATCCGAGACCTCCTATCCATGCTTCGCGATACAGAGTCTTACGATCGACAACAGTTATCTTTAGGATCTGCTGCTTCTCTCATCCGACGGAAAGCGTCTTTCGGAAAAGAACTCGTAGATCATGCTATCGAGCTCACCTCACACCTTGCAGGGATGCATGATAAATACGACATGGACAACTTTCAGGAGATGTGTATGCAAGCTCTGCTTGCACTGGTTGTCTCACTTCCAACAATCGTACGGGTGTTACTAGCAAAACTATTCGTCGAAGGGGATTACTCCATGGGCCATCGCGCCGGTAATCCTGTCTGCAGTTGGGATGGGTGCAAGAGAGTTAGCTGGATTGGGAGATGACGTCCCACCCAGCATAGAGTGAGCCAAGGGAAAGAGCAGTACAGATATATCCCCTTCGAAGCGCCTCCCCTCCAAGGGAGACGTCATATGGGGCAAGGCTAAGCCCAAAACTCCATTAGAAAGAAAAACTGGCACGCTGAAGCAGCTGATGATGCAGTCCATGGCAGCAGAGACAGTAGATGAAGCCGCAGGGCCGAACGCCCTCAAAGTGCGAATATTCTATTAAACTAGGATCGAGGCAGGGGACGAGCAAAGACTGCTGAGAACAAACTCACCAAATTAGTTGACGAAGCTTTCTTTCTCCCATTAACGGGGAGATGGTGGGCCGCATTGAAAGAGTAGTGATACTCTGTCTATTTCTCCAATTCAAACTACACCTAACACCTAATAGGTCCGCCCACGGCATCCACTTTACCCTTTGCCTCCTAACAACCTTCCTCAAAACCCTCGGAGTAGTCTTCCAGGCAACGGGCTCATCCACGCCGCCGCTTTCGTAAATGGCCAAGGGCTCTGGGAGATAACATTCAACCTCTGCCACAAGCACGAGGAAACTGTGTTGGAAGGGCTGCTGTTAAGATCGCTGACGAGGCTAGAGTTGAACTCCGAGAACGGTGTAGAGCTGGCGAGGGGTCATCCCATAGAACTAATTGAGATGCAGGAACGGCTCGATTTTATCGTGGTTGGTGGAAGGGGAGGGGGGCAGATTTTGTGTTTGGCTTCCGGGGCACTGCTGCAGATCGTGGCGGTGATGAAAGAGCCCAAGAGGAGAACCATGGGGGAAATTGTGAGGGATGTATGAAGTCATGCAGTGTCACTCGATGTAGAAGAAAAGCTGGGAGAGATACCGGTATCCCAGTCACTTATCTTTTCAGGCTAGTGGTTAGTTGATGGCCCGTTCGAATCAGGGAGTCTCCAATCTATTCCCGTAGCGGTGCTGAGTGATCATAGATGATCACTCATTTTCTCATCGGTTTGTGAAATTGTGACTTTAATCATTCAATACCGTTTCACCCAAGCTAACAATCTGATGGCAATGTAGAGGCCTCTCGCTTTTTTGGGTGGAGTCCAGGAGAAAGCTCTGAATTAAAACCCATCGGAGCCCCTACCTATTGAACTCGGAGGGCTGACTTGGACGTCCCAGCGCGATGCTCGGAGCTCGATTGCCAGAGGTCATGGAGAATTGCGTCATTGCACTCTTCTCCTATACACTTGGCAACTTGCTGACCTTTGACCCGTACCTGTTCCAGATTGGTCTTCCTTCCCGCTAGACCTTCCTTTTTTCCATTACTTGGATCCCGGTTACCATGAAAGTTATTCCTTTAGAAATTAACAGTCTTTGCCTTTAGCGATCGGCAACCAACGCTGGCAATGCCTTCTCCGCCGAGGAGGTATCCGCTGCTATATCAGTCAAAGCGCTGCATGATATTAGCAATAAAACAGAACCCAGCGCTCCAGAGAGAATGGTAGACTGTCGCGAGGCTCGTCTAAAAGCCTGTTTGTGCGGATCATTTGGGAAACACGTGTTGATACTTTTGAGCCGCTATACTAATGATTTCCAGAAGTAGTGCATACCCTTCGCTTGATTCGGAGTGATGAACTGGAATTTTGCATTCTAAGCTGGTGTTTTACTGAGATCAGCGGCTATTAAGGACCCTTTTACTTGCCCTCGAACAACGTCTTTCCCCATAAGGCGCGTATTTTCCGGTGGTCGATGATGCATAACTTAATTCGCTCACATGTAATACCGGTAATATGTTCATTAAGATGCACTCTTGCTCATAGACAATCACTCGCCTCAGCCGCTCTGATCAATTCCATTGCCAAACATTGACTGCCTCTTTACTTAAACCAATCATTAAGAACTACCTAAAGGCAGTGGAGATGCTCCTGCCTCCTTTTCCGGAGCACTAAGAAGCCCACGAATTAAAATCCATAACTTTGAACTGTTTGCTGTTGCGTTTCCTTACAGTTGGCTACCCTAAGCGACAACCACCGCGGCAACAAGGTCTCAACCGTCAAACATTCCCCCCCCCCACCTCACCAACCACATAGTGGAATCGCACCCAATGAGGCCCCACGCCCCCGCAGTGTTCCCAACGGGCCAGGCCGATGGTAGGCCGGCCTATAGGCTGTAGGCCGGGCCGGGCCGGGCCGCTCGGAAAGGTAGCCTAGGCCGATCTAGGCCGAATTCGATCAGCCTATGAAGCCTATCAGGCCTGATA